>ENA-ORDP01001886-ORDP01001886.1-marine-sediment-metagenome-genome-assembly--contig:-NODE-1886-length-10802-cov-31.588257_pt1 | contig 10802 bp, 11 predicted proteins | sample MGYA00248627_ERZ508539 | MGnify/ENA primary metagenome ERZ508539 (study PRJEB26208, sample SAMN05571518) | marine sediment metagenome | biome: deep sea; feature: Hydrothermal vent; material... | reverse complement strand
CGGTGCTGCGCTGGGCCACGGTGTTGGAAAAGTGCTCGGAGGGGGCTTTAACCTCCAATAAAATCGGGCCGGCGAAAGCGTTCGGGCTTCAGGTTGCCTGAAGCGGGAACAGGCTGCCGATGCCCGTGGCCAGTATCAGCCCCGGCGCTAAATGCTTCGCCATAGCGTAACTCACGCCTTCAAGGTTGGGCAGGTCAATGCATGATGTCTAGGGGATGTCGATTCCTGATTCGTTCAACCAGCTGGTCAGGCGTATCAACGGCAGGCCGATCAGCGCATTGGGGTCTTCTCCCTGCATGGATTCGAAAAGACTGATGCCCAGGCCTTCCGACTTGAAGCTGCCGGCACAGTTATAGGGTTGTTCGATTTTGAGATACCGGTCTATTTGCTGAGCCGAGAGTTGACGGAATGTGACCCGGTAGGGAATCAGGTCCAGCAGTGCGTTGCCGCTGGCGGCATCGTACAGGCACAGACCCGTCAGGAAATTGACCTGCTGCCCGGACAGGCGAGCCAGTTGGGCACAGGCGGCATTGTGGTTGCCGGGTTTGCCGAGCACTTCATTTCCGCAGACTGCAACCTGGTCTGAGCCTATGATGAGTGCGTCCGGGTACTCGCCGGCACCGGCGCATGCCTTCGCCTCGGACAGGCGCAGCACCAACGCATCAGGGTCTTCATTTTGCTGGCGGGTTTCATCGACATCCGGAGCCATAGTTTCGAAAGTGATGCCCAGGCGCTGCATAAGCTCGCGACGGAAGGGAGATGTTGAAGCAAGCACCAGCGTTCTGCGTGGTCTGGCAGTCATGACTGGGCGAAATAGCGTTGCAGGTATTCTTCGAAGGATACTTCATCGGTGGCTTCCCAGGCTTGCTGGTCCTCAAGAGATTTTGCCGCCAGTTCCGAGAAGTAACGCTCGCTGGTTTCGCTCATTGGCAGGTTGCTGAAAAAATGCCGATGAATTTCAGACATGCGTCTGGCAAAGTGATAGAAGCCTTCACCCCGGTCGCGCATTTCGTTCAATATGCGCGCAGAGGGTGTCAGCTCGGGGTCCTTCACTTTCTTTCTTTGTGCTTCCAGCGCACCGCAATACAGTTTATCTTTGGAACTGCGGTCGAGAAGTTCGCATACTGCCTGCATTTCCTGCATAAGTTCGTCAGCCCAGTCACGCAACAGAATAGAGCTGTTATTACGAATCAGCTTTAGCTCCGGGTCGCGGCCATGGTGTGCAGTACGTAGTTCATTTTCATCTATAGCCTGGCGTTCCTGTTCGTTGATGACGGGGCTGTCGTGCAACAGACAGAACAGCAGGAAGCATTCCAGAAAGTACAGTTGTCGTTCGTTTATGCCCAGCGGGTCAAAGGCATTAATATCCAGCGAGCGTAGTTCTACGTAGGAAACACCACGCCGCTTTAATGCCAGAGTCGGCTTTTCATTGCCTTTGAGAATTTGTTTTGGGCGGATGCTGCTGTAGTACTCGTTTTCGATTTGCAGTATGTTGGCATTCAGTTGCCGGTATTGCCCGTTTACTTTTACGCCGATTTCCTCGTATTCGGGGCAGGGCGTTTCTATGGCACAGGTCAGGCTTCCCACGTAGGCATCCAGCGTGTCATAGTTCGCCTTGATCCCGTACTCGTTTTCCTTGTTGTTCTGGTAACCGATATCACCCATGCGCAGCGAGGTGGCAAAAGGCCCATAGTAGGTGTTTTCGTTGAAGTCCTTCAGCGTGGTCGGCGTATCGCCCAGAAAAGATTTACAAATAGCCGGTGACGATCCAAACAGGTAGGGTACCAGCCAGCCAAAGCGTTGCAGATTACGTATCAGTCCCATATAGGATTCGGAGATGAAATCCTGCAACGGCAGGCGGTTGCCTTCCAGTTCGGAGTAGACCGGCCAGAATTCGGGTGGGAAGGAATAGTTGAAATGGACACCGGCAATGACCTGCATAACGCGGCCATAGCGGTGCCCCAGTCCCTGCCGGTAAACATGCTTCATCATACCCGGATTAGACGTTCCATAATTGGCAATGGGTATGCTGGTTTCACCGGCAACAACACAGGGCATGCTGGTCGCCCAGAAATATTCCCCGTCAAGATGCTGGTAAACGTATTGCTGCGTGTCACGAAGGAAGTTGAGGACCTGGCCGATGTGGTGAAACGGGGGCGTTATGAACTCCGTGAGCGCTTCCGAGTAATCCGTGGTTATGTAGGGATGGGTGAGCGCCGCGCCCAGGATCTGCGGGTGTGCTGTCTGGGCAATACTGCCGTTTTCATTGACGCGCAGGCTTTCTTTTTCCACCCCGATGGAACTGTTCCGCATCAGCTGCAACTGCCTGAGATCAGTCAGCCGCTTTAGTCGATGGTGTGCTTTGTCATACACCTTTACAAAGGTTCCAGGTCCGGCGGATACTTGTCAGACCCAAGGCCTGACTGGATGACCAGTTCTCGCAAAGCAGGCTGGATGGCTTCTTCGATCACCGGGTGATAGAAGGGCATGCAAACCATTTTCTGTACGGTGAGTTGCTGTTCCATACACCAGTTCAGCAGGTGGCCCAGGTGTTCGCCATGCGGAGCAATCATTGCGGCGCCAAGTAAGCGGCCACTTGCTTTATCAGCATACACACGAAGTACACCCTTGTTTTTCCCCATGATCAGAGCACGGCCCAGCATGCCAAAGGGGATGGTACTGATAAGCGTGTTGTCCAGGTCCAGTTCTGAATAGCTGGTACCGACCATCACGATTTGTGGATCAGAAAAAGTAATATACAGTGGGGTCGTGCGGCGGAATGCGACGGGGACACCGGTGCCGGCGTTAATACCCGCTATACGCCCCTCATCAGCTGCTTCGTGGAGCAACTGGCGGTCATTGTTAACATCTCCGGCAATAAAGATCGGCCTGTCACCAATCTGCATGGTATTGGCATTGTAGTCAGGTACCCCGTTGGCGTTCAGTTCGATACCCGCCTTGTCCATCCCGAGGTTATCCAGATTGGGACGCCGCCCGATCGATACCAGGACTTTCTCAACCTCAACGGAACGCTCGCCGGCGGTCACTCTGAGTTTTCCGCCGGCGGCCTCCTCGATGTTAGCCGGGTGTCCAAGCCACAAAGGCATTTCCTTGCCGAGTAACTGAATAGCGATTTCATTGACCTTTGGATCATCCAGGTTACCAATGACCTGCAACTGATCGATACCCGTTACCTGGACCCCAAGCCGATGACAGGCCTGACCGAGTTCCAGGCCAATAACGCCCAGCCCGATAACGGCCAGCGATGCGGGTAAATCTTCCTGTTCAAAGAATTCGTCGGTAGTGAGTATGCGGTCACCGAAGGTTTTCCATGCAGCCGGAACGATGGGCGTGGAGCCTGTTGCAATGACGATACGTTTGGCACGGATACGACGCTCGCCCACCTGTAGCAGGTCGGGCTCGAGAAAACGAGCATTCCCGGCAATGAACTCATCGCCCATTTCATCGGTGCTGCTGGATAGCACCTTGTCGACAAAAATGTCGCGCAGATCCTGCATGTGTTCCATCGCTGCGGGGATGTTGACAGCAAGCCCGTCGCCGCCGGTAATGCCTTCTCGTTTGAAAATGGAGCGACGCTGGAAGTCCTCGGCAATTTGAATCAGTGCTTTGGAGGGCATACAGCCGACACGGGAGCAGGTGGTTCCCAGTTCGCCACCGTCCACCATGACATAACTGTCGGTATTGCGTTTCACCTGGCCGAGGGCGTAAAGACCGGCACTACCGGCACCTATAATGACAACGTCGACTTGTTGTTCCATGGTGTTTACTACAGGCCGGTGAACTGATTAATGTTCAGCTGGCGGCATGAGAGCACTGCGCCAGCGCGAGACCGCCACCGGTATGTGCAGCTTTGGAATGGTAAAGTGCTTTGTCAACCTGCTCCAGCAGACTGGAAAAACTGTCTCCGTGCGTGGGGGCCTCCCCCAGCCCGAAGGTTACACTGAAATCAATACTGTTCTTGCAGGCCCAGTTATTAACCTGCTCCTGGATACGCGTCGCCACAATTTCGGCATTCTTGAGGTCGGAATTCTCGAGCAGCATGATGAATTCATCACCACCGTAGCGGGCAGCAACATCGGTACTGCGTATGGAATTACGGACTATGTCAGCAAATTGTTTAAGCACCAGATCCCCGGCAGCATGTCCCAGCTTGTCGTTTACCGCCTTGAACTTGTCCAGGTCGGCAAACAGCATGACAAGCTTTTTCTGGTTTCTCAGTAATCGCTGGAACATGGTTTGGGCAACATCCTGCAAGGCACGCCGGTTAAGTAATCCGGTCAGGGTGTCAAGATTACTGTGCCGTTCCAGCTCATGGCGACTGCGCTCGATGCGCCCCATCAAAATATAGGAGTACACCAGGATGATGCCGCCGAACAAACTCAGGAAAATCAAGCCAGGTGATAGTTCCGCGCTGACGAGCGTGTAACGGGCTGTCAACATCAATGTAGCTGCGGCAAAGCTGCCAACCAGGGCCTCGGCAAACAGGCGCATGCCATAGCGCATGCCGTTGCCCAGCACCACCATGATAAATACCAGCAGGGAAGGTGTAATCGGATAGGGATCGTTAAGAACGCAGATGGACACTATGACGATATCCGTCCACATAGCGATGTGATAGCGCGGTGGATGGATATGGTATTTACCCGCGTGTACAAACAGCAGCGTATTGAGGATAAAATAGGTAACGAACGCCAGGTTAAGCTGTGATGTTGACCAGTACGAGGGCGTAATGCCATCGACCATGTTGAAGAAAAGGAAACCCAGCAACAGGAATACATAGCGGGTGGAAAACTGGACCTGTTGTTCCTGCCAGGACGGGTAGCGGTAACCGCCATCTGTTTTAGCAGCAGCCCGGCGCTCCGGCTGGTCCCGGCGATCCCCGCGGCCCCGGCGATCTGTTGATCGGCGCTGATACTTCATTTTTAGCTTCTTTCAACAATCCGTCGGTAAGTAAAGGCAACCCTGCGAGCGGCTCATTATAATGGTTTTCTAATGTTTAGGTAGAGGTTACCAGTAATTTTCCACCGTTATGTGGCCGGGGGCACGGCGTTTGTTGCGGGCAAGCCCCCGCTCCTCGAGAACCGACTGGGTTGACTTCACCATATCCGGATTGCCACAGATCATGATCTGCGAACTCTCCGGCGTTATCGCAAGACCTGCTCGCGCTTCCAGTCGCCCGTCACTGATAGCGGCCGGGACGCGCGCGCGAATGGCAAAATCCGTATCCTCGCGGCTGACAAACGGGATGAAATTAAACTGATCGGGGTGCGCATTCTGTATCGCTTGCACTGTTTCGGCAAAGCTTAGCTCTTCGGCACAGCGAACCGCGTGCACCAATACGATGCGCTGGTAGCGCTGCCAGGGCTCTTCTGTTTTCAGAATAGACAGAAACGGGCCTATGGCTGTCCCGGTGGATAACATCCAGAGATGAGGCGCAGGGGGAACTTCGCTCAACGTAAGAAATCCCGCCGCCTTGCGCATCACATGAATCGGGTCGCCGGCTTTTAATTCGATCATGGCATTGGTCAGAGGACCATCAGGCACAATGATAAAATAAAACTCCCGCAACGCTTCATCGGGAGCGGTGACATAGGAGTAGGGACGGCTGACGAACTCATCACCGATGATCAGCCCCAGTTTGGTAAACTGGCCCGCGGTAAACGTATCGACATCAGCCTCTACCTGAATCGAGTAGAGCTTGTCCGTCCATTGCCGCAAGGCGTGTACCCGGCCTTCGCACCAGCGTTTTGGATCAATGGTTTTTGTCATACTCAGGCCTGATTGGCGGTTGTACCCGCCGGCATATTCTGCCATGTCTGTTTGATCAGTTGCAGACGTTGCCAGACGTCCATGATTTTTCGTTCCGGGTCCCGGCGTTCCAGAAACGTGCTGGCCTCGCTGAAGATGGCAGCCATCTGAATTTCGTCGAACAATTGCAGGGTTGATGCCAGCGTATCAACCGGTTCACTGAGCAGTGAAGGGACGAGTTCGCTTTCGGCAACGGGTGAATCTGCCGCCGTCAGGGCTGCCACCAGCGGCAGCTCCTGCAACTTGAAATGCAGCTCGCGGGCCATGACTTCTTCTTCCAGTTTCTGCCGTGCATAAGCATCATTTCCGATACCTGCTTCTACGGCCCGCATAATGGTTTCGATCAGTTTTCGAATGGCACGCTTTACTGCCGACTGGTCACCGGGCAGGGCGCAGCACTGCTGATAGCGGTGATCCAGCTGTTCCTTGATTTCCAGGATCGTTTCGCTCGGGGTATTGGGTTCCAGTTCAACGGAGCGTTGAACCAGTGCCTGAAAATCCGACATAAAGGCATCCATTTCGACACCATCTTCCATTCTGGCCCTGGCCAGTACTTCATTGCTGACGTCGCGTTCGGATTCCCCGAACAGTGGGTTGTTTTTTTTGCGTAACAAATGCTGTTCGCGGATGCCGGTGTGTTCGGGAAAAGCTGTGTTCATTGCGCGCTCCTGATTCAGGAGTGCTACTTTACCTAAAAACCGTGCGTATAAAAACGCCGCTTAAATTGTGCACTCTATTTCACCCAGCCGTTTGGTGAGCTTGAGGTTTTCGGCATAGTCGACAGGTACCGCGATCAGCGCAGGGCCGGGTTGACGGAAAGCTTCCTCCAGCGCGGGTATCAGTTGATCGGGGCTGGGGAGAGTTCCCCCCCACATCCGGGTTGCTGAAATCCAGCTTTGAATGACGTCCATCAAACTGATTCTGTTGCTTCCACTTGATTGATCTGCCACAGGGCATCGGCAATATCGCCGACGACATCGACTTCCACACTATAGTGGTAATCAATCTCGGCGGGCAGAAAGTCGACGTGAACAACTTTTTTGTCCATGTCGGCATTCCAGAAACCGGGGCTGTATTCCACCAGGTCGACCTCTTCCAGGCCGGAGTATAGACCTAATTGAGCCAGTTAATTTCCTGCGCTGTCCGGTCACCGACGCTGGCATTTACTACCGAAGCCGGCATTACGGCCTCGTGTTTTGACAGGGGTATACGACCGCCCATGATCTCGGCTTTGGTTTGCGGGTACAGTGGTATCCTGTCGGGTTCTGCGTAACCATCGGGGTAGTATGGCTGGTTATTTGCCAGATCATACTTGTCGGTGGCGCCCACAGTGTGCAGAAATTCATGCGCAATAATGACATTGTTGCGCTGTGCCAGGGCATCACTGGCATAGGCATTGACCACGCCGATCATGCCTTTTCGCAGGCCCAGTGAATGGCGTAGTCGCGAGTGTGTCTTTGGGTCGTAGTAAACCACGAACATTTGTACATCCGGTTGCGGGCCGTCAAAAGTATCGTTGCGCCACGCCCAGTAACGCAGCTTGAGACTCCACAGCATGACCGACAGGATGTTGCCATTGGCCGGCGGTGCAGGCGGACGATCAAGCACCTGCGGGGCCAGCTGAATAGTCACCGGTTCCTTGATCTGCTGACCATGACGCTGTGCTTCCGAGGCCAGGAAGGTCTCGATAGCATCAAAAGTCCCGGGCGACAGATCGTTAATATAGCGCTGGCTGTTGTCACTGTGGTCACCGTTGACAGGATAAATCACCACCCACAGCGGTTCGTTCCAGTCGGTGCTGCGCAGCTGGGTCAACCAGCTGTTCATACCCACAAAGAACAGCACTACCAAAAGCACGGTTATACGTAAGGTTTTGAAGAAACTACGTGATGCCATGCCCATATAGTGGGCACCGGACGGAAATCTTGAATGCCGGATTCAGGAACTTGCCTGCGGATCCTGTTGCCGTGAGGTATTCAGATGAATCAGGTGCGCCACGGTATCGGTATCGAGGTCTATACCGATCTCGAAACCTGGATTGACGGCGATGGCAATACCGCTGCCGACCCGGTCCAGAATCCAGCTGAACTCTGACAGCAGGCCACCCTGGTAATCCGGGTAGTCGTGCAGGAAAGGCTTGGCGCGTTCGGGGCTGGTGAACAGGATAAGCACCCGGGTGCCATCTTCGCTATCCAGCGTCAGTGGCTGGGCTTTGGTCGAACGCTGGAAACCCTGGATCCCGGTAGCTTCATCTTCCACTGGCATGAATAACTGGTGATCCAGCAGCTGTAGCATGAAAGCCTCGCTATCGAGACGACCTTCCTGCGCATCCAGCAGTTGCTGTTCCAGATCGTTGCGTGGTTCGAATTCCTGTCCCATATGCTCCGATTTTGTATGGCGATAACAGCGCGCAAGTGTGCAGAATTTTTGTGTATAAATAAACAGGCGTGGGACAGGGGTAATGTGCTGTCGGACATAAAAAAGGGGTGACACTCACGTGTCACCCCTTTTGACTCCTCCTGTTGCAGGAGGGAAACAGGCTAGCGGCGGTGGTCGCCGATACCGCTCAGACCACCGAAGAAAAGTGGCCCGGCGCCTTCAGGCATCTGGACCAGGGTCGGATCGATCGCGGAAACCGGCACCGGCACCGGCGGGTTGCCGGCCACGGTGGAGTTCACGGTCTGGATACGACCGGGTGCTATTGAAGCCTCTGTGATGGTGTTCAGCGGCAAGCTGTCCAGGTACAGGCGCATCAGGTGCACGGCGTGTACGAAGCGGTCGGGCGCCACTTGCAGTACCTTCGGTCCGTTAATGATGTTGACATCATTCAGCGGGCCGACCAGGCTGATACCACTGGTGTAATCATCGGCGTTGGCCAGTTGGAAGAACTGATGATTATTGCCGCCGTTGGTGCGGCAGACACGATCCAGGGCGTCACCGTGCGGGAAGCAGGAGGCAAACTTGTAACGCTTGCTGGGATCCAGCTTTTGACCACCGATCAGGGTTTCCACAATACGCCGGCCGGAACTGCTGTACGGGCGATTGTCCAGATCGATCTTCTGCGTCATGTTTGCCAGGCCGACATACCAGCCACCGCGCTGCAGGAAGGGGTTACGGTCATATACCGCAGTCAGAACCCGCTCCAGATCATTCTCGATCACCTTCCCGGAGAACTCGGCAACCGCGACAGCTGGCGAAATCGGGAACAAGGCGAACAGGTCACGCAAGGTGATTTCACCCGGCGCACGGCCGTCAGCAAAAGTCTGGCCCGGTGCAACCACACTCGCCGGCAGGATTGCCGTGCCGAAGCGGAAGCCGTTGGTCATGGACAGGTCCACGCCGGTCGGTACCACCGAGTTACTGATATTGAAGATAGCATCAGCGATGAAGTTGTTGATATTATCTTCCAGCGCATTGTCACGATTCAACACCGTATCCGTATAACCCACCACGGTATCCAGGCTTTCGGTCAACTGCAGACCGCGCTTGGTGGTGTCGCCGCAATTACCCGGCGAAGTCGGCGGGGTGCAGTAACCGCCCGGCATGAAGGTGTGCCTTACCAGCGTAGTGCCGATAAAAGGCGCTTCTGCTGCGTCGACCAGTACCTTGGTAGCAGGATCCTCGACTACATCGTCGTCCACCGGGATAGCTTCCCAGATGAACCTCTCGACTGCACCGTGCTCGATAACCAGATCAAGACGACCGAGGAATAAATCCTCTGTGGTTTCCACCACTACAGTCTGCTTGCGACCGAGGCGATGTGCCCGACGTGGCGATTTGGCAACAATCTTCTTTTTATTGGCAACCAGTGCCTTGAGCGTGGTTTCATGTGTATGCGCTGACAGAACGACATCGACATCCTTGAACCGCTGGCCGATGGCAAGGTTCTGTGATAAACCCAGCTCGGACTGCACGACAATAACAGTAGCGCCTGCAGCCTGTACTTCAGCGATAATGCCCGGCAGCTCTTCCACGCCCTGCGAGAAACGCAGGCCGATGTTAAACACGCTGGCCTGTTGTGGAACGATGGAGGCGGTGATACCGATAACTGCAATCGTCACACCGTCAACAACAAAGATCTTGTAGGGGGCCAGCACGCGTTTGTTGTGCAGGAAGGCCGGCAACGGTGCGGTATCGGCATCGTTGTACAGGTTGATGGCAAGGCTCGGGAAATTCGCCCTGATGACATGCCCGGCGCTGGCCACCGGTGGTGGCGGCATTTCCACACAACCGGGGACGCCGGTGCAGTCCACCTGGTTGGCCATCACGGCGAGATTCGGCGCAATGCCCGGCTTGGGACCGAAACTGGTGAAGCGGTTGCGAAACACGGCGGGACCGTAGCCGAATTCCCAGTTGCCCGGCGTGTAGGCATCGATGCCAAAGCTGTTGAGTGTCGGCATGATGGCGTCACCGACGGTGAACATCGTTTCGGCGGTACCGTGCACCATGTCGCCCACCGCCAGCAGCAGGTTGTTGGGGTTTTCGGCGCGTATCTGATTGATGATGGTTTTGGTCTTGGCCAGACCACCGCCACTGGTGACATAGCGCACGCCACCGTTGTCGGTCTTGAGGATACCGGCATGTGGGGCAATGTTACCGTGGACATCCTGTAACTGGATCAGGGTGATGACCTTTTCGCTGGCCTGAACAGCGGACAGCCCGGTCAATGCCAGACACAGTGCTGACGCCAGTGCGCACTGTCCTGCCTTCTTGATAAAGTGGTGCATAGCCATAAAATTCTCCTCCCAAAAATGATTTTTTTAAGCGTGGCAACGCACTGGCAGGCTAGCCCTGTGGAGTAGGTGGAGGTATAGGGAAAATCCTTAAAAAGACCGGGTGAAAAACTATTATTATTAATGTATATTATAGTAAAAACATATTACTACTTGTATTATATGTGAATATGTAGGAGCGCCGTCCTTCGGCGCGATGGTTGGGGCCTGCTGTCGCGGTCAGGAGACCGCTCCTACACG
>ENA-ORDP01001885-ORDP01001885.1-marine-sediment-metagenome-genome-assembly--contig:-NODE-1885-length-10804-cov-7.206624_pt1 | contig 10804 bp, 6 predicted proteins | sample MGYA00248627_ERZ508539 | MGnify/ENA primary metagenome ERZ508539 (study PRJEB26208, sample SAMN05571518) | marine sediment metagenome | biome: deep sea; feature: Hydrothermal vent; material... | reverse complement strand
CAATTGAACGAGCCTGAGCCGGATCAGGATTTTTTACTTTTTTAGCTCCGGGTTTCATCCCGCTGAGATCGGGGCTGATAATTTTCCAATGGTCGCCGTTGTCAAGCGATTGAAAAAGATATTGTGCACCAAAATACAACGGGTAAGGTTTTATGTGAGAAAAAACCAAAGGCGTAATCCATGTATAACGGTAGCGGACAGTTGTGGGCAGCGCACCATAACTGGAAATGGGCCAGGGAGAAACCTGCGCCGACTGTCTGGTAATTTCGTTAAAGCGGGAAACTGTTCCACCGAGACCGCTTCCAAAGACCAAATTATTATCTCCCGGTTTGGGAACATCGTAGTCTCTCTCACTCCCACCTACCGGATGCCAGTCCCGGTCTTCAATTACACCATAAGGCCCGCGGCTTAAAATCCCAACGGTGCCGTTATCCTGCTGTCCGCTGTAAATCCGGTAAGGAAATTGATCATCCACTGCCAAATGATAGAATTGACCGGTTGGTTGATTGTACCAGCTTGACCAGCTTTGGCCGTTATTTACCGTTACAACCGCACCCTGGTCGGAAGCTGTTATCATGTGCGTAGGGTCGGAAGGATTTATCCATAAGAAATGATAATCATCTCCGCCGGGTGCCCCTTTAAATATTGAAAAATGTTTGCCACCATCATCTGAACGTTGGATGGAACGATCCATGACATAAACAATATCCGGATTGTCCGGGTCAACGGTGATACGACTAAAATAGGAGTCTGCCAGCGACGCATTGGGATTGACCAACTGCCAGCTTTCACCACCGTTATCCGAGCGGTAGATACCACTGTTATTTTTATCAGCCTGAATGGAAGCATACACAATCATTCCTTTGCTGCCGCGTGCAACGCCAAGACCAATTCGCCCAAGATTGGCTGCCGGAAGTCCGTTGCCGGTAAGCTTTTTCCAATGGTCACCTCCATCTGTACTTTTGTAAATACCTGATCCCGGGCCGGATTGCGGTAAAAAGTAATCGAGCCACGGATGCATACGCATTTGCCAAAGGGCAGCATAAATTATCGAAGGATTTTCCGGATCAGACGCAAGATCCACAGCTCCTGTCTTATCATCAACAAACAGAACATGCTTCCATGATTTTCCACCATTGGTGGTAAGAAAAACACCACGTTCCGAATTAGGACGAAATGCATTACCCATTGCAGCCACTAAAACCCGGTTAGGATTATCCGGGTCTATCAAAATACGTCCAATATGCCGGCTCTCTTTTAAGCCCGTATTTGTCCATGTTTTTCCCCCATCCCCGGTTTTGTATATACCGTTTCCGGCAAGGATATCATAACGCGACGCCACCTGTCCCGTGCCTGCGTATATTATTTGTGGGTTGGAAGGCGCAATGGCAAGCGCACCAACGGAAGATGATTGCTGATGCTGCATCAAAGGCTTCCACGTTCTGCCCGCATCATCTGTTTTCCAGACTCCGCCACCCGCTGCGCCAAAGTAGAAAGTGTTTGGTTCATCCGGAATACCTTCTGCCATTGTTGCCCAGCCGGCACGATATGGTCCGATTAGCCGCCAATGCATGTCTGCATACGTACTTTCCGGGATTGTTTGGGAAAGGATAATTTTAAACGGTATGATTAAAAAGATGAGGGCTTGAACCAAAATCAATATTGATGTTTTATTTTTTTTCCAATATGATGTTGATCCGGTTCTAAGAATATTGGCCAACTTAATTTTCTGTTTCATGATATTCAGCTTTCCTGTTTGATTAAGTTTTTAATTGAAATGAACGAATAACACAAAAATATTTGAAATCAATTGTTGTATCATTCTTTCTAAAAAACGTTGTTAAGCAAAAGTATTATAAAAAGAGGTTGGCAGCATAGGAGAGAGGGTAAAATATTATCACTCTCTATTCATCGGTCAAAGTTCGCGAAACATTTGCGCGTCATTAAAGATTTGTGCTGTTCTTTCAGGATTGAAAATCCTGATACTCCTGACATTCGGGTTGCAAACCCGAATGAGCGATGGGTAAGTATTGGTTTTTCAGTAAAATAAATAAGAAACCCCTCCCTCGCGCAAGTCTTCCCGCGTTCGGCTTGCGGGAGTAAAGACTTGGGCGCTGTTTTACCCATTTAGCCAGTCAAAAGCACAGATGATTGCCGGGAGTTGTTTATTTTTGAAGAATGAGTGGGAAATACAAATTTTATAATCCCGATGGGATGTATTTTGTTTCATTTGCGTCAAATAAAATGATAGATCAAAAGCTTGATTATTGTGCACAACAATCCTGTTGAGCAAGGCTTTGTGAACAGGGCAGAGGATTATCCGTGGAGCAGCAAGGTCAATTACATTGGTGAAAAAGGAATGATAGAAATAGATGTTATTTCATGAAAATGTTGTAAACGACCAGGAAAGATTGGTTTTGAATTTGGCCCAAGTCTGCCGCCACACATAGCCGGCAACAAAGACTTGCGCCATGGGGTGGCATTAAACAAAAAACTTTCAAAAGCAAAAGATAATTTACCAATAGTAGAATTAACAAATTTTAATTCTAATCATTTTGGTTTTGGCAAAATTTATTAATATATTTGTAAAAAAAGTTTAATAATATACTTTTAATAACAAAATAATATTTACGATTTGGAACCATTAATAGATATTCTATCCAAATGTGAGGAAATAGCCTTTGACTTAGATTTTACAAGAGCAAAAGAGTGGAAATCACAGGATAATAAACGGGTAATTGTTGGTTATATGCCAATTTATTTCCCCCGTGAGATTGTTCATGCCGCAAATGGTTTATCCGTTGGCATTTTAGGTGGTGGCGATAAAAAAATGATAATAAAAGGCGATGCCTATTATCAATCCTATATTTGTCATATGCCCCGAAGTATTATAGAATTGGCACTTGATGGGAATTTTGACGAATTTGATGGATTTATTTTCCCGTCAATATGCGATGTCATGAGAAATCTTTCCGGAACATTTCAGATACTTGGAAAAGGGAAGTTTGCAAAATACCTTGATTATCCACAGAACTTTAAAGCGCATATAGGAGGTAAATTTTATGAGCAGGAACTTCAACATATACTTGACGAAATTTATAAAATAAATCAAATTAAAGTTACCTCTGCAAGACTAAACGAGTCAATTCGTCTTTTCAATAAAAACAGGCAACTCACGAGAGAAATTTATGATATTCGACAAGAATTTCCATGGCGGTTAACGGCTGCCGATGTGTATCATATTGTAAGATCGGGATATATGATACCCGTTGAAGATCATAATGTTATATTGGAAAATGTGATTCATTATATTAAGGAAGACATTAATCAACCGCTTGACAAAATCAGAGTTGTTGTTATGGGTGCTTTTTGTGAACAACCTCCTATTGGTTTAATAAAAACAATAGAACTTGCCGGATGTTATGTTGTTGAAGATGATTTTCTTCTTGGTGCCAGATGGATTCAAAAAGATATTGAAGAAATCAAATCAGAAAACGAATTACTAAGCACTTTAAGTTATGCCTTTCTTAACAATAGCACTTTTTCATCAACGATATACGATGTTGATAATCCAAAGGAAGACAGATTGCTTGAGCTGATAAAACGCAGAAATGTGGACGGAATTATTTTTGCTTCCCCAAGTTTTTGTGATCCTGCACTTCTTGATCATCCTATTTTACAAAAAGCCTGTGAGAAAAATAATATAAGATATGTTAGCTTTTTATATAACGAAAACACCGGACAGTTTAAAGTTATTAAAGAACAAATAGGAACTTTCTCAGATTCCATAAAATTATGGGATTAATTTTTTTAGAGATATTAATTTAGAATAAAAATATTATGTCATCCAAGGTTACAAAAGAGAAAAGTATGGTAATCCAAAAAGAGATGATTTCATCTCTTTTTAAAGAATTAAGCACGGCAAAACAAACCGGTAAAAAGGTGGTATATACTTTTGTTCCTGGCAATATATCAGAATTAATCAGAGCATTTGATATGCTTCCGGTATATCCTGAAATTAATGCATTACAGTCGGGCATGCGAAAAAAATCAGAAAAGTTTATTCATGATGCCGAAAAAATCGGATATTCCGAAGATGTTTGCACTTATGTGAAATGTGATATAGGCATGATGTTAAATGGGAACATTGGCCCTACCGGTGAAAAAATACCCGAACCGGACCTATTACTTTTAAGTTATACAGGTTGCTTTACATTTATGAAATGGTTTGAGAACCTGAAAAGATTATATCCGGACGTTCCCGTTGCCTTATTACATACACCATATCAGGAAGGACACGAAATAACGCCTGATATGACACAATATATGGTAAAGCAATTAAAAGAAGAAGTTATTCCAAAAATGGAACAGGTTTCCGGTAAAAAATATGATGAAGAGAAACTTAAAAAGATATTAGGAAATACCAATAAAGTTGAAGAGTTGATGGTTAAGATATTTGATACAACCAAAAACAAACCCTCCCCGATTGATGCCTATTTTGCCGGAGTTTATTATATTGGCCCCATAAATATTGGTTTTAGGGGCACCAGGGAAGCAGTTGTTTATTATGAGAAACTCTACGAAGAAATTTTGGAAAGAGTTGATAAAGGGTTAGGGCCTATAACTCCGGAAGGCGTGATGGAAGAAGAAAAATTCCGTTTAGTAATTGAAGGCCCGCCAAATTGGACTCACTTTCGTGAATTTTGGAAATTATTTTATGATTTAGGTGCTGTAATTGTTGCCTCTTCTTATACAAAAGTTGGTGGTGTGTATGATAATGGTTTTCGGGTAAATCCAGATAAACCGTTAGAGAGTCTTGCTGATTATTGTATGAACTGTTATACAAATCTTAATCTTAAACAAAGGGTTGAACTGCTGTCAAATTGTATTACAAAATACGAAGCAGACGGTTTCCTTGTTAATTCAATAAAAAGCTGTAATTCGTTCTCAGCCGGACAATTAATGATTATGCGGCAGCTTGAGGAAAAACTTGATATTCCGGTAGGTTTCATTGAGTCGGATTTAGTTGACCCAAGGTATTTTTCTTATTCAAATATAAAAAACAGACTGGAATCTTTTTTCCAAATGCTTGAACAACGCAAAATAATTTTTAACAACTAATTGAACTTGATAGAAATACAATTTAATGAAAAAATATTATTTAGGAATAGACTTGGGATCAACCACATCAAAAGCAATTATTATTGATGAAGAAGATAATATAATTGGCAGAGGTATAACAAATACGAGGGCAAATTATTTGGTGGCTACCGAGGTAGCAAGATTTGAAGCAATTTATAATGCCAGATTCTCTCTGTTAAAAATGAAATTAGAAGACGAAATTAACAGCAATCCTGAATATGAGAAATATATTAATGATGTTGAATCTGCATTCCAATATCTTAAGTTTAAATACAAATTAGATAAATTATATGTAAAATTTAAGGATATTATAGAATCATCTTTTTCAGGCGATAAAAAAGAAAACATTTTACAGATTGTTGAAAAAATTGTAAAAACCATTGGACCTGAAATTCGTGATGCATATTTATTTTCAAATCTTGGAAATAAAAATCAATTTTTTAGGGACATTGTAAGTGAAAGATACAACAACGAAATAAAAAAATTAGATCCGGATTTTTTTGACCCCTTAATGCTGGTTTATGATAAAAGTATTATTTCTGTTGAAAATGAGCTTACTGAGTTTAATTTTAAAGAACTCATTTCTGAATCGATAGAAATTATGAATGAAAAGTATGCCAAATTAGATGAAACATTGGCAGAAAATAATAGCAGTCCTCACTTTTATGCTGAAATAAATTTATTAAAGGGTAATTACAAAAAAATTTACAATTCTTTAAAAGAACATTTGGAATATGTGGCAAATATGGATATTCACATCTCTAATATGGTTGGCACAGGCTATGGTAGGGCTTTATTACCGTTTCCCGAAAAATCCATAAAATCAGAGATCCTTTGTCATGCCTTTGGAGCACATGCAATTTTCCCAAATACCAGAACCGTTCTTGATATTGGCGGACAAGATACAAAAGCTATTCAAGTGGACAAACACGGGTTGGTTACCAGTTTTCACATGAATGACAGATGTGCAGCCGGATGCGGCAGATATCTCGGTTACATTGCCGATGAATTTAACATTTCTTTAAATGAGCTTGGGCCTTTGGCCTTAGATGCAAAAAAAGAAGTTAATATTTGTTCAACTTGTACCGTCTTTGCAGGAGCCGAAATTAGGGAACTATTAAATGTAGGGCAAAAGCGATCAGATATTCTGGCAGGATTACACCGGTCAATAGTAATGCGGGCTATATCCTTATTAGCACGCTCGGGTGGCGTTAGGAATGAATTTTCGTTTACCGGTGGTGTTGCTCGTAATCAGGCGGTTTTAAAATATGTTTCCGAGCTTATTCATGAAAATTACGGGGATGATATTAAAATAAATATTGGTGCCGATTCAATTTTTATGGGAGCTCTTGGCGGAGCAATGTTCGCAAGAAGATCTATGAAAAATTTAGCAACTCACTGATAAATAAAAACAAATGGCTCTGTTTAGAATATTATGAATTAGAATTTTATAAAAAATGGAAAACAAAATAGTTACTCTCGGAATTGACATTGGAAGCAGTAATATTAAATTGGTTTTAATGGAATATTCAGAAAATCCCATTATTTTAGATAAAAAAGTCGAAAAAATCAGAAAACGAAATTCAGCAGAAGTTTCTTATCAGCTTATAAACGATATTTTAGAAAAGAATAATCTTAAATATGAGGATTTAGCCTATTTGGCATCAACGGGAGAGGGAGAAATGTTATTAAGAAAAAAAGGACATTTTTACAGTATGACAACTCATGCAAAAGGCGGTGCTTTTTTATATCCTGGTTCCTTAACGGTTGTTGATATGGGATCGCTTTATGTACGGGCTATTACCATTAATGAGTTGGGAAGAGTTCTTAATTATAAAATGACCGGACAATGTGCTTCAGGTTCCGGTCAGTTTGTAGAAAATATTTCGCGATATCTTGGGCTGGCAATTGAAGAAGTTGGCGACATTTCATTAAAAGCTACAAAGCCCGAAACTCCATCCGGAATATGTGCCGTTTTGGCCGAAACGGATGTTATTAATATGGTTTCGCGAGGTATAACAACGCCTAATATCATAAAAGGAATACATTTATCAATTGCAAATAAAATCATAAAATTACTTACGTCCGTTAAAGCAAAATCTCCGGTTATTTTAACGGGAGGTATGGCAATGAATCATGGAATGGTACAGGCTATTGAAGAATTAATAGAGGAAAGTAAATTAGATTTAAAAGTCCATGCACATCCCGATTCAATTTTTGCAGGTGCCATCGGTGCTGCAATATGGGGAGGATTTCGCTATTATAAATTAAACAATTAAATTTTTAAGATTATTATGACAAAAAATTTAGATGCATTGTTTAAACCAAAATCAATTGCTTTAATAGGCGCTTCTACAAAAGAATTATCAATTGGAAATGTTATAATAAAAAATCTTATCCATTACAAATATTCTAATCCGATATATCCAATAAATCCAAAAGCCGGTAAAGTCAGGGGGTTAAAAGCATATAAATCAATATTAGATGTTCCGGGCGATGTGGATCTCGTTCATATTGTTATTCCACCAAAGTTTGTTCCTGACGAAGTTGAGAATTGCGGAAAAAAAGGCGTAAAAGTTATCATAATAAATACTGCCGGATTTAAAGAAATGGGGGCAGACGGACAAGCTTTAGAAGATGATTTTCTTAAAAGAGCCAAAAAATATGGTATAAGAATTTTCGGACCAAATTGCCAGGGAATTATAAATTCTGAAATTAAAGCATACTGCAACTTTACTTTTACTTTTCCGAAACCGGGACATATTTCAATTGTTGCTCAAAGTGGGGGTATAGGAGCAGTAATTATGCAGGCTATTCACGATTTAGGGATTGGCATTAGAATGTATGCCTCAAATGGAAATGCTTCCGATATCTCAATACCGGAGATTATTCAATACTATGGAAATGACGATAATACCAAAGCAATTATCGTTTATGTCGAAAGTGTTTCAAATCCCAAAGAATTTTTGAAAATCACTCAGGAGGTATCTGCCAAAAAACCAATTCTTGCTATGACTGCAGGTCGTACAGATAAAGGAGCAGAAGCTTCGCGATCTCATATTGGTGGATTAGCAGGAAGCATTTCGTTAGAACATCTTTTCAAAAAAGCTAATGCCTTATCATTTTCTAATCTTGAAGATTTATGTCATGCCGCTGTTGTTTTTTCTTCACAACCCATACCGAAAGGAAATAGAGTTGGAGTAATCACTAATACAGGCGGACCTGCTGTTCTTGCTGTTGACGAACTGGTAAGTCGTGGTTTGGAAGTACCCGGGTTATCAGTAAATGCAAAAAATATTTTAAAAGAAACCATGTTTGACTCTGCTTCCGTTAACAATCCTCTTGATGTGGTGGCCACAGCCGGCGCACCTCAATTTAGAAGTGCTCTGGAAGTGATGATGAATGAACCGAACTTTGATAATATTTATATTAATTTCGTTACACCCCCATTTGTTGATTGTGATAGTGTTGCAACCGAAATAGTAAATATCAATAAAAAGCATATAAAACCAATTGTATGTAATTTCATAACCGATAAACAAAATTGGCAAACAACTACCAATATATTAAAAGAAGGTTCTGTTCCCTGTTTCGATTTCTCTGAAACAGCAGCAAAAGCTCTTTCGTCTCTCGTAAAATATAAAAATATAAAAACACGACATAAAGGCAAAATAAAAACTTTTATTGATGTCGGCAAAAACAAAGTAAAAAAAATAATTGACCAGGCAAAGTCCTCAAATCAGGAAGTATTAACAGCAGGTCAGGTTTATGAAATTTTATCATCCTACAAAATCCCTGTTGCAAATTGGGGAATTGCTAAAGGCACTAATGAAGCTGTTGCCTTGTCCGAAAAAATTGGGTTTCCTGTAGTGATTAAAGCAGACTCTGTAAATATTATTCATAAAAGTGATGTTGGAGGGGTTGTTTTAAATATTAAAAATCGTAACCAGGTTATTGATGTTATTACTAAAATGCAAAAAGAGCTTTATCAGACTGATTTGAAGTTCTTTATCCAAAAATGTATGCCCAAAGGTATCGAACTGATAATTAGTGCAAAAAAAGAAAAAGGATTAAGTCATCTTATTATGTTTGGTTTGGGAGGTATATTTGTTGAGATATTTAGAGATGTGGTTTTTAATTTTTCTCCAATTTCTGATGTTGAGGCAGAAGAAATGTTAACTTCCATTAAATCTTCACAAATAATTACTGGTTTTAGAGGAGAAAAAGGAATTAATAAAGAATTAATAGTTGAAATAATTCAAAGAATCTCCATGTTAGTTAATGACTTTCCCGAGATCAAAGAACTGGATATTAACCCCATTTTTGCTTATGAAGATACGGCCTGTACAGTAGATGCAAGAATAATTATTTAAAAAGTTATTAATCTTATAAAATAAAATTTGAACAATGGACAAAAAAAAATTTAAAGTAGGAATCATTGGTTTAGGACCAGTGGGACAAACGCTTGCTGTACACTTTAGAGAAGCCGGATGCGAAATAGCCATAACTGATTTAGATAGGGAAAAACTTAATTTAATTAGGAAAGAAGGCATTGAAATAACTGGAAAAATTGAAAAGAAATCTTATTTTAAATATGTTTATAATTCAATAGAGGAATTACTTGGACATAACTTTGATATTTTAATTAGCGCCGTTAAAGCCTATCATGTAGATTCAATTATTGAGGAGATAAAAAAGAAATCAACTAATAAATTCTACCTGTTAAGTGCACAAAATGGCATTGATTTAAGAATAAAATACATTTCTCACTTTGATGTTTCCCGGATTTTTCGAATGGTAATTAATTTTGCAGGAAATCTTCAGGCTCCCAATATTGTATCTCTAAACTTTTTTAATCCTCCCAATTTCGTCGCTTCTATTGATGATTCACAACCGGAAATTGCACAATGGATTGCAGACACACTCTCAAGTGCAGATTTATTAACTGAGAAAGTAGATTCATTTGTGGTAGCAAATAAGATTTGGGAAAAAACTATTTTAAATGCTGCTTTAAGCCCATTATGTGCTCTGTCAAGATTAACAATGAAAGAAGCAATGGAAAATCCTGATACTTTAGAAATTGTTGAATACCTGATTTATGAAGCTGTAGATGTTGCAAAAGCTGAGGGAATAAAACTGCCAGACAACTTTGTTAAATTATGTGTCAGGTATCTCGGCAATGCAGGTAATCACTTCCCTTCTCTTGCTGTTGATTTAATAAATAAGAGACCAACTGAAATTGATTACATAAATGGAAAAATAGTGTATTATGGTAAAAAACACTATATCAGAACACCATTAAATTTGACATTAACAAACTTGGTAAAAGCAATTTCAAAAAAAAATGAATCAGATTAAAGCATTCAAACATCTGAACTAAATAAATATTACAACTATTATATGAAAAATATTAATATTGAGGATGTATTAGTAGATGATTAACTTCTCGTTGCTAAAGTTATGTAAAGTACTCCCTATCTTTCAGGCCGCGAATCGGTTCTTCTTAGTTGGTTTTTTTAGCATTATTTGTGTTGTTGTCAATCAAGAAATTTACCATGAAATTTGTAAAATATTATCCAAAAAATAACACATAAAATTTAAGTTTACATGTATCTAAAAAATTTTAACTATTTACGACCAAAATCATTAACGGAAGCTTGCA
>ENA-ORDP01001884-ORDP01001884.1-marine-sediment-metagenome-genome-assembly--contig:-NODE-1884-length-10807-cov-2.495071_pt1 | contig 10807 bp, 8 predicted proteins | sample MGYA00248627_ERZ508539 | MGnify/ENA primary metagenome ERZ508539 (study PRJEB26208, sample SAMN05571518) | marine sediment metagenome | biome: deep sea; feature: Hydrothermal vent; material... | reverse complement strand
ACTATCTTTCTGGACGATTTAGCTTCAATGTTTTTCCACAAAGTCGTGTGCCCTTTCATTTAAGCTTCAGCCAGGGCAATAGTTCGTTTGAAAGTAATGCGATTGCGCAACAATTGACGATCAATGAATTTACATCCACTCGATTGTTAATGCGTCAAACCTATGTTGGGCGTGCGTCATTATATGGGAACTTAGTTTGGTCGCGTGTTAGCAATGATTCTGCTACCCGTGGAAATGCTACCAGTAATAGCCTTAATTTCAACATACGCAAGCGTGTCCCTAAGCACGCACTAGCAGGCAATTTTACTTACTCAACCAACACAAGCAATCAGACTACGACGGTTCCTGAGCGAGCCAATTTATCGATTGCCCATAGTTTTTTACCCGGTACTCGGCTCACGCAAAGTTCGACGTTAAATTACAGCTTAAACACGATAAATGATACCAGCAACGCCAATAAAAGTGAGTCAACTTCTCTCCAATTAGCGAGCTTTTTTGTCTGGAGGCCGGAATACCAATCGCTGAGTGTCAGTGGTGGTGCGCGCCTTACCACTGCGGAATCTTCGGCGAAAACCGGACACGCGTAGTTTTGGTCTTAATTTAGGTTCAGCCTATCAATTATCCACACGTGTGAGATTAAATGGTAATGCCTCGGCCACATTGTCGGAAGATTCTAATAAGCAGTCTTCCGTCTTCAGCGAAAGTGGTTCGCTCTCATTTTCATCCGAGCAATATTCCTTACTGGGATTTAATTACAGTTTTGGCGCGGGTTTTTCGTTAAGTAATACCAATAATGAGTCCGATGACGGCGTCAAGACGGACGCTCAGTCTGCATCAATTGGTTTGACGCATCGCGCGAGCAGAACTTGGAATGTAGGGCGCGCCTCCAATTTAAATCTTGGCCTTTCACAGGGTGGGTCTGTATCGTCTAAGTTTGATAACGAGAGTGAGGAAAATACCAATATTAGCCACAGTCTAAATGTCGGGATTTCGACGCGCGGACTTTCCGGTACGACGTTCGTAGCGTGGTCATTTTCTGATACTCGCACTTTTGCCGAAACCGAAACTGCTTTTCAGCAGTTTTCGATGACTCTATCGCGTAGTCTGACGATTAGCCGTTCCAGTTCTGCTAATGCAGAGGGCATCGTACAAACATCACGTCAAACCGGTGGCACCGTTGAAGATGATAGGGTAATCAGTAATGTACGTATGTCCGCGCGTTTTAGGACCTCTCGCTTTCTCGATATTTACGCGATGCCCTATAGTAGTGGGGTGACATATACCAGGCCCGTGAAGGACGGTATCGTCGGTGATGAGCTGATAGATTGGGTAAATAAGGTGGATTATAATATTGAGTATGGTATCATATCTTCAATCATTAATAGGAAAAATTAAATATTAATTCCCTTACCTATCCGGAAATTTATAATCTTTCAATTTTTTTTGATGAGAAACGATTTCAGCATCAACGAGAAATATAACATCCTCAGCAATATTCGTAGCATGGTCTGCCAATCTTTCCATGTGACGGGTAAGCACGATTAAATGAGCACAAGGTTTAATAACAGAAGGATCATTCTGCATTTTTGAAATGAGTTCTTTGAAGACATTTTTATTATACTTATCAACTTCATCGTCTCTGAGCATAACTTCCTTGGCAAGCTTAGTATCATTATTTATGAAGGCGGTTATTGCATCTTTAACCATAGTCCGAACGGTTTTTCCCATTTCGAACAATTTTGTTTCACTTAATAGATGCCTGAATTTTTCAGTTTTTTTAACTCTTTGAACTATATTCACGGCAATGTCTCCGCATCTTTCTAATTGGCTGTCAATTCGAATAGCGGTAAGAATAAATCGCAAATCAGTGGCAACCGGCTGATACAATGCAAGGAAATTTTCGCACTGTGCCATTATCAAATTATCATAAGCATCCACTTCCTTATCCTGCGCTTTTACAATGTCGTGCATACGAATTTCAGCATTTTCCATATCATTAAAACTATTTTCAACTTGCTCATCAACCAAAGATGCCATCTTTAAAATGTTGGTTTTTAATTCTTCCAGTTCATTTTCAAATTGTCGTAACATTTGATATCCTTTTATAAAAAAAATTATAAAATACGTCTAATCTAGAAAGTTTTCATTCTTTAATTCTTATTAAACCTGTTTTCGTACAAATGAAAAATCAAGTTGTATTATTTGATTTAAAAGCTCTAGTTAACCGTCATTGAAAGTAATCCGTTAAAAAGGCTGACTTTTCGTAATCCGGATAAGCAATCTGCAACTTTACGAGGTTGTATGAATTTATCAATGCAAGCAGAAAACTCGCCTGAAGGAGGATAGCAACGAAGAATCTTTGATTTACCTTTGAAAAGAGACTCTTCACTTTCCGCCTGAGGCGGACAGGCAGTTCAGAGTGACAACTTTCTACTTTTTGGACAACCTTTTGGGTTAAGTTTTTATACTTAGCAATTAATTTTAAAATAGAACTCAAGCAGTAATTTGTTTAACAAAAAATTTTATTTACCAATTGCTTTAACTATTTTTAATACCTAAATAAAATTAAGCAGTCAACTTGAATTAGAAATTTTAATTACTGTTAAAAAGCAAATTAATTTTTGAAATTACTTTTTAATATATAATAAATTATCCAAACCTACCGGTTATATAATCTTCAGTTTGTTTTTTATCCGGCGCAGTAAACATTTTGTTAGTTTCGGAAAATTCAACCAGTTCGCCCATAAAAAAGAATGCGGTATAATCGCTTACCCTGGCTGCTTGTTGCATGTTATGCGTTACAATGACAATTGTATAATTTTTTTTAAGTTCAAAAATCAACTCTTCAATTTTAGCGGTAGAGATAGGGTCTAATGCACTGGCAGGTTCATCCATAAGAATTACTTCAGGATTAACCGCCAACGTACGTGCAATACAAAGACGTTGCTGCTGCCCGCCGGAAATAGCACCACCGGATTCATTCAACATATCTTTCACTTCATCCCATAGTGCAGCTTGTTTCAAACTTTTTTCAACAATTTCAGATAGTTTTTTTTTATTTTTGAATCCATTTAATTTTAGTCCGGCAACAACATTATTAAAAATAGACATAGTCGGAAAAGGATTAGGTTTTTGAAAAACCATTCCTATTTTCCTTCTTACATAAACCGGGTCCATTTGCATTATATCTTCACCGTCAAAAGTGATTGAACCGGTAATAGTTCCTCCAACAACTTCATGCATTCTATCTAAATTTCTTAAGAATGTAGATTTCCCGCAGCCGGAAGGACCAATGATGGCAATAACTTTTTTTTCAGGAATATCAATATAAATATTTTTTAGAACTTTATTTTTACCAAAAAAGGCAGAAAGATTTTTAACCAAAATCTTAATATTATCTTTTTCGGAAAAAAACCGTGCCGGTTCTTGTACTGTTTTTATTTTATCTACAACATTCATCTAATTAACATTTTTATACTTTGATCTTGTAATAAATCTGAATAACAAACTCATAATTGAAATGAGGGAAATAAGAACAAGAGATGCAGTCCAAGCTTGCTCATTCCAATCCGTAAAAGGGGCTGTTGCATATTCATAAATATAAACCGTGAGAGAAGCGATAGGTTGAAATATTTTTATTGACCAAAATCTGTTACCTAGCGCAGTGAACAATAATGGAGCAGTTTCACCGGCAGCCCTAGCAAGCCCCAAAAGGATACCTGTTGCAATTCCTTTCCAAGCAGAGCGAATTACAATCGAAATTGAAATTTTCCACTTAGGTATACCTAGTGCAAGGCCGGCTTCCCTGTAAGAATGCGGAACTAATTTTATCATTTCTTCCGTTGTCCTAGTGATAATAGGAATCATAAGAATTGCTAATGCAACTCCACCTGCAAATGCAGAAAAATGTTTCATTGGAATTACAACTAAAGTATAAGCAATAACACCCACCACAATTGAAGGAACGCCGCTAAGAACATCGGTTAAAAATCTTATCATAAAACCAAATTTATTATTACCGAATTCAGACAAGTAAGTGCCGGTCATTATACCGATAGGTAAACCGATTCCTCCCCCAATCCCAAGCAATATAAGAGTACCGATAATAGCATTTGCCATACCACCGCCTGTTTCACCCACAGGTGTAGGCATTTTTATAAAAAAATCAATATTCAAATGAGAAATGCCTTTAGAGATAGTATAATAAAAAATAAACAGCAAAGGAAGAATTGCTACGAGAGCAGAAAGTAAAGTTAACGACATCATAAAAACATTAGTCGTTTTCCTTCGATAATAATTTGCTTTTTGGGTTATGCTTTTTTCCATTTTCTCTCCATACTCCAAACGAGCAGCCTAGCTGCTATATTTATTATTATTGTAATGATAAATAAAATAAGAGCCAATTCAATGAGGGAATTTAGGTAGAGATCGCTTGTTGCTTCGGTAAATTCATTTGCCAATACGCTTGCCATAGTGTAAGATGGGTTAAACAATGAAGCAGAAATCATTGGACGATTACCAATGACCATTGTTACCGCCATAGTTTCACCTACCGCCCTTCCCATACCAAGCATCGTTGCGCCTAGAATCCCTGTACGGGCATTAGCCAACACAATTTTTGTCGATTCCCATTTTGTAGCACCCAATGCAAAAGCTGCTGCCCGTTGTGAGGTTGGAACGGCTTTTAAAACATCTCTCGATATTGAAGAAATAATCGGTAATACCATTATCGATAAAATAATCACAGCAGCCAACATTCCAAAACCGTAAGGCACTCCTTTAAAAAAAGGTAAATATCCGTAATGTTTCATTAAAAAAGGTTCAACTACTGTTCTTAACCAGGGAACAAGAATAAAAATACCCCAAAGCCCATAAACCACACTGGGAATTCCAGCCAGTAATTCCGTTAAAAAAGAAAGGGGTTTTTCCAGCCATGACGGTGAAAGTTCGGAAAGAAATATTGCTACTCCAAGACCTAACGGTAAAGAAATTAATAGAGCTAAAAACGATGATACTAAAGTCCCGAATATTGCCGGAGCAGCGCCGAAAACCTCATCTACGGGGTTCCACGTTGTGTTAAATAAAAAATGCCAACCGAATTTCGAAATTGAGAGCTTTGACTGGGTATACATTTCGTAACCCATAAAGACAATCAATAAAAAAACTAACACCGCAAATAGCAGGGTTAGTCTTTCGAAAATCAAATCGCCAAGATTTCTGGAACCCAGCAGGCGCTTTATTAAATTATTTTTCCTTGAAGTTTTTTTTGAATTCAATTTTTCCTTATTATTAGAAATAACTTCAGAATTATATCTCAATTTATAATCATGAGTCCATTCTAAAAAAACTCAGTAGATTCATTCTGAAGAAACGAGACAACTGAAGAATCTCTTATTTTACACAATAGATTAGAAATTCTTTACTTTCCGCCTGAGGCGGACAGGCAATTCAGAATGACACATCAATATTTTTCAGAGTGGACACAATCATAAACAAAAATTGAAATTTTATTTTACAATATAAATACTTTTTTTTGATGTACCATAAATTATAAATAATTTACTTAACATTTATTTTATGTCCGTTATAAGTAATAGAATCAATTTTCTTTTCACAAAGTTTGATAACGGATTTAGGTAACGGAGCATAAAAAAGCTTTTTGGCATAAGATTCACCTTTTTCCATAGCCCAATGTAAAAATCTAACAAGTTCTTCGGCTTTTTGTTTATTATGCATATTCTTATAAATAAGTAGCCATGTAAAACCGGAAATAGGATATGAATTTTTACCGCCGGCATTAGTAATAATCGCTCTCAAATCGCTAGGCATATTTTTAGCAGCTCCAACAGCGGCATCAGAAACCGTATTGAAATTAGCCTTTACAAAATTTCCTGCTTTATTTTTTAGTAAAGCATACGACAACTTATTTTGAACTGCGTAAGCAAGCTCAATATAACCTATAGAACCCTCGGTTTGTTTTATTAGACCGGCAACACCTTGATTCCCTTTACCACCAAGTCCGACCGGCCAGTTTACAGAAGTACCAAAGCCGACCTTCTTTTTCCAAACGGAATTAACTTTTGATAAATAATTTGTAAATATAAAAGAAGTACCGCTACCATCCGAACGGTGAGCTACTAAGATTGGTTGATCAGGTAAATTGATACCAGGATTAAGCTCTTTAATCCTTTTATCATTCCACATTGTAATTTTACCCAAGAAAATATCACCTACCGTTTTGCCGTCCAATCGCAAAGTTTTATTTAACTCCGGCAGATTGTAACTTAATACAATTCCACCTAACACTGTTGGTATGTGAAGAACTTCCGTACCGCGTTTTCTTTTTGCTTCAGCTAATTGCCGATCATTCATCGGACCATCGCTAGCACCGAAATCGACAGTACCTTCAATTACTTGTCTGATTCCTGCACCGCTGCCAATAGCTTGATAGTTTATTTGCACACCGGTTTTCTGTTGATAAACAGCAAACCACTTAGAATAAATAACAAAAGGGAAAGTTCCCCCGGCTCCATTTAATTGAACTTGTGCACTCGAAACACCTGATAAAGCTCCTATGAGTAGAGCAAGTATTAAAATGAATTTAGCTTTCATAACGTAACACCTTTTTTAATTTGTTAAATGATTTTGTTAACTAACCTATTGATATTATCAATAATTTTAAAATTGCAAGTAAAATGTTATTCGTGGAATAACATCACTTTTTACACCGCTCTGATATGAGAACACTTCAATATTAGGAGTTATACTTACTTCTGTTGTTGGATTAAATTGAACTCCTGCCAATATTAATGATTTTCCGTCGTTACTTGCATCAGTGTTTAAATTAACGTTGTCATAACGGGCAACTAATTGAACGACCTTACTTAAATTTGTATAAGCCCAAATTGAAATACCGCGCCCTTGAAGTGATTCAGAAGGACTTATTGCAGAGATTACACCGTTCTGAGTTGAACGAATAAAGCCTTCAAATCCTAATGAAAAGATCCCCTTTTCTTTATAATTCAGGAAAAGTGCGCCGACAACACTGTTATTGTTTTTACTTTGGTCATCATAAGGATCGACAATTGGATCTGCCGATGCAAAATCTCCATATACTACAATCAGAAAATTCGATGAAGGAATAAATTCCAGCAATCCATAATATCTTTTAAACTTATTGGCTTCGGCTTTGTTGCCGGAATTATTACCTAATTTCACCCAATATTTTAAAGAACCACTTTGATTAAAGTTACCTTTTAAGTCTATACCTAGATCTCTTGAGCCGACAATATGATTTAAATCCATGATTGTTTTTTCCAGATAACGATGCCCCCAAACAGCCTCTGAAACATCAAAAGCAGGGGTTGGAGAAAGACCGAACACCAAATCCGATCCTTTGAAGATATTATGCCATTTTAACCATGCATCCTTTACCATAACACCTAGTTCATTGCGGTTTGGTCTTCCAATATAATCTGTTTCCAGACGGAATCTAGAAGAAAAATTATTTGCAATAATGAAATCTCCAGTAAAATAGATTCTCCTGAAATTAACGCCATTGAGATCCATTAATGATGGATTGTGATTTTCCACATTATAAAAAAAATCTCCAAATGCTAAACCGTGAATTTTGACTTTCGGAAATCCGGACTTGTTTTGAGCTTTTGATATACCGGAAAGTGCCAACACTGCGCTTAATAGAAGTACAACAAATTTGTTCATAAGCTTTTATTTACCTTTGTTATTAATAAATTAGTATATTAGTTAAATTACATATTCACAAAAAAGTGATATGTCAATAATACTAAGAATAAGCATCCACAGTGTTAAGCTAAGATTACGCTTGTGTTAAGAAATTGTTAATACATTTATGGAGGAAAGAAATAATTGTAATATTTACTATTATGAAACGTCTATAATTGTAAGCAGACACTACATGTCCCATACCTTTTACGGTAAGGGAATGATTGCATTTGTGAAATGGGAATATGTATTGGATGTATATTATCCTCAACAATATTGTTGTTTTTCCCCGTAAAGAAAACTGGTATGTCAAGATATATTGAAAGAAAATTAATATAAACATTGATAGAGACTCTATGATTATCCGTTAATCAAGATTCATTATTTAATTTATGCTCAAAATACAGGCATAGCCATAAGAACATGACCACGCCCAAAGGACGTGGCTTTTTAAGGTGAAGTAATAATTATATTTTAAACAACCTCGTTATGTTATTTTTATCGACCTAATTTAAAAGGATATACGAATGAAATTCTCGGTTCAATCCTTTTTTGAGGTTGATAATAAATTACATTGTTATCAGCATCACGAACCGGCGTGAAGGTCCAATTATATCTCATTGAAACAATCATATATGGTAACGGTTTATATCCGAGTTCAAAATACATATATGAATTATTATCTACTTTAAAAATTTGAGATTCATTGCCGATATTCAATTTATCATACCCTCCCCTTACAACCACAGGTAATCCCTGCGGAGCAACATTAGCGACCAAATGAAGTATACCGCTATTCGGCATCTTATCAAGTCTTTGATAGCTCCCCGTAATATCCAGCACACCTAAAAAATGAAGATTTAACTGACCGAAAATTCCATTGTCCGGATTTGTTATAGACGAAAGGTATGTTGCTTTACTTGGATAAACTCTATTTGTTGTATTGACACGATATCTTTGAACCTCATACATCGAATTGAAATATGAAGGAATATATTGTGCTTTGTTAAACCTCCTTTCCAGTTTGACCGATGCATTGAATATCCCCAACCCGTTTAGATTAATTTGAATACCGGTTGCAACACCGCTTCCATAATTTATAATCTTGGCATAATTGGAATATATCTGAAGATTGAATATACTTGATCTGATAATTGGTAAACTTACATCTAGTCCAATAATTTGCATTCTACCTCTGTCTTCTACGCGGTTATAATAACGGATCGGGAACGGAGGCAGTGGTCCAGCTATACTAGGATCATATGTAAATACAACCCCTGAATATTTATTAAAATCAGCGGCATAAGACCCGCCGATTTCCAAATTTCCAATTATAGGAATCGCTGCGGCTGAAGTAAATTTTAAAGGTCTGACATAAATTCGTACACCTACAACACCGGCTTCTGCAAATTGACTGTAAATCGATTCAAACCCGAAATCTCCAAAATCGATATCCGCGATTAATCCTATTTTCCGATTATCAATAGAGGGACTATTATTATATTGGTAAATAATATTTCCCGTTCCCAATGTATAATAATCCAATGCACCAAGTTTTATATATACCGGATCATGTTTTAAACCGTATCTTATATAGCGAATAATACTGAGGTAATCAGAAAATGTATTGAAATCTTTTTTACGGATATTGCCGTTTTTATTTACATCTATATTAAGATTCAACCCAATACCAAAATTTGCAAATGATATATCCGGAGTAAAATGGAAACGGTAATAAAGTTCGCCGTTTATCCAGTTTAATCCCAAGCCGCCGGCAATATTACCTTGATCAACTTTTGGGTACCGGTTAAACTGAGCAAAAGCAGGTATGGATATTATAATAAAAACACAAATAAGTAAATATTTTTTCATTTTGGTAATTCAGTTTATTAATAAATATTTTAATTGGGATCGATTTAGTTTTATTTCTTTGATTAACCTTCCGGCAATTGTATATATTTTTATTTTAATTTCATCCGGGACCTGAGTTAACTTGAATGTAAAATAGGTGTCGCTTGAGAATGGATTAGGATAATTATATACATATAAAATCCGCGCTTCGTTGGAAACCGTAAATAATTTCCGAAGCCCGGAAGAACCTGCAGGATTATTTGAAGCATTTTTTCCAACAACGGTAAGGGTATATTCACCGTCGGTTAATTTTGGATTATATGTTACTACCATCTTGGGATTGGAAGTATTAAATACGTAAGTCAGCTCTTTTTTATGACCTGAATAATAAATTGGCTTACCGTTTAACTTAATGCTGATTGCTGAAGTATCGGTGATTGGCAATAAGGAATTATCATTAAGCATAATCTTTATTAGAGGATGAGATGAGATGTAATCACCATCCAAGATATCCTTTCCGTTAAATGTAATTGCCAATGTGGGATGAATAGTATCCGGTTTAATATAAAATGGGATGGAATATACATTATTGTCTTTGTAGATTTCGGAAATTTTATTATTTGGGTCAATATTTATATAAAAAGATTTTGCACCGCTCCCATCGGAAGTATTATAATTTACCGTGAATTCTTTTTTGCTATCAGGGTTTAACGAATCTACCAAAACATCAAAAATTTTATTATGGATGTTATCGGAATTTACTACGTCAACCGATACATTAAAACTATCGGCAGGGGTTTCACCAACGTTATAGACAAAAAAACGGAGCTTTTCATTCCCGCCTATCAGTACAGAATCATTCGATAGCGATACTACCTGGTAATTGGTACCGAGCTCAGGTAAAAGATTAAATTTTACAGCAATAGAATTTAATTTTGGAGATTCCCTTGTTGCATTAGCTTCTAATTTTGCAACTAACTTTAATTTACGGTACTTATCTGCGCTAATTTCGTTCAGTGCGGAAAAGCCATTTTTCAAATTTATTGATGAAAGCGTATCTTGCTCATTATTTTTATTTATCCCAATTGGAATAATTGTAATTGTAGCGCCGGAAGGAGCGTTAGCAACAACATGAATACTGTCCCATTTGGATGAGTTATTAATTGGAGGAAAGCTGATTTCCCCTTTTGTGTTTTTTATCATTAAACTTGTA
>ENA-ORDP01001883-ORDP01001883.1-marine-sediment-metagenome-genome-assembly--contig:-NODE-1883-length-10809-cov-4.716478_pt1 | contig 10809 bp, 9 predicted proteins | sample MGYA00248627_ERZ508539 | MGnify/ENA primary metagenome ERZ508539 (study PRJEB26208, sample SAMN05571518) | marine sediment metagenome | biome: deep sea; feature: Hydrothermal vent; material... | reverse complement strand
CAATATTTTCTGCCAAAAATAACACGAATATTACTGATAAGATACTAATCATAAAACCGCAGGTTCAAGTAAAGTTAAAGTTTGTTCCAACGAATTAAACTCGGCGTTGATTCCGAAAGGAAGAGTAAATTTATCATTTATGTGACCGAATGACATTCCGTAAGCTACCGGAATATTAAGATCGAATAATCTATCGAAAAGAACTTCCAATAAAGAAAAAGAATCATCGGCATCATTACCTTTGGGTTTACAATTCAAAAACACACCAAGCGCTATGCCGGCAGCTTTTTCAAATTTACCTGCCTCTATCATTTGAGTCAGCATCCTATCAATGCGGTACGGTTCCTCATCGATTTCTTCGATAAAAATTATTTCATTTTTCATGTCGATGTCGTAGGGAGTGCCGATTAAAGAAACAATTAATGAAAGATTTCCCCCAATTAATTTCCCTCTAACGGTTCCGTTCCGAATGGTAACGGGATTAAATGCGTTATCCGGATTATCTTCTTCATTTGCATTATACATTGTGTAAGAACCTTGTGGATATTCTAAAACATATTTTAAATGATCCACACTAAATTTATTAAATGTTGATATGCCTACCGGGCCATGGAAACAAATTAAACCGGTTTCCTTAAAAACTCCGTATAGTAAAGCGGTTACATCGCTGTAACCCAAAAGGATTTTAGGATTTTTTTTAATCGTTTTGTAATCGAGAAGAGGAAGGATCCTTGTACAGCCATATCCACCTCTCGCTGCTACGACAGCGTCAATATCATTTCTGGAAAACATCTCATTCACGTCGGCAGCGCGCTGTTTATCACTTCCTGCTAAATAACCGTAACGTGCTAAAATTCTGTTTGTATATTTTACTTTAAATCCTAGTGATTCTAAATTTTGAATTGATTCTTTTAGCTCATCTTCTGTAATAAAACTACCTGGAGCAATTAAACCAATAGTATTGCCCGGCAATAATCGTTTGGGCTTAATTAATTCTTTTGAATAAATGGTTTTTCTCGTTTCATTTCTAGAAAAAACCTTCAACGGTGAAACAGCCGATATTACTGCAAAGGTGCTTAAAGTATTTATAAAGTTTCTTCTCTTCATGCGGAATTTACTGAAAAAGTTTTTGTGATTTCTTCAACTTAAATTTTCTTTTGATCTAAATTAACCCTAACCTGGACAAGCCGGAACCAAAAAGGGATTTATATTGAAAAATTAACAGTACAAGTAAATTTTGAAGTATGAATGTATGTAAATGTATGACTGTTTGTCCGAAGGACACTGTGCATATGACTAATTTACTAAAATCAATTTTTAACATACAGTCATACGATCATTCTTATAAAATATTAAACCAATTACAAATCAATATTTTCTGCCAAAAATAACACGAATATTACTGATAAGATCCTATAACGCAATTTAATTTTTTTACCATTCCGAGCGTCCGGAAGATGTGAAAATCCTTTCGCTTTTGGGGCAAAACCGAGAATTGAAAAACAAAATTTTTCCTCCTCATTCTGTCAGAATAGCTACCTTGCATTCTAGGGTTAAGATCGAAAAAAAACACTACATAGTCAATTTATTTAACTCATCGAAAATTAAGTAGTCGAAAGTTTCACGGTTTCGTATTATTTTGAACGAATTACGGTCGACAAGAACTTCAGGTGGACGCCTTCTTGAATTATAGTTTGATGCCATTACCATTCCGTAAGCACCGGCAGACATAACGGCGAGCACCTCGCCTTGCACGCATTTTACAAACTCTCTGTCTTTAGCTAAAAAATCACCGCTTTCACACACAGGTCCAACTATATCGGTAATAAATTCATCGACATTTATTTTCTTGTTAATAGGTTGAATGTGATGATATGCCCGGTAAATACTAGGTCTTAGGAGTTCACTCATGGAAGCGTCAACAACAATAAAATTTTTACCATGGTTTTTTTTAGTATATAAAACCTTTGTTGCTAAAATCCCGCCGTTTGCGGTTAGAAATCTTCCCGGTTCAAAAAAAATATTACAATCAAGTTTTTTAAATAGTGGTATAAGAGCACCGGCAAATTCTTTTATTCGAAATGTTTTTTCATTTTTATATACAACACCGATACCTCCGCCCATATCGAAGTGTTCTAATTTTATACCTTTTGATTTTAGCTGAAAATAAAGTTTAGATAATTTTTCTGCAGCTTCAACAAACGGTTCGATTTTTGTTATTTGTGAACCGATATGCATATCGATTCCTACAAATTTGATGTGTTTAAACCTTTTAAATTCATAATAAATCTTCATTGCCGTATCAGCATCAACACCGAATTTATTTTCGGATAGACCTGTTGAAATATAGGGATGAGTTTGAACATCCACATCGGGATTGACGCGAATTGCTACCGGCGCGATTTTATTCATTGATGCTGCCGTTTTGTCTATTAAATGAATTTCTTCTTCCGACTCGGCTTTTATCATCAGCAACCCTATTTTTATTGCTAATTCTATTTCATTCTGAGTTTTACCTACTCCGCTGAAAATTATTCTATCCGGATTTACGCCAACTTTCAAGGCTCTGTATAGCTCGCCGTCGGAGTTTACATCTATTCCGCTGTTCATCTGTGCAAAAAGTTTGACAATATTTAAATTGAAGTTTGATTTGATTGCAAAAAAAATTGAATGTGCTATTTCCTTAAATGCATTATCGAATTCATGATAGTGATCTTTTAAAAATTTTTTGCTATAAATATAAACAGGACTACCTGTCGTATTAATTATATCTTCTACGTCTATTTCTTCACAAAATAATTTGTCTTTTCGATAGGTAAAATAGTTTGAATCAAAATAAATCATATAACTCCGATTAATATTTTAAGATGAATTAGTCTCTTATAAAAAGTAATTTCTCTAATGTGAAAACTTCGAATTTTTTTAATATTTACAATTCGAAAGTTTGTAAATAAATTTTTTAGTTACGACTCATGAAAAATTAAAATAAAAAATTATCTAATAAGTCATAAATAAGTTCACTCCAAAAAATATGAAAAAAATTATTATCTGTAAATTCAAATACGGTTTTTCTTAAAATATTTCCGGTAGAAATATAGAGTATATTTGAAATTTTATTAGTAAAAAACAGCGCCCTTTGACTTTTTTCACAAAAAGAAAACCCGCTTGAGCAAGGTTGTGTTCTAAATCATCTATATATCTGTAAATTCTCCCGGAATTTACCGGAACCGCCGGAGTACATGCAAAGACCGGAATCTTGAAATATCCTCTTATCAATAGTTTATCGTTCGTATCTTTCGCTTGAACTCGAACTATTTTTAGTAAATTGATCAAAATTAATATTCTTGAAAAGTTCAAAATATGTCCATGAATATCGCTGTATCTATATCATTGATAATAACATCATATTTCCGGATGCATTCGGTCGATTCCCGGTATTTGAGTATTGTACCGGATAATCTTCTTCTTTTATGTTACGGAAGATAATTTCGTAAAACCTGTATTCTTAGCTATTTTCTATTAATTTCCATTGATTTTCGGCAATGTATTGTAAAATCTAAAAAGGTTTTCTTAATAGCGTTTATTGTTTTTTACGGACATTTTCCTACCATTTAGTAAATTTTTTTAGCTGAAATTTGTTATTATTACAAATATTTCCATTCACTTTTTAGAGTGGAGTCATTAATTATTAGAAAAAATAAAAAAAGGGGTTGACTTTTGATAAGTTTTTTTAGACGTTACTGATGCATTTTTAATTTAATAGGTTTGTTTATTAAAGATTAAAATCTAATTTTTATAATTGGATTTAGAGCGTTATTTAAATTCTCTCGCTTACAATAAAATTTTTTAGGGTCGAATCATTTGATTTTTATTAAATTTCAAGATATAAAAAAAAGTATCTTTTTTGAATCTCATGCAATATTAAGGATTACACATCATATTGTGTTGAAACCGAATAGCTTTTATTTCATTAAAAATAGACGAAACTTTATTCCGTTTTGATAGTTATGAGAAATCATGGAAAATTAAAAAATGAAATTTTCGTAAAATATTTAATATATTTAAAGTAAAAATTTTTAAAATTAATAATATTATGAATTACGGTGAATTGAATAAACGGGAGAAAAGTATTCTTCGATATATAATTCAACAGTTTATTTTAACTGCATCTCCCGTTGGTTCTAAAAATATCACAAAAAAGTATGACATAGGTATTTCTGCCGCTACGGTGAGGAATATTATGGCTGACTTGGAAGAGTATGGCTATATTAATCATCCTCATACCTCGGCAGGAAGAATACCTACCGACAAAGGATATCGCTTCTATGTAGACTCATTGAAGGATATTATGCATCTAGGCGAGCTGGAAAAAGGTATGATAAATAAAGAGCTGGTAAAAGCGGAACTCGATACGGAGGAACTTCTCGATATTTCTTCTACCTTGCTTAGCAATATAACCAAACAACTTGCGTGCGTTAGCTATCCTAAAATTGATACGGCTATTTTTAATAAAATGCAAATTGTTCGACTTTCGTCTACTAAAATTTTAGTTGTTATTAGTATAAATTCAGGGCTTGTGAAAACCATCACTCTGGAAATCAAATCTTTCATTAAAGATTCACAATTTACTTCGGTTCAACGTTTATTGAATGAACGACTAAACGGTTTGACGTTTAAGGAAATCAGGGCAACTTTTAGTGAAAGATTTAAAGATATCAGAAAAGAACAAAGACCATTAATACATCTTTTTGTTAATTCGGTAGATAAGATATTCAAAGATATTACACAGACCGATAAAATTGTTATCAAAGGCGCAAAAAATGTTTTTAACCAACCGGAGTTCGGAGATCCGCAAAAGTTTCAAGGAATTATTGAGCTGATTGAGGATAAAGAAATAATTATTCATGTTCTGGAAAAATCGGAGAGTATCGCTAATGATCAGGTTTTTATATCTATTGGAAGCGAAAATGAATTTAAGGAATTAAACGAATATAGCTTTATTAGTAAAGAGTATAAACAAGATGACATTCACGGTACCTTGGCTGTAATTGGGCCTAAAAGAATGGAATATTCTAAGGTAATTGCAATTGTCGATTATGTTGCTAAATCACTATCTCAAGTATTGATAAACCAAAGTACAAAATAAAGGAGTTGTATAATTATGAATAGAAAAGATAAAAAAGAACAAAAACAAAATGAGAAAGAAATGACAAAGAGAAACGGAACACATAAATTAGACAATCGGATAAATGACACTGTTGAAGAGGTTAAGCAAACTCTTCAAAACGAGATAGAGGATATTCAAAACGAATTGGAAAAACTCCTGAACGATTTAAAAAATAAAAATGAAAAGATAAAAGAACTTGAATTGGAAATAGCCGACTATAAAGATAAGTTATTAAGAAAAGCAGCCGAATTTGAAAATTACAAAAGACGAACCGAAAATGATCAATTGAATATATTAAAATATTCAGGAGAAACATTTATATTAAAACTTCTTCCCGTTGTTGATGATTTCGAACGGTCTTTGGCTCATATTGATAACGCCAAAGATGTTGATGCTGTTAAAAAAGGAATTAGAATGGTATATAATAAACTGAAAAAAATATTAGAAGAGCAAGGTGTTAAAGTTATCGAATCTATCGGGAAGCATTTCGATGTTGATTATCATGAAGCTATGATGCAGAGAAAAGATGATAGTGTACCCGGACACACGGTTCTGGATGAAATTGAAAAAGGTTATTTATATAAAGATAAAGTTATCCGGCATACTAAAGTTATTGTTAGCGAGGCAAAAGCAGAAGATACGATTAATATTAATTCGGATGATATTAACAAAAATGGAAATGAGGACAGCTAATATCTATGAGTAAACGAGATTACTATGAAGTTTTAGGGGTAGGAAGGAACGCAACAAAGGAAGAGCTTAAAAAGGCGTACCGAAAACTAGCAATGCAGTATCACCCCGACAGAAATCCGGATGATAAAGAAGCGGAAGAAAAATTTAAAGAAGCAGCCGAAGCCTACGAAGTCCTGAGCAACGATGAAAAAAAAGCCAAATATGATCGTTTTGGTCATGAAGGGGTACGTGGAAACGGGTTCGGTTCGCAAGGCTTTTCCGATATTAACGATATCTTCTCTCATTTTTCGGATATATTCGGTGGTGCATCAATTTTTGATGATTTTTTCGGCGGCACTTCCCAACGTAACAGAGCCAGGAGAAGAGGCACAGGTGTACGAGGTTCGGATTTAAGAGTAAACTTGAAACTAACCTTGGAAGAAATTGCCGAAGGCGTCTCTAAAATAATTAAAATTAACAAATATGTTACTTGTAATGAATGTAATGGAACCGGCGCAAATGACGGAACTTCAATCAAAACATGCCCTGCATGCCATGGCTCAGGTGAATTAAAAACTGTTTCCCGTTCGGTTTTCGGTCAATTCGTAAACATTACTCCCTGCAATAATTGTAATGGTGAAGGTACGGTTATTGACAAGCCTTGCCGCAAATGTATGGGTAACGGAAGGATTCAGGCCGAAATAGTAGTAACTGTAAATGTACCTGCCGGCATAAGTGAAGGAAGCTACATGACCTTACATAATGAAGGGAACGCCGGAAAACATAAGGGCGAAACAGGCGATTTAGTTGTTGTTTTTAGCGAGATACCCCATAAATTTTTTACACGTGATGGCGATGATGTTATCTATGATTTACACATCAGTTTTCCTAATGCTGCTTTGGGTGCTGAAATTGAAGTTCCTACTTTGAATGGAAAAGCAAGGCTTAAAATTGAGTCCGGTACTCCTTCGGACAAATTGTTGAAAATGAGGCATAAAGGTATCAAACATCTAAATTTCAGTGGGACAGGTGATCAGATCATCAGAATTAACATAGATGTGCCTCAAAAATTGAATTCCAAAGAGAAAGAATTACTAAAACAATTGTCGGAAATGCCCTCCTTTAAAAGTATGAGTTCTAAAGAAGAGAAAAATTTCTTCAAAAAATTTACTTTATAAGAAATGTTCAGTTAATTTGTATAGTTTAAAAGGAGGACTTTTAAAAATTGGTTTGTATATCATCCAAAGATTTAACTATAATATTCATCAAATATTAGTTAATTGCCAATGCTTTTTAAGATAAACCGGTAGTTCTAAATGAATAACTATTTTAGTCCGGGCATATAATTATCGAAAATTAAACCATTTTACAAAATATTTGAGATTTTTAATGCTGAAGAAATTATCCGAAAAAATTGGTTTTACCCAAACCGAATTCAAAGTAATAGTTTTTCTAGTATCGGCACTAATTATCGGGCTAGGTTATAAATCAATAAAGTATAATTCTCAGGATAAAATTAATAGAACATTCACGTACTCTCGTGAAGACAGCTTATTTGAAACTTCCGGATTGGATAATATTTTGCCCAAAAAGAATTCGGGAATTAACCTTCAAAAAGTTGACTATAAGCAAGAAGTTTTAGATTTTAACACAGCAAATTTTAGAAACAATAAAGCAAGGGTATTACCCTCTAAAGAAAGTATAAACCTTAACAAAGCTGATCAAAAAGAATTAATATTACTGCCGGGAATCGGGAGAAAAACGGCTGAAAAAATTATAGGACTAAGGAAACAATTAGGTGGATTTAAGAACCTAAAAGATTTGATGAAAGTTAAAGGAATCGGTAATTCAAAATTTAATAAAATCAAAAAGTATTTATATATTGAGTAATAAATAAAAAATTTTAAGCTTCGGAGGAAAAATGGTTTCTAGATCTGACCCATGGTATGTTCATACTGTTTTATATGCAATAATTATGGTCCTAGTTTTCATACTTGTAAAAGTTGCAATTATAAACCCTAATGCCGTGATGAAAGCTGAAAGGTATTATAAAGCCGAATCTAGACTTAGAATGACGGATATAAAGCAGGCGGAAATTCTTTGGGATAAAAAACATAATAAATTTACCGATAATATCGATAGCCTTATTCAATTTGTAAAAACAGACCCAATGGTTGATAGTGTTATACATGGATATGATACTTTAGCACAACGTTCTACAAATCCTTTTTTGAATTTAACTAGCGGGAAATTTACACCTGACAGCTTAGCTTTTTCACCTAAGTCACATTCACCGTATATTTTAAAAATCGACACTACTACCAAAATAGATACAGTAGTATCTAGGTTTGGCCGAATAGTACGAATTGATACTACTAAAAAAACCGGTAATTTATATTATTTAAAAGGTCCTGACGGATTTGGCTCAATTGGAAGTCTTAGCAATCCGTTAAAGAAGAACTCTGCTTCTTGGGAGTAAATATCTGATAATGTCTAGGTTTGAAAATCATGCCGGTTTCAACATAACAAATTCAAAATTGCAGGTAGTAGAAATAAACTTCCAAGAAAATCAATATCTGCTTGAAAATGTTGATGAGGCTTATTTTAATGAACCGATTAATTTAGAAAAAGATAAAGGAACAAAAATAAGCGCCCTTTTACAGGGTGCTTTCGATGAATTATTAATTAAAAAACGATTAAACAGTCGCCTCGTTTCGTTTACACTACCGTTCGACTTATTCCATTGCATGCAGGCACCTTATGATAATTCTTTACTTCATCAAGATTTACTTGAAGAATTCAGATGGGAATTTTCCGTTCTCTATCCTTATGTCCCTGTGCAGGATTTGGTTATTCAGTACATCGAAATTGAGAAAAATGAGTTTTTAGAATGGAATTCGACTTTTGTTATCGGACTACCGAGAAAATATTTACAAATTATAAATAATTTTTGTACTGCAAATAATCTAAAATTAAGATTTGTTGATCATCCCCATTTGGCATCGGAGCGCGCTCTAGCCTCTAGCAATTCATTATTGGGTTACGGCTTGGTATTGAGTGTTTACTTCAATAATAAACATTTGTCTTTGATATTCTTGTTTAATGGAAAACCGATCTACTTTAAGCACTTCCCTCTTAATGATGCAGGAGAAATACCTGCTTTTCTACTTGAAGAATTACAATCTGGAAAATTTCTTAAAATTAATAAAAGCTTAATTAAAACCGCTTTTATTTCAGGTGATGAAACTTCTGAAGCGGTCGTTCAATCTTTGAAGGATATTATTGGAATTGATTTCGTGTATTTTAATCCTTTTGAAAAAATAAAACCTGTTCAGAACTTATTTGGGAATAAATACTATTCGGAAAGATATAATTCTTTCGCTCCGGCAGCCGGTATTGCCTTTAGAATTGCTTAGTTTTTTTTCAACATTACTTTTCTAGTTAAATTAAATGAAATTACGAATTATATCCGGTAATTTAGGGGGGCGTTTGATAAATGTTCCAAAATCCAATCTAATCAGACCTACAACAAACAGAGTCAGAGAGACGCTATTTAATATATTAAACAACAAAATAAATTTTAACGATCTTACGGTTCTCGATATTTATGCAGGCTCAGGTGCATTGGGTTTTGAATGTATTAGCCGCGGTGCTTGGGAGATTCATTTTGTTGAAAAAAATTTTGTTATCTATAAAAATTTAGAGGGAAATATTGGAAATTTACAAATTGAAGAACAATGCTATATTTTTAAAATGTCTGCTGTAAAATTTTCTACATTCACAAATCATATAAATTATGATTTAATTTTAGCCGATCCCCCCTTTTTTAAAAACGATATCTACGCTGTAGTTAATAATTTTCTAACTAATCAATATTTAAAAAAATCCGGCAGATTAATAATAGAAAGGTCTATACAAACAAAGGAAAACGATATAAAAAATTTTGACGCTGTTCCTTTTAAAATCATTGGTGATACATGTTTGTATGAAATAATTGCAAATTAAACTGTCTCGGTTTTTCCGGTGTATCGCAATTATATTTCAAAATCATCTATTTTACTACCTATTATCAATTAAAATTATTATTCTACCCCAAGATTACGACATTTTTATTAACGAACTAAATTTGTGAATATACTGTTTTTCATTGTTTTTTTAACTATGGGTCAGGAGTTCTGATATTTAGAATAGAGCCATTTTTTATAAGACAGTCTCAAAACTAAAACAGACTTAATTTGGATCTTATAATTCGTATTATCTCACCGTTAGCAATTCAGAACCTAATTTGAAATAAACAAAAACAATAGATTAGAACAATAAGTGAAAATATTTTTCAGGTTAAATTCATGAATATATTGATAGAATCAGAAACCTCTTCCTACATTAAATTTGCATTATTTCATCATTTTTATAGCATTATTTATTCCTTCAATAACCATTTGTACTGAAATTATGGTAATGATTAAACCCATTAGTCTAGTAATTACTTTTATGACACCTTTTTTAAAAAAAGTAACTATTTTATCACTCATAATGAATAAGAAATATGTAATTACACACATTATAGCAAATACAATTAGTACTATTGCCATATTTAGAACGGATGAATTTTGACCCACGAAATTCATTGCGGTAGAAATTGTACCAGGCCCTGCTAGAATTGGAATGGCTAAAGGTGAAATGGCTACATCCTCATTATAACCGACCTCTTTATCGTTTTCACCTGTGGGAGGATGATGCATTGCCGATTCCTTTCCATGTAATAGTTGATAACCTACTAAAAAAATAAGTATTCCACCACCAATTTGAAAAGAAGGTAAAGTAATTCCGAAAGCTTTAAATATAATCCCACCGAATATTGAGAAAGCGGCCACAATTATGAATGCAATGGTTACAGATTTGAAAGCAATTTTCTTTTGTTCCGATTTACTTTCCCCTTCAACCAAACCGATAAAAATAGGCATATTACC
>ENA-ORDP01001882-ORDP01001882.1-marine-sediment-metagenome-genome-assembly--contig:-NODE-1882-length-10812-cov-2.846240_pt1 | contig 10812 bp, 9 predicted proteins | sample MGYA00248627_ERZ508539 | MGnify/ENA primary metagenome ERZ508539 (study PRJEB26208, sample SAMN05571518) | marine sediment metagenome | biome: deep sea; feature: Hydrothermal vent; material... | reverse complement strand
AAAACAGAAGATTTATATTGAAAAAGAACTAAATTTGGAGAAATGCCTTAAGCTCTCTATATAAAACTACAATATTGAATTTACACGATTTCCTTTCGACCTGCAATGTAATAATCCACTTCTGTCAGCTGTGAAAAACATGCACAAATTTAAATCCAATTAAAGGATCAATACTATATAATGGAAAAAATATATGGAAATGCTATAATCCTCGATGGCAAGGACTTCGAAATAACTCGAGGATACATTGTAGTAAGAGATGGAAGAATTAAGGAGATAGGAGAGGGTAGACCTTCAAAGAGCTTTGAAGATTTGAAAAGAGGTATAGTATGCCCGAGCTTCACAAATGCTCATGTTCATACAGGAGACGCCTCTGCCCAGGACTATGGCATTTATAAAAGTATCGAGGAGAGGATAGGAGCAGAAGGATTAAAATTCATAGTCATTGAAGACAAAGAAAAAGTTAAGGCTGGCATAGAGTATGCCCTGAAGGAGATGAAATTGCAGGGTACGGGTGCCTTTGCAGACTTCAGAGAGGGAGGAATAGAAGGAGTAAAACTCCTAAAAGATGCCCTCGATAAAATAAAAATAAAGGGAGTAATCCTCGGCAGATTGAATGGAGATACTCCAGAAAAGGTTCTTGAATATTCCCATGGCTTTGGAATAAGTAGCACTGACGCATACAACTTTAATACATTCAGAAATCTTCGAGAACTTGCCAAAAATGAAAAAAAACTCTTTGCACTGCATGCAGGTGAAGTTAAAGACGACATAAAAGAAGCTTTAAAGCTCAGGCCTGATTTTATTGTCCATCTGACCCAGGCAGATGAAGAAAGTCTTGAAGAGATATTCAAAAGTAAGACAAAAGCTGTATTATGCCCAAGAGCCAATGCCACACTGGCCGTTGGCCTGCCCAGAATAAAGGACATTCTTGAAAATACTCTCACTGCTATTGGCACAGACAATGTTATGATCAACTCCCTCAGTATGCTCAGAGAGGCTGAGTTTATATTTAAAATAGCAAGGGCACAGAGTAGAGATTACAGATTCAGTGCAGCCGATGTGCTCAAAGCTGCAACGATTAACGGAAGAAAAATTTTAAAGCTGGATGACAATTCCCTTGAAGAGGATAACATTGCAGACTTTATTGTATTCAGAAACAACAGATATATATATAACCCGACATTAGGAATTATACATAGATTTGAAAAGAGTGATATTATTAAAATTATAACGGAGGAATGAGGTTGTACAGAAAAATTCTTATACCCACCGATGGATCAGATACAGCTAATAAGGCAGTTACCCATGCCATAAACCTCGCAGAGGCTCTGAATGCAGAACTTCATGCCATGTATGTGGTTGACATAAGCGCTTTTGCAGGTCTTCCAACGGAGATAGTATGGGAAAATATGAAAAATTTACTGAAGTCTGAAAGTGATACTGCCATGAAATCTATAGAGAAAAAAGCAACTGAAAAGGAAATAAAGTTTGAAAAAATTGTAAAAGAAGGAGTTCCTGCTGAGGAAATAGTGAAAACAGCTAAAGAGATTCAGGCTGACCTTATTGTTATGGGTACCTCTGGAAGAACAGGTTTAGATAAATTTCTTCTTGGTAGTGTTGCAGAGAAGATTATAAGAACCTCTCCCTGTCCTGTCCTAGTCGTACACAAATAAGTTGAGGTGGAATCCGTGAAAGTCAGAGAGATTATGACAGATATGGTGATTTCTGTCAAAATTCCTGGAAGCAGGGCTGATGCTATAAAAAAAATACTAAAAGAGAATATCTCCTGTTTACCTGTTGTAAAGAGAGGTACAAAAGAACTTATTGGTATAGTTACAAGAGAAGATTTTGCTAGAAATCCGGAAGAGGAACAGCTGGCTCTCCTGATGACAAGAGACGTGAAAACTATTTCACCCGAGGCTGATATCAGGGAAGCTGTAGAAATATTCTCCTGTGGAGAGTTTAGAAGACTTCCTGTAGTTGAGAATTCCGAGCTCGTGGGACTAATAACAGTAAGTGATATTGTCTGGCGTTATATATCAAAACTTGGCCTTACATATCCAGTTGAGAAGTATATGGCAAGTAAGATAACCAGCATATGGGAGAAAACACCCCTGAAGGTAACCTACGAAATTATGCATCTTTCTGGAGAAAGAGCCATACCTATTCTAAATGATGAAGGTAAATTTACTGGAATTATTGGAGATACTGACCTTCTTAAAGTTCTTGAAGTTAGTGAAAGTACAGTTAAATCCGAGCTCTCGGGAGGTACAGAAGGCGATAAATGGGGCTGGGATACCAAGAATATAATATATATTACAAAAAAACGTCTTGAATTTCCTGACAAGGTAGTAAAGGATATTATGGTTGAGAAGGTTGTTATTGTTAGAAAAAAGACAGCTATAAGTGAAGCAGCAAAAAGAATGGCAAAAAATAGAATAGAACAGATTCCGGTTATAAATGCAGAGGGAGACCTTATAGGGATTGTAAGAGATAGTGATATGATTCAGGCTTTACTTTAACTGCAGGTTTTTATATGCACGAAAAAATTATTGAGATAGCTGTCAGACGAGGCTTCCTTTATCCCAGTTTTGAAATTTATGGAGGACTGAGTGGTTTTTATGACTATGGCCCGCTCGGTGCACTCCTGAAGAAGAATATAGAGGATCTGTGGAGAAACTACTTCTGCCTTCAGGAGGGCTTCTTGGAAATATCCTCACCCACAATATCACCAGAGGAAATCTTTATAGCATCAGGACACACTGGAAACTTCACTGACCCCATAGTCAAATGCACAAAATGTGGTAACTTCTTCAGAGCAGACCATCTTCTTCAGTCTTATGACATAGAGGCAGAAGGGCTCAACTCCGATAAAATAGACCATTTAATAAAAGAAAGGAATATAAAATGTCCCGATTGTTCTGGCAGTCTAGGTAAGGTTAAAACCTTCAATCTAATGTTCAAAACCTACATCAGTCCTGGAAAAGGCAAAGTTGGCTATCTTCGTCCAGAAACTGCCCAAAGTATGTTCATACTTTTCACAAGACTCTATAACTTCTATAGAAGAAAACTTCCATTTGGAGTAGCTCAGATAGGCAGGGCTTATAGGAATGAAATTTCGCCCAGGCAGGGTCTTATCAGGCTGAGAGAATTTACCCAAGCTGAAGTTGAAATATTTATTGACCCCAGAAATAATAATCACACAAAATTTCAGCAGTATGCAGAGGAGAAGGTAAGGCTTCTACCCAGAGATAGAGATGATACTATTGAAATCACTGCAAGAGAATCTGTTGATCTGGGAATTGTCGCTCATGAATTCCTCTCCTATTATATTGTACACACTAAAAATTTCCTGCTTGCCTGCGGTATTCCTGAAGAAAAGCTAAGATTCAGACAGCATCTTTTAGAAGAGATGGCACATTATGCGAGAGACTGCTGGGATGCAGAGATTTATACCAGACAATTCGGCTGGATTGAAGTAGTTGGTATTGCTGACAGAACAGACTATGACCTCAGGGCACATGAAAAAGGGAGCGGGACGGAGCTAAAAGCTTTTAGAGAATATGTTAAACCAGAAATTGTCAGAGAAATTAAGATTGAACCATTGATGAATAAGCTTGGGCCAGCTTTCAAATCAAAAGCAGGAGATATTGCAGAGAAAATAAGAAATCTCTCCCCAGAAGAGACTGGAGATGAGATAAAGATTGAACTGGAAGGAGACGTTTATACTATCAGTAGAGAGTATTTCTGTATAAAAGAGACTAAAAAGAAAATTACTGGTGAAAAATTTAATCCTCATGTTATTGAGCCCAGTTTTGGTATAGATAGAATTTTTTATTCCATACTTGAAACATCTTACATTGAGAGGGATGGAAAAAATATTCTGAGAATTTCCCCAGCACTGGCTCCAATGAAAGTTTCAATCTTCCCACTTGTGAAGAAGGAACCTCTACCAGAGATTGCTCTGGATATTTCTGACAGAATAAAAAGAAAAAGTATTTTTACATATTATGATGAGAATGATTCCATAGGAAGAAGATATGCCAGAAGCGACGAAGTAGGAATTCCATATTCTATAACAATCGACTTTGATGGTGTAGAAAGTAAAACGGTTACTTTAAGAGATAGAGATACAACCGAACAGGTTAGAATTAAAACAGATAAAGTTCCAGCTTTTATTAAAAAGCTTGTAGATGGAGACCTGAAGTTCAGAGATATTAAAGAAGCTCATTAATTTTCCTTATAGCATCAAGAATTTCATTGATTATTCTAATATCTTTTTCAGTCTTTAAGCGCTCCATGAGCTCTCCTCTTTTAGAAATTATAACTTCAGAATAGCCTGAATCATTAGATTCTACTGTCTTCTTCTTTTTTTCTTCACCCTCCTTAACAATAACAACTTCACCACATTCTGGACAGAAAGTTTTGTTGTTCTGCCTGAAAATAGGGAAGCTGCAGTTTGGGCAGTGATATGCCAGCATAGTTGCTCCAGAAAGGAGATACTCCGCCATCTTTTTTATAGAAGAATCTTCTACCATAGAATAAATCTAAACGTTAACCTTTTATAATAATTAAAACTTAGAGATAGTATAATTCTTATAGACGATTTTTGATATAAGGAGGAATAAGTATGACTGATGAAGAGACTAAAGTTGAACAGATATGTAAAGTGTTGAGCCAGTTAATTGAAGATACCTCGGTTCCTAGGAACATCCGGAGAGCTGCAGAAGAAGCAAAAACTACACTTCTCAATAAAAGTAAAGACATAGGAGTAAGGGTAAGTTCAGCTATATATATCCTCGAAGAGATAAGCAATGATAGAAATCTGCCTCTACATGCTAGAACTCTCATCTGGAATGTCAGCAGTGAACTAGAAACTGTAAAAATATGAAAGAAGATATTATCTTTACTGTAAATTCCCTAAATTATTTAAAGTCAGATGATTTGAAGGTAATATCTAGGAGTATTCCATATAAAAAACTTGAGAATTTATTAAACACATTAATTATAGAGAATAAAATACTTCTTCTAAAAAAAGAAGAGAACAGGATAGATGAAGAAATTTTTATTTCTGGTCCGTATGGAGAATCTGAAAAAGCTGAAATATTACTAGAAGGAGAAAGTAGGAGAGATATAAATGATATATATTGGAATAGATTGATGAAAAGAGTGAAAGAAGATATAAAAAAAGAAATTAAAAATCTTAAGATTGAAATAATAAAACTCTATGATACTCCAGAAAATCTTGAAAAGGAATATTTCGACGTTTCGATAAAATATCATAATTATTACAGCTTTTTTTTTAATATAAACTTGAATAAAAGTCTAAATATGAAAATTCACCTTGAAGAATTTGAAGGACTGATAGGAAATATAAGAGAAATTAGAAAACTTCTCGATAATCTGGAGTACTGACACACCCCTATATTTCCAGTAGAACTTAAAAGAGTAATAAAATATAGTGATATAAAAATTGAGAGTAATAAAATAGTCATTAAATACTTTATATATTATCATATATAAATCTTCTGAATTAATATATTAATAATACATTTCACAATAATGCTTCCAGTAGAAACAATGGGGTCTCTGTAGTAGTATAGTAAGCAGGCTCCACAAGAAATAAAGCTAGGGTAGACATAAGGAATATATATACTGGCTACGAAAGAATACCTGCTTTTACCAATGCTAATTTGGTTGAGGAGATATTGGTTATGGATAGCAAAAGCACTTTTACTGGAATATTTGAACCTTTTCTAAAGAAGCAGCCTATATTTGAGGATAGGGAGGTATTAAGACATTCTTACACTCCAGATGAATTGCCTCACAGAGAGGAAGAAATAAAATATTTGGCTTCTCTTATAGCTCCTTCGCTTAAAGAGGAGACCCCCTCTAATGTGCTTATATATGGCAAGAGTGGAACAGGGAAAACAATAGTGACAAAGTTTGTGTGCAGTGAACTTGAGAGAGCAAGCTCAAAAGTTGATTTTAATATAAAAACCGTATATATAAATTGTGAACTTGTAAACACCCAGTATAGAATTCTCTGTACTCTTGCAAATGAGTTTGGAAAGAATGTTCCTTTTACAGGCTGGCCTACAGATAAAGTTTATGACTCTTTCAAGGAGGGAGCGGATAGTGAAAATAATATTATAATAGTTGTTCTGGATGAAATAGATAGAATAGTGGGCAAACATGGAGATTCAGTTTTATATTATCTGACAAGAATAAACTCTGAACTAAAAAATTCGAAATTGAGTGTCATAGGTATATCAAATGACCTCAAATTTACAGATTATCTAGATAATAGAGTTTTAAGTACCCTTGGAAGGGATGAAATAATTTTCAAGCCTTATAATGCAAAACAACTTGAGGATATTCTCAAGAGAAGGGCTGAGCTCGCCTTTTTGGAAGGTTCTTTCGATGAGTATGTTATACCTCTATGCTCTGCTCTTGCTGCTCGTGATCATGGTGACGCAAGAAAGGCCCTTGACCTTTTGAGAGTTAGTGGAGAGGTGGCTGAAAGGGAAAATGCAAGTATAGTTATAGAAAGGCATGTCAGAAAAGCTAACAACAAGATTGAATCGGACAATATAGTTGAAGCTATCCAGACACTTCCAACCCATTCAAAACTTTTACTCTATGCTGTGATTTACCTCGAGGAGAGGAAGGAGAAATTTATAAGCACAGGTAAAATTTATGATGTATATGCGGGTCTGTGCAAGTATGTTTCAATAGATCCACTTACTCAGAGAAGAGTATCAGATTTAATTTCAGAGCTTGATCTTCTTGGTATTCTCAACTCTAAAGTAATAAGTAAGGGAAGATATGGAAGAACAAAAGAGATAAAGCTTGAAGTACCAATCTTAAGAATAAAAGATTGTATTCTTGAAGATGTAAGGCTCAGTAGTCTGAGGAATTATATAATCACTCAGAGATTATTGCTATAATGTTAATATTTCTCAGGATAACAGTATGAATAAAACGGAAATTCTATGCAAGTTTCTAGATTGTGATATAAATATCCATCCTTCTGCACTTGGAGAACTTAGACAGCTTTGCTCTTCAGAACTAGATATGAACAAGATTCTGGATATCACAAAGCGGAAGGGTACTTCCGTTATAACCCAAGAACTTCTTGATGAAATAAAAAATGGAAATGAAAAAAAACCAGTGATTATAATTAAAAGGAGAAAAAAAGCAATAGCTGAGGAATATGATGCTGATATAAAAATAAGTCGTAGTAAGGACATAACTTCAAAAAGTTTCACTTCAGGTAATATAAATAATTTTGTTAATTTTTTTAACCATAGATATGAAGTTCTGGGTAAAGTTCTGAAAAACAGGCAGTCTCTTACAGGTTCAAATCTAATTGAGATTGTGAAAAATCACTTTCCATCTGAGAGTTCCATTATCGGTATAGTGAATAGTAAAAAGGAAACAAAAAGGGGGCATATCTTAATTGAGCTTGAAGACCCCAGTGGAATATCCAATGCATTGATACTGAATAAAAATGAAGATTTAAAAAAGATTTCCACTGAGATAGTAACAGATGAGATAATAGGATTGAAAGGAAAATATGGCAAAGACCTCTTTATTGTTAATGAGATTTTCTTTCCAGATGTTCCTATTAACAGGGAGGTTAGGAAGAGCCCTGACCCTGTTGTTGCAGTTCTTATTTCAGATTTGCATGTAGGAAGTACTAAATTCCTTGATGATGTTTTTCTCAGATTTATAAAATGGCTTCGTATGGAAGAAGGTAACAGTTCCCAGAGAGAGCTTGCTTCGAAGGTTAAATATATTGTTATTGGAGGAGACATTGTTGATGGAGTTGGGATTTACCCTGAGCAGAAGGAAGAACTTGTTATCAGGGATATTCATAAACAGTATTCTAAATTCTATGAATATCTCAGTATGATTCCCGATTATATTGAAATTATTATAATGCCAGGCAACCACGATGCCACAAGGCAGGCCGAACCCCAACCTGCTATAAGTGAAGATTTTGTCCAAGAATACTATGACGACCCAAGAATTCACATGACAGGTAACCCTTTAACAGCAGAGCTTCATGGCGTTAGAGTGGTGAGCTACCATGGGAGAAGTCTTGATGATATAATCTCAGCCATACCTGGCATGAGCTATACAAAGCCAGCCAAAGCCATGCTCAGCCTTCTGAAGAAGAGGCATCTATCTCCAATTTATGGGGGAAGGGTGCCTCTGGCTCCAGAGAATACTGATTACCTAATACTTGAAGAGTTACCCGAAATTCTTCACATGGGTCATGTTCATACTTTTGACTATCTCACCTACAGAAATACTCTGGTAATAAACTCTGGCACTTTTCAGTCACAAACTTCCTTCCAGAAAAAGGTGAATCTTCAGCCTACACCTGGAAAAATACCTGTTATTGACCTGCAGACTCTCAAAATTGTGAAAATGGAGTTCATCTGATATGGAAAGTTATTTTCGGTCACTGGAAGAAGGGGTGAAGAGAGCATATAGTATAGCTCTGAAAGCCAGAAGTAGAGGTTTTGACCCGGAACTTGAACCTGAGATACCCTTTGCCAAGGATATGGCAGAGCGTGTTGAAGGTCTGGTTGGACCGAAAGGGGTTGCACCTAGAATAAGAGAGCTCGTTGAGGAGATGAGTAATGAGGAGGCAGCAATAAAGATAGCTGGAGAGATTGTTAAGGGAAAATTCGGGAAATTTGACGATAATGAAAAAACTGCTGAGCAGGCTCTTAGAACTTCTCTTGCTTTGATAACAGAAGGAATTGTAGCTGCACCACTTGAGGGTATAGTAAAGGTGAGGATTAAAAAAAATAGTGATGGTACAAATTACCTTGCCATATATTTTGCAGGACCTATAAGGTCAGCAGGTGGCTCTGCTCAGGCTCTTGCTGTGCTTGTAGGTGATGCCATAAGAGTAGGTCTAGGTCTTAATTCTTATAAACCCACTGATGATGAGATAGAGAGGTTTGTTGAGGAGGTTGACCTTTACAATACCGAGGCTGCAAGGTTGCAGTATCATCCAGAACCGCAGGATATAAGAAAAGCTGTAAAAAATATACCAGTGGAGATAACAGGAGAGCCAACAGAAAAGGTTGAGGTGAGTGGTTATAGAAATCTTGAGAGGATTGAGACCAATTCTCTGAGAGGAGGCGCTGTGCTTGTTCTTGCTGAGGGTGTGCTCCAGAAGGTAGGCAAGATTTTGAAGTACGTGAATAAGCTGGGCTTTGAAAGCTGGGAATGGCTTGGCGAGTTTGCTGCCTCAAGAGTTACAGATGACAGTGAAGAGAAGGATGTTAAAATAGAGCCCAGCTTCAAATATATCAAGGAGCTTGTGGCAGGCAGACCTGTACTCTCCCATCCCTCGGAAAAAGGAGGCTTCAGACTTCGCTATGGCAGGAGCAGAAACTCTGGTTTCGCTGCCATGAGCATGCATCCTGCGACTATGGTTCTGACTGATGACTTTATAGCTATAGGCACTCAGCTGAAGACTGAGAGGCCTGGCAAGGGTACAGCTGTTACTCCCTGTGATGCAATTGATGGGCCAATAGTCAGGCTTAAGGATGGAAGTGTTTTGAGGATTGAGAGCTATTCTCAGGCTTTAAAAATAAGGGAAGATGTGGACGAAATACTCTTTATGGGAGATATTCTAGTGAATTATGGGGATTTCCTTGAAAACAATCATATTCTAATTCCTGCTGGTTACTGCGAGGAGTGGTGGGTTCAAGAGCTTGAGAGAGAGAAAAAGAGTAAGTATACAGAATATCTGGACATTGAAAATATTCCTGATGAAGAAATTGCCATCAGAATTTCAGAAGAGCTTGGAATCCCCATTCATCCACGCTATACATACTTCTACCATGATTTAACCCTTGAAGAAATGAAATTGCTCTATGACATGCTGAAAAAGGGTGAAGTCAGGGATGAAAAACTCTATATTCCTTTGCAAGAAAAGCATCTTCTTGAGTTTATTGGTGTGCCCCACAGGATTGAAGATGGCTATATTGTTCTACAGGAATTTAAATCCCTTCTTTATTGTTTTGGTCTGGTAAATGGAAACTTTGAGGAGGCATATTCAAGGGTAGAGAGTACCATGGAACTTGTAAATTCCTTTGGAATTAAGGTAATGGAGAAGGCACCTAGTTATATAGGTCTCAGGATGGGCAGACCTGAAAAGGCAAAAGAAAGAAAGATGTCTCCTGCTGTAAATGTTCTATTTCCCATAGGCAGAAATGGAGGAAAAACAAGGGAGGTAGAGAAGGCAACCAGAAAGGGTAAAATTAAGATTGAAGTTGTGTATAGATACTGTGAGAGCTGTTCAAAGGTAGGTATAACAACTCTCTGCCAGCGCTGTGGTGAACCAACAGTTTTTAAAAGAAAATGCCAGAGTTGTGGATACACAGGGGATATAAGTGAAAGCACATGCCCGAAATGTAGCTCCAGATTGAATCTGTATTCTGAACGTGACATTGACATTAAAATTCTATATGAAAGAGCGAAAGCAAGAGTGGGCAGCTCTGGTAGAGAGGTTGTCAAAGGTATAATTGGAATGACATCTCTCTATAAGATCCCAGAGCCTATTGAGAAAGGGCTTCTCAGAGCCAAACACGGAGTATATGTTTTCAAGGATGGTACAATAAGATTTGACTCTACAGATATACCTTTGACACACTTCAGACCCAGAGAGGTAATGGTAAGTCTTGAGATACTGAAAATGCTGGGTTATGACAGAGACAATAAGGGTGAACCTATTGTGGATGAGGAGCAGATTATTGAGCTCAAGCCTCAAGATATTAT
>ENA-ORDP01001881-ORDP01001881.1-marine-sediment-metagenome-genome-assembly--contig:-NODE-1881-length-10812-cov-3.834619_pt1 | contig 10812 bp, 7 predicted proteins | sample MGYA00248627_ERZ508539 | MGnify/ENA primary metagenome ERZ508539 (study PRJEB26208, sample SAMN05571518) | marine sediment metagenome | biome: deep sea; feature: Hydrothermal vent; material... | reverse complement strand
TATTTTAAAGTTCAGGTAAACCCGGTGAATGCTGTGGAGAATCTTCTGAATGAAAACAAGGCCCTCCACAAGGAAATAGAGAAGCTACAAAAGGAGCAGGCACGCCATTTGGCTGCCGATTTGATGAAAGATGCCGAGACGCTTGGCGGCATCACTTTTCTTGTAAAAAAGGTAGCTATCGATCCGGCTCAGGCAAAAAATCTGGTGCATCAGTTGCGTGCCACGGGCGATAACATAGTTGTCGTACTTGCCCTTGAAAACAATGGAAAAGTGAACCTTGTGGTTGGAATTTCCGACGTGCTGGTACAAACCGGTAAGTTTCATGCCGGTGAAATTATAACGAAAATTACACCGTTTGTGAAAGGTAGTGGTGGCGGTCAGCCGCAGTTTGCCATGGCCGGCGGGAAAGACCCATCCGGTATTCCACAAGCGCTCGCAGCAGCAAAAGAGATGTTTTGATGGTTATCTTGAAAAGAGGGTAAAAGCAGCTTTTTAACGGTTTTAAAGGTAACCGGTTGATTGTGTGTCTGTTCTCTTAAAAAATCGATGTTGAAAAAAAGGATAAATCTTTGAGGTTAAACGATTTTAAAGTTTACAAATATTCTTACATTTACAGGCTTAGGGATATCTTATAATTGCGAATACGTTTATGTTAAAAAACAAGGCGATATTTTTTCGGGTTTTTATTGTTTTTACCTTTTTGGTAATGCCTGTATTTTTGATGGCACAAAAAAAGGACAGGAAAAAAGATAGAAATAAATATCAAACTGTTTCAGAACAGGATCTGATTAATTATTCTACACTTAGTGCGCCGGAAGCGGTTATTAATCATGCCACCGGCTGGGCCAGACAGAATAATGGCGCCTGGTACTCCATGAAAAACGAGATTCCCTTTTCCGACCAAAAGGCCAATAAAAATAATACTGGCGTCAGAAAACTGGGCTATGACAATTTTATTCAGTTGGAGATGCTCAGTTTGACGATTGATAACAAACAGTACAATGTACTGATCAAAAAATATCGGGATGGTGCGTATGAGTTTCCTGTTTTAAAAGAAGACTGGAAAGGTTTTAATTCTCTTGATTTTTATGTGTTTCCAAGTATAAAACTATTTAAAATTTTGCCTGATAGTGTTACTTTTAATGAGGCCTATGCCGTGGATTTGAATGTGCTCACACGGGGTACCATTAAAAATTATACCCATAAAAATTGGAAAAGTATTTTGGTAGAACAGGCAGAGCAGACGCATTTGGGAGAACAAATGAACGGTTTCGACCTGATTATTGCTGTTTTTCCCATAAAAAACAACGGGAAAGAGGTTTTCCGGTTTCGCTTTATCAAGTCTTTCGACAATAACTACCTGCGCTCTATTTACACTGCACCCAATCACAGGGAAGAGCTGTTCAGGTCAGAATTTTATGAGGTAAAATATTATGTCTTTAAAGATTTTATTCAGGCCGCCAAAGATAATTATGTCAAAGTAACTCCTGTAACCGGAGCAGGAGATACTTTTCATAACTATTACAATTGGGGCATTTTAAAGTACCGTGTCGGTGATTACATCAAAGCCATTGAATATTTCCAAAAGGCTATTGCTCTGCATCCCAATACCAAGGACTTTATGCCGTTTGCTTATCTTGGAAATGCTCAAAGTAAACTACATCGTTATAGCGATGCCATCGGTTCGTACGACAGGGCGTTGGAAATAAATCCGGATAATGTTATGCAATATTCCAACTGGGTGAGAAATTACTTTAACCGCGGGGTAGCTAAATATTATCTTGGCGACATGAAAGGCGCTTGCAAGGATTGGAACAAGGCGCTGGAACTTGGTTTTGGTCCTGCACACGATTATATCGTGGAATATTGCAATAAAAAAGAAAAATAATCAGGATGAGGTCTTGGTTTGTGAAAAATATGCGGGTATTTGTTTTGGCTTTCGGCCTCCTTGTGGCAGCACCTTTTCATATTGCGGCACAACAACTGAATTCCACTATTCGAAATTCATTTAAAGATAACTGGGCTATTCAGCTTAATCCGGGATTTTCACAGTTTTATGGCGATGCCACCAATCATAATTATTTTCAGAAGTTTAAAGGCGAAATAGGTTTGCATACAGACCTCGGGGTCAGGAAAATGATTCTTCCGGCACTCGGTGTGGGCATTGATTTTACTTATGCAGGACTGAAAAGTTATAAAGACCGAAAAACAGATGGCACCAAAGTCGATTATCGTCTGAACGGAAGTTATTATGATGCCAATCTCTTTGTGTATCTCAATTTTAACCATCTTTTTGCCGGTTATAAACCCGGCCGTAAATTTACGGTTTACGGCACAGTAGGTATGGGATGGAGCTTTTGGAATTCTGCCCTTACCGACGGCATTACGGGGCTGACCATCAAAAGCGGTTCGAAAAGTGGTTCTTATACTTACAAGACCAACGCTCTTGTCGTTCCGGTAGGTGTGGGTCTGAATTATCGTATTTCGGAACGTTGGGATGTGAACATCGGTGGCGACCTCCGCACGGTTTTTAGTGATGATGTGGATGTTTGGCACGATGGCTTTAAATATGACCAGATTTTTTCCACGAAAGTGGGAATAACCTATCACATTCGACCGGGGTGGGGGAGAGCTAAAAAATCGAAGCCGGCAAAAAACACTCTTTGTTGTAACAAAAAAGAGCGAAAGTCAAAACCGTTTATCCCGATTTACGGATTTGACCAGATCAAGGTTATGACAACACCTGCCAAACAGCCTCAAATTCTTGAACTGTTATCTATTCCTAAAAAAGAGGCTAAACCTGTTGCTCCTCATGAATTTGAATTCAGGGTTCAAATCATGGCAAAACATATCCCGTTGAAAAACGCTTCCTCTTTGCAGGCGCGTTATCATTTACCTTATCCTGTGGTGGAAACGCATCAGGATGGTCTTTACCGATATTCGGTTGGCTCGTTTAAAACCTATTCGGCAGCCATCTCTGCAAGCAAAGAAATCAGGAGCCATGGCGTGTTTGATGCTTTTGTTGTGGCTTATCGCAACGGACTTCGTATCCCCATCACTTCAGTGATGAAACGGTAAAGAAGGCGTGTCTTCATTTTTTAGTAAAACTGTTGCTTTCCGTTGCCGTCGATGATAAAAATCCTTTCGTTAAAGTCAACGTCATCGTTGGTGAGCAGAAAGAGCGCTCCGCGGGGAACAGATAGAGAATAGCCGTTTTTCCCAGCGCGGAAACTGGCTAGTGATACCCAGTTTCCATTCCAAACGTATAGCGTGTAAGCTTCTCCGGAAACCATATTGTCATAAGGACTGGTTTTCAGAAGTTTCACCGATTGCCGAAAATTGAAATCAGGTTTTAAAAAGAATTTCCTGCCCCGGTCATCCAAAATGAAGGGAGCACCCAACCGGCAGACATCCGTTTATGCTTTGCGCAGATGACAGAATCAAATTTCCACCGGCTTAAGCGGGGACACTTAGGCCCAATTGGTAAACGTCTGTGGCATAATGTGTACATCCCGGAAAAGCTTTTTCGTTTGCTTTTGTTAAATAGCTATCTTTGCCGGCGTAAAAATCTGATTTTAATTGAAAGAATTTGTCATTAGAACTATAACGGGAATCGTTTTTGCCACTCTTGTCATCGGTTCCATATTGTGGTCACCATGGGCATTTTTTGTGCTTATGGCTGTTTTTACTATTATCGGTCTTGCTGAATTTGTGAAATTGTTTCCGGCCGAACCGAAGGTAAGAGGCACGGTTATCTATTATTTCCTGGGATTTTCAGTGTATGTTCTGATAGGTCTGACAGGATTGAATGTTATCGGTTTTTCCAATTTGCTTTTAGTGGTGCTGAGTTTCTTTATCCTGATTGCTGTTGAACTTTTCAGACAGCCAAATCCCTCATGGATGCAGATTGCTGCCGGTTTTAGCGCTTTTATCTACATTTCTTTGCCTTTTGGTTTGATGAACAGCCTGTTTTGGGTCAGTAGCGGAAATATAAGTTTTCCATGGATATTACTGGCACTTTTTATTCTGGTATGGGCCAATGATGTTTTTGCTTACCTGTTGGGTTCCACCATTGGGAAACACAAGCTTTACAAGAAGCTTTCTCCTAATAAAACATGGGAGGGAAGCTTGGGAGGACTGGTTTTTACGCTTATTTTTGCCTGGCTTTTCAGTAGGTTTGCATTTAACCTGAACCTTCAGCAATGGCTGTGGATCGGATTGATTGTCTCCTTTGCTGCCAACCTTGGCGATTTATCGGAATCATTATTAAAACGAAATGCCGGAGTTAAAGATTCCGGCATTATTTTCCCCGGCCATGGCGGTGTACTCGACCGTTTCGATGCCGTTCTTTTTGCAACGCCATTTGTTTTTTTCTATCTTTACATTTTATGAGAATTCACAATGAAGGATACAAGATTATCCGTAATTCCTTTTTAATCAACGGTATAATAATTGCTCTTTTTGTGCTTTTTCCCATGCCGATGGTGATAAAAGCCTTTTTTATCACTATTTGCGGTATCTTTTTTTCCTGGACACTTTTCTTCTTCCGCGTGCCCAACCGCGAAACCAACTGTGGTAATTACGTCCTGTCGTCTGCCGACGGGGTAGTAGTGGCTCTGGAAGAGGTGTTTGAACCGGAATATTTTAAAGAGAAGCGATTGCAGGTTTCCGTTTTTATGTCGGGTTTTGATGTGCATGTCAACTGGTATCCGTTTGACGGAACCATTCGCTATACAAAATATCATGAAGGCAAATACCTGCTGGCACGTCATCCCAAATCGTCGGAACAAAACGAGCGTAGTTCCATTGTGTTGGAAAAAGAAGATGGAAAGGATGTGCTCATAAGGCAGGTAGCCGGCATTATGGCTCGCCGGATTGTCTTTTATTCCAAGATAAATCAGCAGGTAAAGCAAGGCGAAGAGATTGGTATTATACGTTTTGGCTCGCGGGTAGATTTTTTCCTTCCGGTAGGGACAAGACCGGTCGTAAAAATCGGGCAAAAAGTCAAGGCCAAAAGAACCGTGATAGCCTATTTCTCATAAGGTATCTCTTCTTTTTCGGTAAAAGAGTCGGGAAGCTTAATAAGCCGTTTATTCTTTATCCTTAGCCAGTTCCAGTAAGTATTCTCAAAATTACCATGACCGGAATTCACGGGCATGAAATTATAGTGTGTACTTAAACCCGTGCTTTTGTGGTAAGGCAGACAGCGCATAAAGTGATTTCCATACCGGTAAACGGATTCCAAAAAATAATAGGTAATGTCAAAACCCAATACCCCGTATTTGTTGGGTGCTGTGGCATACCGATTGTAAAATTCATTGTTGAATTTTTTGTAAGATGGCGAAGTATAATCAACATAATAACTGGCCGGATAAGTTACCTCCATGTTGTCCATTTGGTATAAATTCAGCGATCCCACATCCTCCCATGCGGGCAGACCAATAATTTTAATGTTAAAAGTATCGCGCAAAACATTTAACCGGTTCATAGCGTCCATGATAAACGATTTATTATTGCCATAAAGAACCACAAGATTATTTCTGAGTATCGAAGCACTGGCATCAAAAGGATGTAGGCTGTCTCTGGCATAATCAATGTAAATCAGCTGATTGGCAATAGCTGTTGTGTCGTATTGAAAATTTTTCAGCATTTCCGGACTTATCGGATTATTTTCCAGATAATAATTATCCAGTGTGTCGTTAAACGTGATTTTGGTTTCAGGAATGGTATCTGCTATGTTAGGATTGTTTCTCTCTTGTTTGAGTCGTTCCTTGTCTTTGTTGCGTTGTGTAACGGCTATCCCAATATTAATCAGGTCAAAATTGGGAAAAGTTACCGAATCAGGTAAGATTTTCCGGATGCTGTCGCTTAAAGCAGAGACCTCCCAGGCATTTTTATAAGAGGTTTGCGAAATTATAAAGACCTTGTTGTTGGGATAATCATTTTTGATAAGCCGGGGCACGGCCGAAGTCTCCACTGCTTCGTCCGGAGTAACTTTTACAACATTGTTGTACTGGTTAACGATCTCGTTTCTGAAAGTAAGCGGATTGACAATTGGAATACCAAAATGATTGGCAAAAAGAGCCACCTGGTTAAAACTACGGCTGTAAAACGGACCGATAATCAGGTTCATATTTTTGAGTTCGGGACGTGTGAGCACTTTGGATGTTTTAGTCAGGGTCTGGTCAACGTCGTAAACATACAATTCAAGGTTCATCCCCTGCTCTTTAAGAGAATCTGAAGCCAGCAGCGCTCCTTCGAGAAATTCCACAAACCGGAAAGGCGTAAAACTCTCCTGATGGCGTATCATAAATTGTATCATGTCAAGGCTGTCAGTTTGTTCCAGATAGAGTGGCACCATAAGGGCGACCTTGAAAGTTCGTTTATGTGGACGTTCCTGACACCCGGCAAAGGCTGGCGGAGCAACCGCGTTTCCGGCAGTTTCTTCTTTGGCATTTCCGTATTTACCGGCAACTTTCTCATTCGTGGTTTTCTCTTTTTCGGAAAGTAATATGGCCTTCGGGCCCACGGGAATCCTGACGACCTGGCCGGGAAGCGCTTTCCTGCCTATGGAAGGGTTTTCGCGGACGAGTAAATATCTGTCCACGAGATACATTCTGGCTATCTTTTTCAGCGATATTTTCCGCCGGGCCTGATAGAAAACATAGTCATTATTTATTTTTTTTTTTGGAATCTTAATGGTTTGTCCGATTCTGATATTTGACGTAAGACCGGGATTGGCTTTGTAAAGGTCTTCCGGTTTGAGTCCGTATAGTCTGGAAATGCTGTATAAAGTTTCTTTCCTTTTTACAACGTGGATAATAAAGCCCTGTGTTTCATGCTGTTGTTTTAAAAAAGCAGAGTTTTTATTGTTTGTTGTATTACCCGTTGTGGCTGCCAAAATCTTTTCATATTTTATGGCTTTTTTTAATTCCCTTTTGGAAGGATAATATCCGGGAACTTTGGCATTCACCGGCAAACGCAACCGTGCTCCTCGAAAAATACTGATAAGTCCCGGATTAACCGCTTTAAGTACTATTACCGTAATACCATACTCTTTAGCAATACTTTTAAATGTTTCTCCTGAAATTGCCACATGCCTGAAATCTTTTATCACCGGAATGTCAGCATTAAAACTGCCGGAAGGCCTGGGAGTGGGAGTGTGATACGCTTCGCCGGTTGTTGCCTGTGTTGTAGTAGTCGGGGGTTCGTTAACAGGTTCCTGTGGCTGAATGCCGCCGGTGTAAGCTTTGTTTACAGCAGTGTCTGAAACTTTGCCATCCAGAATGGGAAAGGCGCTCTCAACAGGAATTTTTACGTACTCGCCTTCTTTCAACGGGCTTTTTATCCCCGGATTGGCCAGCAAAATATAGCGTTTGGGAATCAAATAAATGGATGAAATATGATCGATGGTCTCCCCCGCGGAAGCCACATGATAAAAGAAATCGAAATTAGTTTTTTTAACCTGATTATTAATTTCCGGTTCTTTATTCACTTTGGGAATCCATAGTTTTTGGCCTATCAGAATTCCTTGTTTTGCACCCGGGTTGGCGTAATAAATCTCCGCCAGCCCTACCTTATAAGCTTTTGCAATGGAATAAAGTGTTTGCCCTTTTTGAACAGTATGTACATAATACTGTTTCCCGTCGCGTTCCTGAATAACCGTGCTAATGGGAATTTTCACCGTTTGTGCAAAAACAATACCGGTAAGCAATAAAAAATAAATTAAAAGCCCTTTTTTCAACATGATAACTCCCTTTCTACTGTTTCAAAATTAAAAAGATTTTCCATTGTAAACGAACCCTGAAATTTTTTTCCTTCATCTCGTTATTTTTATCTTTTAGTGTTCCGAACTTTTGGTGTTCCGAACTTTTACCCTTTACCCTTTACCTTTTTCCTTTTACCTTGTTTACTCCCACTCAATAGTCGCCGGCGGCTTGGAACTGATGTCGTAAACCACGCGGTTGACGCCCTTTACCTGATTAATAATATCGTTGGAGACTTTTGCCAGAAATTCATACGGCAGGTGTGACCAGTCGGCAGTCATGCCGTCGGTGGAACCCACAGCACGCAGGGCTACCACACTTTCATACGTGCGCTCATCACCCATAACACCTACCGATTGCACCGGGAGCAGTATGGCCAGTGCTTGCCAGACTTTATCGTAAAGGTCCTCTTTTTTCAGACTTTTCACAAAAATATCATCCACCTCTTGCAAGATGCGTACTTTTTCGCGGTTAACTTCGCCGAGTATGCGAATTCCCAGTCCGGGACCGGGGAAAGGATGCCGTTTGAGTAAATGATCCGGCATTTCCAGTGCACGGCCAATGCGCCGGACTTCATCCTTAAACAAGGTATTCAACGGCTCCACGATTTTTAGTTTCATAAAATCGGGTAATCCGCCAACATTGTGATGCGATTTTATAGTGGCTGACGGGCCTTTTACCGAAACCGACTCGATTACATCCGGATAAATGGTGCCCTGTGCCAGCCATTTTACGTCACGAATACGGTGCGCTTCGCGGTCGAATACTTCGATAAAAGTTTTGCCGATGGCCTTGCGCTTTTTCTCCGGGTTGGATATGCCTTTCAAAGCCTCCATAAACGCATCCGAAGCATCCACGCCTTTTACATTCAGTCCCATATGTTTGTAAGATTCTAGCACGGAAGCAAATTCATTTTTTCGTAACAGTCCGTTATCTACAAATATACAGAAGAGATTTTTTCCAATAGCTTGGTTCAGCAAAACTGCGGCCACGGAGGAGTCCACACCGCCCGAAAGTCCGAGAACCACCTTGTCTTGTCCCAGCTTTTGACGCAAGCCGGAAAGCGTGTTTTCAATAAAAGAGCCAGGTGTCCAGTTTTGAGAACAACCACAGATGTCTGTTACAAAATTTTTGAGCAACTGCATCCCCTCTTCCGAATGATAGACTTCCGGGTGAAACTGGATGCCGTAAGTGGATTCGCCTTCAATCTGAAAACCGGCTACATCCACATTTCCGGTGCTGGCAATGATATGATAATTTTTAGGGAGCTTTAGGATAGTATCGCCATGCGACATCCATACCCGGCTGCCATCCGACATATTTTTCATGAGCGGAGAGTAGGTGTCGCGAAAGCCAAGGTTGGCGCGCCCGTATTCCCTGATTTTCGAGGGCATCACTTCACCACCGTCCTGTTGTGCCAGATATTGTGCGCCGTAACAAACGCCCAGTAGAGGGTATTTGCCACGAATTTCCGACAAATCCGGGACCGGCGCTTTTGGGTCGTGAACCGAAAAAGGACTCCCGGAAAGGATGACGCCTTTTAACGATCCATCAACTGCCGGAATCTTATTAAAAGGATGAATTTCACAGTAAACATTTAACTCCCTGAGCCTTCGGGCAATAAGTTGTGTGTACTGTGAACCAAAATCGAGAATGACAACGGTTTCTTGCATAGCACAAAGATAGTGAGTTTAGAAAGATGGAAGCGAAGGAAGAATGAAATTTATTTTTTGAAAAATTCACTTGCCTGTCTTTCCTGTTCACCATTCACCATTCACCATTTTTCATTTCCCACACTTCCGTATTTTTGCTTTTAAAATCACAGCCTATGACGATTCTTATTGAAAACATAAAAAAGCTGGTGCTCACCGAAGAGGTTCCGCAAAAGTTAATGAAAGGAAAAGCGATGAGCCAAATGGACAACATCGATGACGCCTGGCTGCTGATCCGTAAAGGAAAAATTGCCGATTTCGGCAGCATGAACCACATGGACAAGACGAACCTGCTTTTTGAAACAGAAGATGTAAAAGTTATTGATGCCACCGGAAAACTGGTTTTTCCCTCTTTTGTGGATTCACATACACATTTGGTTTATCCCGCTTCACGCGAAATTGAATACGTGGACAAGATAAAAGGACTTTCGTATGAAGAAATTGCCCGTCGCGGTGGCGGCATCCTGAATACCGCCCGGAAAATGAAAGAAATTTCCGAAGATGAACTTTACGAACAGGCCATGCAACGGTTGGATGAAATTATTGCTTACGGCACCGGAGCTGTGGAAATCAAAAGCGGCTACGGCCTCAATACGGAGAGCGAACTGAAAATGTTGCGGGTCATCAGGCGGCTGAAACAGGATTCGCCGCTGACCATCCGTGCCAACTTTCTCGGCGCTCATGCCGTACCTCCTGAATTCAAAGGCCGGCAAACAGAATATGTGGATAAAATCATCAACGAAATGTTACCCCTCGTGGCCGAAGAAGGGCTGGCCGATTTTGTGGATGTATTTTGCGACAAAGGGTTTTTTACAGTGATGGATACCGAACGGATTCTCGAAGCAGGCCAAAAGTACGGGCTGAGAGGAAAAATTCATGCTAATGAACTGGATTATTCCGGTGGTATCCAGGCCGGAGTAAAATATAATGCTTTGTCGGTAGATCATTTGGAATATACCGGTGATACGGAAATAGAAGCGCTGCTTCATTCCGAAACCATGCCCACCATTCTTCCCGGCGCGGCTTTTTTCCTTGGAATGGTTTACGCACCGGCACGATGATTGACGCCGGACTTCCGGTGGCCATGGCCAGCGATTTTAATCCCGGCTCGGCGCCCTCCGGAAACATGCAGTTTATCCTCTCCATGGCCAGCATTGCCTACCGGCTGTTGCCCGAAGAAGCACTTTATGCCACTACGCTCAACACGGCTTATGCTATGGGTATCAGTGACATACTCGGAAGTATTGCCCGCGGGAAAAAAGCCAATATCTTTATCACAAAAACAATTCCCGGCATTGAATACATGCCTTACGCTTTCGGCAGCAACAAAGTGG
>ENA-ORDP01001880-ORDP01001880.1-marine-sediment-metagenome-genome-assembly--contig:-NODE-1880-length-10812-cov-3.959375_pt1 | contig 10812 bp, 11 predicted proteins | sample MGYA00248627_ERZ508539 | MGnify/ENA primary metagenome ERZ508539 (study PRJEB26208, sample SAMN05571518) | marine sediment metagenome | biome: deep sea; feature: Hydrothermal vent; material... | reverse complement strand
AAAGTCGTCAGGCGAGACTGCGAGACAAAATAGCCGCAAGCGTAGTAGTAACTACATTGTAGCGGAAATGGATTATTAGAGGCTCCCAATAGTTAAAAGCTGTCGGGATCGGTTTATTTAAAAGTTCTTTTCCGCTTCGCGCAACGGAATCCGTTCTCAAAATGACGGATGGCAGGTTTCGCCTTTTCGCGGGCTGTGGCTCTCAGGTTTTCCTGATCGTCGCCCCAGTATCCGCCTCTCAACACTTTCAGCTCTCCTTTTTGCGGCCCTTTAGGATTTTTCAAAGGGCTGACGCGGTAAAACCCGTGGTCATACCAGTCGGACACCCATTCCCTTACGTTACCGGCCATATCGAAAAGACCAAGCGAATTGGGCTGGTACCTGCCGACAGGGGTTGGGCCGCTTCCTTTATAGTTGGCGTCCTTTTTTGTAATGGAGGCGCCGCCAAAACCATATTCGACCTGCCTGCCCCTCTCTTTTGCGGCATATTCCCATTGCGCTTCGGTGGGCAGGCTTTTGCCCACGAACGAACAGTAAGCCTCCGCTTTAAACCATGAAACATTTTCCACAGGACAGTTTTCGCATCCGCGAAAACGGGATGGGTTGGAGCGTAACATATTTGAGAATTGTTTCTGGGTCACCTCGTACCTGTCCAGCCAGAAATCATCCAGACAAACGCGGCGCTCCGGTTTTTCATCGGGCAGGCCCATGCCGGAAGAGCTTCCCATCTGGAAACATCCCCCTTTTATAAACATCATTCCCCCGCTCATTTTTGGAGAGGAGGAGGCGCACGCCAACGGAGCCAACAGGATCAGAAAAAATAAAGCCGCCTGTTTGGGTAGATTAATGGACATTGATATGGGAACCTCATATTAATTTCAGAGCAAAAGAGTTCTATGTCTGACCACCGGAGATGTCTTCGGGGTTTTGCATAGAGCCTATAAAGAGTATGGCTCCTGTCATATTATCGTCGATAATATACAAAAAAGGCCTGTCAATTATCATCTGAAACTCTTCCTCTGGTTTGTAGTCATCAAAGTCCACCGCAGTCACGGTGGTAACAGCCGCCGCCTCGGTCCCCTTTTCCCAAACTTTAATGTATGTTTTATGAAAAACTTCATCCAACCGGACAGGATAGCCGCCACTTATCATACGGCTAAAATCGGCGTCTTCGGAAAAAGCTACGCCCATCCCCATCGATGAGAGCGCATCGTTGACTTGTCTTCCCCAGTCAGCCTCGAATCGCGGAAGCCCCACCTGTCCGTATGACACTTTGAGCGACGTCCTTATTTTATCCCACATTCCGGCGGAAAAACTTTTATGCAGTTGATTAAGGGACGATTCTTCGTCTGGCAAAACAATTGTCATTGCATAGCGCCTGTCCCCGTATGGGAGCCGGATCGCCTGAAAGAACTCGCCTTTCTGGTAGGGGTATGTTTCCGTGTTGAACATCAAGGGATGGTCTTTGGTTGCGCCATCGGCGAGGTGAAAGGGACGTTGATGTGTGAGGTCTTCAGAAAATTCCAGCGCCCAGGGCGCCTTGAAGTAAACCGCGTTCACGAGTATTAAAACAAAATTCGGGATCATCTCATCGATTACAATCTGTATCTTGCCGTTTGTTTTTTCAGCGGCCCAACTGTTCACCTTGTCCGGGGCGTTCGGGTCGCCGGGGTCAAGATAACCGGTTTGAGCTTTATATTTTTTCTCGCAAATTTCTGCGAATCCACCCTTGAGTGTTAACCCTTCGCGAGCCCAAAGCGAGTTGGCCACGTTGATAACAAGTTTGGATTCTCGTTTTTCTTCACTCGCGAATGGGTCGTTTTCCGGGGTTTCGGGCTCTTGTTCCCTGTCATCGGCGCAAAACGTGGATATGAGGGTTTCGTTCATGGAATTTATTTCATCCATCTCCATATCAGAGAGTCCGAGCGTCTCTTTGATGCTTTGGGCGGTGTCCGTATCCGCGCCATTAAGCGTCATGCCAAGCGCCATGGAAATGCTGAGAGGAGAGACGAATATATTTTCATCCGGTTGCTGGGCCAGGAGTTTAAGGTAAAGGCCTATTCCAAAGCTCAGGTTAGACATTCTCGCGACTTACCAACTCTATTAGCAGACATTTCCCATGTTACTCTATTTTGCTTTTTTCCACTTATGGGAACCTCTAATAAAAACCGTTTTCGATATTTAGGATCATTTCAATCGTCAGGATCATGGTTTGTCAAAAACCCGATCGCTTTTAAATAGGTAAAAATCGTATCGACGCTTTCGTCAACTGATTGAAGATCGGTTCTGAGATGAACTTCCGGCTCTTCCGGAGCTTCATACGGGGCGGTGATTCCCGTGAACTCCGGGATTTCACCCCTGCGCGCTTTTGCGTACAGCTTTTTCGGGTCTCGTTGTTCGCACACTTCAATCGGCGCGTCCACAAACACTTCTACAAAACGGCCATCCCCGGCGATATCACGGGCGCCACTACGATCACTTCTGTAAGGAGAGATAAAAGATGAAATAACAATTATCCCGGAGTTGTTAAAAAGGCGCGACACTTCGGCGATACGGCGAATGTTCTCTTTCCTGTCAGACGGGGAGAAACCAAGGTCGCGGTTCAAGCCGTGGCGCACATTGTCGCCGTCGAGGACGTAACAAGCTCTCCCTTCCGCTATGAGCCGCTTTTCAAGCTCGAACCCCACCGTCGATTTTCCCGCGCCGCTCAAACCGGTCAGCCAGATAGTGACGCCTTTTTGCCCCAGCAGGTTTTCACGATCAGCCACCTCAATTTTTCCACCCTGGAGATAGATATTGCGGCTTACAGGCGTCACATCCTTCCCTATCTCCAACTGTTCGCGCCTGGCTTGACGATCGATAATCATGCCCGCCGCTACTGTGCGGTTTGTCTTCGGATCAATAACGATGAAACTTCCTGTATGCTTGTTTCTTGCGTAAGGATCGGAAGGCAACGGTTGGAAAAGCTGAACCGTGGCTCGCGCGATTTCGTTTAGTTTAAGACCGTTTGTCTCTTGCCGATGTAGCCCCTCAGGGGCGATCTTGTAAAACAACTGGCTAACGCATCCACGCACGGTTTTTGTCGTGTGCTTTATAAAGTATGATTCATTTTGTTTTAATGGCTCTTCGGACAACCAGATTACCATCGCTTCGACTTTGTAGGTCAGATCCGGCTGGTTCTTTGGATGGACGAGCATATCTCCACGGCCTATGTCGATCTCGTCGTCAAGACAGATGGTGACAGGCTGAACGGGGAAGGCGTATTCAAGGTCGCCGTCTAAACTTACGATTCGTTTAACTTTGCTTACTTTCTTTGCAGGCAGGGCCATCACCTCGTCGCCGACCCTGACAATGCCCGAAGAAACTGTTCCGCAAAACCCTTTAAAACCTTGACCGGAGCGCGATACGCGTTGCACGGGAAAACGAAAATCAATGACGTTTTTGTCTCCACTGGTATATACAGACTCCAGATGCTGTAAAAGCGACTCACCTTTGTACCAGGCGGTGTCGCCGCTTTTATTGACCACGTTATCGCCCTTGAGGGCGCTTAAGGGAATGAATTTTATATTTTTGACTTCAAGCTTGTCGCAAAAGACGCTATATTCCCCGCAAATTTTTTCAAAGACCTCTTCCGAATAATCCACAATATCCATTTTGTTCACCGCGACAACGATATGGGAAATCCCAAGCAATGATAAGATGAATGCGTTCCGTTTAGATTGCGTTGTCAACCCCTTGCTGGCGTCTACGAGCACAATGGCAAGGTCTGCCGTAGAAGCTCCGGTCACCATGTCGCGGGTATATTGCTCATGTCCCGGCGTATCCACAATTATAAAGTTCCGCTTCGGGGTTGAAAAATAGTGATAGGCGACGCCTGTGGAGCTCTCCTTGCTGGAGCCGTTGTCTTTGGCCACTTTTGGTTGATCTTCATAAACCTTTGCGTCATCTAAAAGGCGCCCGATCAGCGTAGATTTCCCGTCATCAGAGTTTCCGACCATGCTAATCCGTAAAAGTGCAGAGTTTAAGTTGCGCTCAAGGAACTTATTGATATCCATTTAAATACGGTCTTCTTTTTTATTGTTTTCTATGGAGGGATCGCGATGACGGCCAGCGGTCCGCGCGCCTGTCTCTGATCGCCGCCGGGTCACTATCTCTTCGATTATCTGCCTGGCCGATACAGCTTCCGATCTTACCGCCACAGCGCAGTAGCGGCGCTCTAAAGTAGGAAACCTGCACAGCGCCGTTATTGCGCCGTCAATGCCGGCCTGTGTTTGGTCATATATGGGGATCAGGTTTGTGTCGTCTGGTTTGACAAGCCGCTCCCTGGCAAAATAAAATGGCGCGACCGGAATCGATTCCATGTGGATATAGTGCCAGATATCAAGCTCGGCCCAGTTGGAGATGGGGGAAACCTGAATGGACTCTCCTTGATTTATACGACTGTTATACAAGTTCCATATTTCATGACGCTGGCCTTCGGATTCCATCTGGCCGAACTGATCCCGGAATGAGTAGACACACTTTTTCGAGCGCGATTCTTCTTCCTCACGCCTTGCTCCGCCGATGGCGGCGTCAAAGCCATGTTCGTGTATGGCGGTGAGGAGAGCCTCTGTTTTTAGCGCCGAGTGACATCTGACGCCGCTTAAATCGTCCAGGCTGGTTTCCTGGCTAAGCGCGTTGTCGTCTTCATGAACGATCAAGCCAACCCCCATCTCTTTGCAAATCCGATCCCTGAAATCATGCATATCCGGGAATTTGCGGGTCGTGTCTATATGCAGAAAAGGGAATGGTATCTTGCCCGGATAAAAGGCTTTTCTCGCCAGAGAAGCGAGAACAGAGCAATCTTTGCCCACAGAATAGAGCAGAGCCGGATTCTGAAACTCCGCCGCCACTTCACGGATAATATAAATACTTTCCGCCTCAAGGGTTTTTAATGTCGACAATCTGTATCTTTCCATGTTTGCCTGATAATTGAAGTTAATTGATCGTAAAAGACTCTCTTCTGGAAATTCCCTCAAGCAGGTTTCATGATTCTGTGCGCCACCTTTACGGCAATTGAAATCAAAATCGCCGCAGTCACACCCGTTACGTTAAGCAAGAAATCGCCAATTTTCACTGCTCTATCAGATGAGAAATATTGCAACGTCTCCGCCGATGCGGCGAAAGCGATTAAGGCAATTACCAATATCAGAAAATCATAATCTCTAAATGTTATGAATGTTAACAATCCCAAAATGAAAAATATGGATAAATGAGCCATCTCATGTGTTTTTGCCCAGTCGCTTCCATACACTTCTCCTAGCGGGTGAAAGTGAAAGGCCGAATCCTTACTAATAATATTATTCGCAAACACCTCTGCGGTCTTGTAAACACTTAGCGTTTCTTTCGATTCCTGAAACTTTCTCATTGCGCTATGTGGAGCCAAAATGGCCGCAATACTTATAATGCTTGCCACTACCAGCAAAGCGGTTAAATACCGATTTTGCGGCGTCCAAAACAGGAGATAAAATATGAATGTAAAACTCAGCGCCCAAAGCATGGCTAAAAAATATTTCATTATAGTAAAACGATACTTCTCCACCACTGAATGAACTGATAAATTCTTGATATACATTGATCCGGAGCTTCTAAATAGCCCGATAATAAGCTCCATTTCATTTATTCCCTCGTTAACTCCAAACGCTTTCTCATACGTGCCCCAGCCATTGCTCCATCCATCACCAAAAACCTCATGTGGATAATTCCATATTTTTTTACCTGAATCATTTTTTGAAACCAGTAAAACTCTTGGCTCCTCCCAACTCAATTTTCCGCGTATTATATTTTCAATTTTCACGTCACACTTTACAGCGATACTTGAATAATCTTGCGCAGATTTAATAACTTGTTTGACAAACACTGACGACCCGGAGTTAGCTTGAGCAAGGCTTAACAAGCCGGGCTCAGGCGTATTTATCATCGCAGACTTATTGTCATGCTTTACCCACCCTTCCAATGAATCGAGGAAATTACTGTTAACAATTAATTCTGGTCCAATTGAGTCGTATCTACCTACATAGTTAAATAGCAATATTGTCAGTGTGATTAGCAGTAGAACTACAATCAGAGTTAATTTATACATCGATTATTATCGTATAACTCAGGCGTATTTTTTACGCTGAATGATCATTAAAATTAATTTGTATATCCCATTTGCCTCCGCAATTTAATTTCTCTGCGATAAAGGATGTCGGGGGGGCATCTTACATAATTGCTTTGGCCGCGAAAATGAGCGAAAAGCCGCCATGCAAGAAAGCGAGGCAAAACACCAGCAAACATGGTAGTAAAACTGCGCTGAGGACGATTTTGACTCGACAACGAAGCATGGCCCCTTCCCGGTCGATTGTAGCAGAAATGGATTATTAAAGGCTCCTTTAAATCGAGGCATACCTATATTCTACATACGTCAATATTTACAGGGATTGATCCTGCAAGATAAGACCAAAATGTCTACAGGAAAAAAGGTTACAAACTGTCCTCGGAGAAACGAAAACAGGAAAGCGAAGCGTTTCTGGCTATTTTAACAGGGAAGAATCAGCAGGTCGTTGAAAAACTGTTTTCAGCGGCCTGATGTCAGCGGTACATGGAAGTACCGCCATTTTTCAAGAATGAAAAGCGCTTGAAAAATGAGGAAAAGCGGAAACCGCGTTTTTCGCTTTTCCTGCTGAAAAAGCCAGGGAAGGACTTTTTCAGCATACTGCTAATTCCCAAATCCTCCCAAACCGTTTCCAAGCGGGTTGCTGGGGCTGTCATTTATATAAGGGCTCGCATATGCGCTTTGCAGACCAGCATAGCCCATACCTCCGCCACTGCCAGAGGCGCATGAGACCAGGAATACAAATCCAACAAGGATAATCAGCTTCTTCATAACAAGTCCTCCCCGTTGTTCGCATGTATCGCCTTAACCAACTGTGGAGACCGATTCTGGAGGCGGCGGTAATCCTCTATCCTTAGCAAACCGCCTCCAAACAGGTTGCCGGTGATGTCTGACCAATGCAGATTACTGTATGGTGTATGGATCAGCAAAACCTGTGCTCGCTCCAGGCAAATCGGGGCTTCCAAATGTGGTGTACGGGTCGGTAAAGCCGCTATCAGAGGCGCATGACACGATAAACATCAGACCAATGAGAATAATCAGCTTTTTCATAATGAATCCTCCTAATTGCTTATAAACATCTCCTTTATTTGGCTTAGAATACGCATATTAATCACCAAAAATATGTAAGCCATGTCCATATGGATTGTGGTCGCTATCGGGCGCAATAAAAGAGCCGTCCCTCTCATAAAGGTTTGACAATGAGTCTTGGTAGTAATGGTTATTACGGTGTCCACCCCTATAATCGCCCCGGTGGTCATACAGCCTGTGGGTATTGGTTGAGTGAGGGTTTGTGACTGAATGCCGGTTGTAGGGGTTTATGCTATGACCATACTGATTGGTTGCCAAATTATGGCTATAAGGGCTTTTGTTATGACCATACTGATTGGTTACTGAATTATGGCTATAAGGGCTTTTGTTATGACCATACTGATTGGTTACTGAATTGTGATTGTATGCGCTTTGCGCGCCATGACGATTGTATGTCGAATTATGACTGTAGTGATTATTACTTGAGCGCCCCTGATGGCCCCAGGACTGAGCAAAAACAGGGCTTACCGCAAAAACCGTGATAACTATTGAAAACAGGGCTTCTCGCATAGTTTCCTCCGCTATATCGCTTACTACTAATATAGGCTCCTTTCAGAATATGCGCAATTCAGAATTACTTCATTCTTACTTGAAAGGGCAAGCTCGTGAGCTCATTACTTTGACAGACAGGAATCTGCTTTGTACCTGAATGTATCCATGATATTTTCATGGAATCTCTTATAAAATCAAATAAGTCAGAGGGAAATGCTTCAGAAGATATTTTGGCTGATATTCATGATGTATAATTGTCTTGATATCAGCCTGACTGCCCCTGGAAAAGAGGCATGATGTAGCTTCTTTATATCAAAGAAAGCATAGGGGCGCCTGGTATGCGGCTTTTACTCTGCCTGATGGCAAGAGATTGCATAGATCAATGCGTACCGGTAAAAACGGTCATCTTGCCGAGCATGTTGTCAAAAGGCGCCAGAGCGGGGCTTCAGGCCCAACAATAAGTTTGGACAAATGACTGTTGTCATTTTGGGATATAATAGGGTCCCTCAATTTATAAGTAGTTGAAATTACAGGTTTGCCCTCGTAGCTCAGTGGATAGAGCGCCGGATTCCTAATCCGTAGGCCGCAGGTTCAAGTCCTGCCGAGGGCACCATTTATCAACAAGTTAGTATCACTATGAATTCGTTGCTCCTATTTAGCAGGCGACGGTAGACGCGGGTAGAAAAACAGGGTCAAATGCCACAGTTTTGCCATCGTCCGCTATCTAATCATTCAGACGTTTCCAGACGGCGACGCACAGTCCTGCCTCCTCTGAGTTCGCGATCTCTATATTTCTTGCTACTATAGGGCGGTCAATAAAAGACTTTATAGAGGAGATGTCATGTATAGAGTGATTACGATTTCCCTGGCGATTATGTTATTCGGTTGTAGTGACGATTCATCCAGGAAAGAGGGCGCCATTCAGAGTGGACTTGGGGGCGAGACAACATCTCCGAAAAAAACGACACAAAAACAGGCTATTTTGAAAATTGGAAAACATCGATACGAGTTCGAAATGACGCAGTGTAATTCGATGCTTCGATTTGGCAGAGGGCAAGCCAAAGATGGTAGCGATGTGACACTTTCATTCGAATTGCCGCCAGCGGATTGGAAGAGCCGTCCGGCTTCTGAAGGCTGGTCGGATAATGGCTCTTTTCGAATTCGAGATAAGAAGAACAACCGCGACTGGGTAGCGGATGAGGGCATGTCTAAGGAACTGACAAAAGTATCACTTGGCCAGAGCCAGGTTGATGATTTCACCATCGACGGAAAACGCTCCAGCGGTAGCGCCACTTTCGTTGATATAATGGCGGTTATGACTATTGGGAAGGCCGAGCCTGTGAAAGGCGCGTTTGAAGTGGAGTGTAATTAGGAGCCCTGGAGCCATAAATTGACGCTCCACCGGGGAGAAATTCAAAATAAATTATGTGTGAGTGGGGCGATAAAAACCGTTAAAAAGTAAAAAAAGAAGTCCCACAAATAATTTTTGGTTTAGAATATCAGCGATGTCAGCTTTAACAAATGGTGGAATGATCTTACATATAAAAAAGGGCTACACTTTAGTGGAGCTTCTGGTCGTAGTAGCGATTATCGGGATTCTGACCGCTATAGCGATACCGCAATTTATGTCGTATCGTGAGCAATCATACTGTGTGAGAATAAAAAATGATCTGGCAAGTCTTGCCAGGCAACAAGAGTCATATTTTATCGAGAATGAAACATATTTGGCCGCAACCAGAAACCCTGACGGCTCCAGCAATGTTCCAAACCAATGGTGGTCGCCCGGCGTAGTAATAGACTCTGCGACTGGCGGCGTTAATGGATGGACCCTGGTGGTCAGTCATCCTAACTGCTCGAAAGGTCCCTATGCATACGACAGCTCAGGCGGAGGAATCCAGTAAAGCCTGGGAATTTAAAAGAAAATCATAGGTTCGCTTTTCCGGGGTACTGAAATATTTACCTGGATGTCTACGGCTCATTAATTCCTTCGCAGACCTATTAGCGACACGGCGCTTGGAGCTTTCATTTTAGGGAGCCTCTACAGTTTCTTTTCCCAGTTCCAGGCGGTCTCTATAATAAACCGCAGATCGTTATATTTGGGTATCCACTCAAGGGCTTCGCGGATTTTCGAGCTGTCGGCCACCAGCTCCGCCGGGTCACCTTCCCGTCTTCGCGTCTCCTCGGTAACGAAGTCGATTCCGGTGACACGCCTGGTCATATCGACGACCTCGCGCACGGAATAGCCCTTTCCATAGCCCAGGTTGTAAACCGCTCCCTCACGGTTTTTCAGCAGACGCTCCATAGCCAAAATGTGCGCCTGGGCCAGGTCGGAGACGTGTATATAGTCCCTTATGCATGTCCCGTCTTTAGTGTCGTAGTCCGTCCCGAATATTTTCAGCTTGTCGAACTCGCCTTTGGCTGTCTTTAGCGCCCTTGTTATAAGGTGGGTGGCGTCTTTATAGTTCTGCCCTATCATGCCCTCCGGATCCGCCCCGGCCACGTTGAAATAGCGCAACGCGATATAGTTGATCTTCTCCAGACCGTAAAGCTCCTTTAGCGCAAGCTCCACGAACATCTTCGAGGCGCCGTAAGGGTTTATCGGGCTTAAGGGCGCCGTTTCCACAACTGGCGTGATATCCGGGATGCCGTATACAGCCGCAGTGGACGAGAAAATAAAGTTGTCGACCCCGTTTTCCGCCAATGTCTCCAGCAGGGTGAAAGCGTTGGAGGTGTTGTTTCTGTAATATTTAAGAGGCTTGGACATCGATTCGTTCACCTGTATGTGAGCGGCGAAATGCATCACCGCATCGGGCCGAAATTCCCGCACGGTCTTCTCCAGCGCCGCTCTGTCCCCCAAGTCCCCCTCCACAAGTTTTCCGCATACCACGGCTTTTGCGCGCCCGGAGCTCAGGTTATCGTAAACGAGAATGTCGTACCCTTTGTCTCCCAATGCCTTAACCACATGAGAGCCGATATACCCGGCGCCTCCCGTCACCATAATTTTATTCAAGATGTAACCTCGTGTCAGTCCGTTTTAGATTAAGGGAACCTCTAAAAAGCGCTTTCGTAGCGAAATCGAGCGAAAAGCCGTCAGG
>ENA-ORDP01001879-ORDP01001879.1-marine-sediment-metagenome-genome-assembly--contig:-NODE-1879-length-10817-cov-3.494982_pt1 | contig 10817 bp, 9 predicted proteins | sample MGYA00248627_ERZ508539 | MGnify/ENA primary metagenome ERZ508539 (study PRJEB26208, sample SAMN05571518) | marine sediment metagenome | biome: deep sea; feature: Hydrothermal vent; material... | reverse complement strand
TCATGTCACTGAACTTGGGACGAAGACGACGATAGCGCTTGCCCCAAAGCAAGGCGTTGGCCCTAAGCAAATCAGAGCCGCAATTACAGGAAACATAAATCTAAGTACGGGCAAAGTAGTATATGTGAATTTGCGCTCTCATAAGGCTTTTCAATGGGGGCCGGCCACTGGCAACAAATGGAAGCAAATTGTGTGATGCCTAAAGGCCCCAAAGGACAGAAACGCCCCGCCGACGTTATCGGAAGCGCTGTCATGGTCGCCAAGATCGCCACTGGCGAGATTGAGGACATTGCGCCGGACGATGGCAAGAACAAGGCCGCGCAGGAATTGGGGCGTTTGGGCGGCAAAGCACGGGCCGAAAAGCTGACGCCGGAACAGAGATCAGAGATAGCAAAAAAAGCTGCGGCAAAGAGGTGGCAAGAATAATAGTGCAGAGCCGATTCGCATATGCTACGATTCTCATACGACTTGATGGCGGAGGCGGTGGGATTCGGACCCACGGGGGCACGGACTTTCTAGGGTGCTGGCCCCGGCGGTTTTAAAGACCGCTGCAATAAACCACTCTGCCACGCCTCCGCGTAGAGGCCGATTAAGGGCCGTTACCTTTTCCTTGGTAGGGAGTCAGGTAACGGCTCTTGCTTTTCGTCCTCGCCCCCATCGTCGCTCGGCAAACCCGACGGGGGCTCTCAACTCTTCTGGTCATGATTCTAACTCCTTCGCTTAAATTTAACATTTAGCACTTCTACTGTCAATCGGCGAATTGATAAAAGTGATAAAAACAATTGACTTTTATAGGTGGCTATATATTATGTTTCGGATAAGGAGACATATATCATGGCCGCTCAAAGGGACCGCAGTCCATCTTATCCAATTATTCCGCTTGGTGTGGCGTTGGAGCGTTTGGTGGCGTTTGATAGCCATTTCAAGCGCCGTCCAGCACGTGCTGAAAAAGTTGGTGAAGCATGGGAGATTAAGGCCAAAGCCTATGCAGATCGCACGGCTGCTGCATTACGCTATTACGGCCTAATCGACTATGAAAACGTAGAGAATTGCCGCCAAATTGTGATCTCTGAAGAAGGCCGAATGTATCTTCGGGCGCAACAAGAGCATATAAAACAAGAGATCATAAAGAAGGCGGCGCTTCGCCCAGCCCAAATTGGAAAGTTTTGGAATCTATGGGGGGCTGATCGTCCTGCCGATGATGCTTGTATAGATGATCTCACTTTCAAAAACAGTTTTAGCGACAAAGGTGCTCAAAAGTTTTTGAAAGTGTATGACTCCACTATTACCTTTGCAGGACTCTCCGATTCTGATAAAATACTGGATGAAGGAAATGACGGCGATGGTGATACTGGATCGGATTTCGAGTTCTCGGTTGGTGATATGGTTAACTGGGAATCCGGGGGGCAAATACAATGGACAGAGCCCCGCGAGATCATTGCTATCGATAAAGACGAAAATGGACAGCAGTTCTATCAAGTCCGAGGGCTTGGGGAATATGCTGACGAGATAGGATGGATTCCCATGGAACAAGCAACTCAATATCAATCGCCTGACACGCTGCCCGAAAACAAATTTTCTCCACCGCCACCCGGTCACGGTGCGGTTCCTGTAGAATCTCGAAAGGCGGTATTTCCCGTCTTAGACGGTGATGTGGTTTTGGTGTTCCCGAAAGATATGACGGCAGGCGGATTGGATGAACTAGGCCAATACTTGGAAATTTTTCTCAAGAAGGAACGTCGGACCAAAGAAAAGAAGTAGGCTCAAGCGGAGCAGGAATATGCAGAATAAAAAATAACTGAACTTATTGCTTGACGACAAGCAAAAAAGTTCATATATTATGGGCATGAACAAATTGCCCTTACATAAACGCACCCAAATTTTACACATGCTCGTTGAGGGTTCCTCCATGCGGTCTATCAGCCGTGTGGTTGGCGTCTCAATCAACACGGTTACAAAGTTGTTGGTTCAAGCTGGTGAGGCTTGCTCGGCATATCATAACAACACGGTGCGTAATGTAGAGGCCCGTCGCGTCCAGTGTGATGAAATCTGGTCTTTCTGCTACGCCAAGAAAAAGAACGTGGCGACGGCGAAGGCCGCGCCGGTTGATGCTGGCGACGTATGGACCTGGACCGCCCTTGATGCCGATAGCAAGCTGATTGTGGGCTGGTTGGTCGGCGGACGGGATGCCGATTATGCCAATGAGTTCATGCAGGATATCGCCTCAAGGCTTGCTAACCGTGTCCAACTTACGACTGACGGTCATATCCCGTACCTAGAAGCCGTTGAAGGGGCGTTTGGGGCGAATGTGGACTTTGCCCAACTGGTGAAGATGTATGGGCCAGCCCCCGACGGCCAAAAACGTTACAGCCCTCCGGTATGCGTAGGAGCCCGCAAGGAACGGTTTGAAGGGAAACCAGATCCCGAGCACGTTTCAACATCCTATGTCGAGCGCCAGAATTTGACCATGCGGATGAGCATGAGGCGGTTCACAAGATTGACGAACGGATTTTCAAAAAAGATCGACAACCACATTCACATGCTTTCGCTCTACTTTGTGCATTACAACTTTTGCCGTATCCACAAGAGCCTGAAAGTTACCCCGGCTATGGCCGCTGGCGTATCCGATACACTTCACGATCTGGAATGGATTGTTGGCTTGATCGACGCCCGCGCACCGAAACCGGGTCCGCATGGCTCGTACAAGAAAAATAATTCAAAGTGAGACACTACCATTCTTTTTCCTGTATGTACTTTGAAGACGGTCCGGGTGATTGTAAGGTCTCTATCAAGTATTCGGGCTATCGTGACATTTGTTCGGCTTTAGGCCCCTGCGGAACTCTATGGATGACGTTTTCCGCGAAAGTTAATAAATGTTCCAATTGACAGAAACCCAGCGCCAGATTGAACAATCCGCGCGCCAGATCGCCGAAAACCTTATCCGCCCCCATGCCGCCGAAATCGACCGCTCCGAGCAATACCCCTGGGACAATGTAAAAGTTCTGACAGACGCAGGCTTTATGGGCATGACCGTGCCGCAAGCCTACGGCGGGCCGGGTCTGGGTTACAGCGAAGCGATCATCGTCGTCGAGGAAATGGCGAAAGTGTGCGGTGTGACGGCACGCATCGTGGTCGAAGCCAACATGGGGGCGATCGGGGCGATCATGGCCTACGGGTCGCAGGCGCAAAAGAAAATTGCCGCCGCCTGCGTGCTGTCCGGCGATAAACCGGCTATTTGTATAACCGAACCCGGTGCCGGATCGGCGGCGACGGAAATGACCACCCGGGCCGACAAGAAAGGCAACCATTGGGTCCTGAACGGAACCAAACACTGGATCACCGGCGGCGGCGTGTCGCGACTGCACCTGATCTTCGCCCGCGCCTTCGATGAAGACGGCAGCGAACTTGGCATCGCCGGTTTCATGGCCGTGCGGGATGGCGACACCGGCACCCCTGAGGGGCTGATCATCGGTGCCCGCGAACCGGCCATGGGTTTGCGCGGCATACCGGAAACTGAAATCATCTTCGACAATTTACACGTACCAGACGATATGCTGGTGGTGCCGGACGGGGGCATGAAACGTGGTTTCGCCGGCCTGATGACCGCCTATAACGGCCAGCGCATCGGGGCCGCCACCGTGGCCTTGGGAATTGCCCAGGGGGCCTTCGATCTGGCCCTGGATTTTGCCCAGACCCGCCAACAATTCGGTCGGCCCATATGCGAATTCCAGGGCTTGCAGTGGATGCTGGCCGATATGTCCACGTCGTTGACCGCGGCCCGCCTGATGATCCGCGCCGCCGCCGACAGTGTATCGGAAACCGGTTTCCCCGATGTCACCCTGGCCGCACAGGCAAAAATACTGGTCTCCGAAACCGCCATTAAAGTGACCAGCGATGCGCTTCAGATATTCGGCGCGGCAGGATATTCCCGCAACCTGCCGCTCGAACGCATGGTCCGGGACGCCCGCATGTTCACCATTGGTGGCGGCACCGCGCAAATCCTGCGAACCCTGGTCGCCGCTAAACTTTTAAAGCGCAAACTACCGCAGACCCGCGACGGCTATTCCTGACTTTTGCGCCCTTTCAGGCGATCCTGCAAGCCGTACCAGCCGATGGCCAGGGGCAGGAACCAGGGTCGCCCGTTATAGAGCGGCAGGGCCTTGGGTGGGTCGCAGTTGAACAGGCTGGCAGCAGAGCGATCGCCAATCGCCTGCAACCCCGCCTGACGGCCCAGCCACCAGGCCCAGATCACACCAGAGCCACAAAAACCGACCGCATAGCGGACCCCGTCACGCACGAACAGGCGCGGCAGGAAATCCAGGTTATAGGCAATGTTGCCGCTCCAGGAATGACTGATACCGACCGCCGTCAATTCCGGGAATATCCTGTTCAGATCGGCCTTGAGATGGTCGGCGAAGGCGTCGGGGGTATCTTTAAAAACCCCTTCCCGACCGCCCAGCAAAATGCGGCGGCCGTCGGGCGAGGGTCGGAAATAATGAAACAGCCGGTTGGTTTCCCCGCACATTCGCCGTTTCGGCATCAACCGGGCCATGACTTCGGGTGCAACAGGGTCGGTGGCGATCATGCGGCTGGGGATCGGAATAAGGCGGCGGCGCAGCCAGCGGTTCGACTGGTCCGTGTAGCCGTTGGTGGTGACAATCACGTTGCCCGCCCGCACGCAGCCACGGGCCGTGCCGACATCGAATTTTCCGCCCTCCCGGACAACACCGGTGACCGCCGTTTCGCCATGCACAATGCCCCCCTCGGCCACTACCTTTGCCAGCAACCCGGCATTAAATTTTGCCGGATGCAGGCCGCCAATATCGGGTCGTACCAGGCCACCGAAATAATAATCCGTGCCGATTTCGCGGTGTTGTTGCTGACGACTAACCACATAGGCGGCCAAATCCAGATGCCTGTTGATCAAATCGGCGGTGCGGCCAAGCCCGTCATAGTCCTTGCGGCTGGTGGCCCCGGTGAAACGGCCAACCGGGGCATAATCACAGGCGATGCCTTCGTGCTCGATAAACGCGGCCAGACCGAGCCTTGCCGTGATCCCTTCCCGGTAGATCGCCACCGCCCGTTCCCGGCCCAGGGTTTTGATCATTTTTTGCAGGCTGACAGCCAGATTGCCGCTGGCGATGCCGCCGTTACGGGAAGACGCCCCTTCGCCGGCTATCATGCGATCAAACACCTGAACCGAGCGTCCGGCCCGAACGGCGACCAGGGCCGCGCTCAGGCCCGCATAGCCGGCCCCGACAATAACCAGATCAGACGCCGCCTGCACCGGCTGCTCGGGCAGGACCCGCAGCGGTGCGTCATCCCACCAATAAGGTTCAATACTTGATTTTGGCATTGTGGAGCCGATGATATACACTTTCCGAGCCTTAACATATGCGGGAGATTGAAATGCAGAAACGAATTTTGGGGGCACTGGCGGCGGTTTTTGTTATGGCCTCAATGGCCGGCACCGGCCTGGCAAAGGAAGCCAAGGGGGTGTGGCTGACCGAAAGCAAAAAAGCCCATGTGCAGATATATGATTGCGGCTCGAAACTGTGCGGCAAGATCATCTGGCTGAGGGAACCCAATGACGAAAACGGCAAGCCCAAGGTCGATGTCGAAAATGCCAAAGAGTCAAAACGTTCCCTGCCTCTGATGGGATCAAACATGATTTCGGGCATGGTCCGGGCCAGCTCCAAATTGTGGAATGACGGCGAAATTTATAATGCCGAAGACGGCAAGACCTATTCATCGAAAATGGAAATGACCGACGACAAAACCCTGGAAGTTTCCGGCTGCATCCTGTTTTTCTGCAAGGCCCAGACCTGGGTGCGGGTTAAATAGATACTGATCGCCAGGCCTGGCGGGAAACCAGAAAGCGCCTGGAAGACAGGCTGTGGCTGAGTCGGGAACGCATATCCCCGCTTGGTGAGCGTCGCCTGAGAACAGAACTGCCTTATCAAGTCATGTACTGGCTGCTGCGCCTCTGTGGTCTTTATAGCCGGGGCGAACGGAACGCCCGGAACTTTCAGATCAGGGAAATCGAGTTCGCCTTCAAAGACCTTCCGGCGGCGTTTGATGGCTATACCATTCTGCATTTAAGCGACCTGCACGGCGATCAGCTTGCCGGATTGATGGCCGCAGCGGCGGTCCGGCTGGCACCTCTTAAGCCCCATATGGTTATTGTCACCGGCGATATTCAAAGTTATGGCGCACCGATTGCGACGGTCGCGGCGGACGAAATTTCGGCGCTGGTTTCGGCCATTGATTGCCCGGACGGTTGGGTCGCTACGCTCGGCAATCATGATTCGGGGGACATGGTCGAAGCCCTTGAAAGCCTGGGCGTTCGCACCCTGGTCAATGAATCGGTTTTGATATCAAGGTCTGGTGAGACCCTGTGCCTGGTTGGCCTTGATGATGTTCATTCGTTTTACACGCCCCAGGCTCCGGCTGCTCTCGACCGTCACCGGGAAGGCTTCCGCATTGCCCTGGTTCATACCGTCGAACTGGCGACCCACGCGGCCCGCGCCGGATATGACCTTTACCTGTCCGGCCACAGCCACGGCGGGCAAATTTGCCTGCCCGACGGCAAGCCGCTGATGACGGCCCTGGACAGCCACAGGCATCTGGCGGCGGGCCGCTGGCGATTGCAGGAAATGCAGGGCTATACCAGTCGGGGCCTGGGCGCGAAATTCCCCACCGTTCGCTTTAACTGCCCCGGCGAAGCGGTGATGATAAGCCTCAGGCGGTTGCCGGACTGACCAGTTTTTCGCCTATTTTTTGAGATTTCAACGTGGCTCGGGCGCTGGCGTATTTGGCGTCGTTCCAGAACATCAGGCAGCCATTGCAGCCCAAGCCGCAACAAGCGTCCAGGCCCAACACCGGGGCCTTGCCCGTGTGGGCCCGGCCTTTCAGGGTCGGCAGGGTTTCGCCGGGCCCGCGCAAGCCCCGCTCTTGGTCCAGGCTGATCTGATTACGTTGCAGCAGGGACTGACGGGCATCTGACAAATTGGCTTCGGTGCGGGCGACGCTTTGGGCCGGCAGCATTGTTTTAAGGGATCCCGGATCTTCCCGGTCGAACAAACGGGCCGGGATGCGGATGGCGCGACCCTGGCCGGGAGAGACTTTTTCCAGAACATCCCCGCTATGGGCATCGATGAACTGATAAAGCCGCAGGCGGATCACCTGAAACCGTCCGGGCGGCAAAAATTCGACCACATCCCCGGCCCGCAAGGGGTTGCGCAGGGTCAGGATCAAATCTTCGCCCTGCCATTCACGGATCATGCCGGCGAACAACCAGCCGCCGACGGTTTCCGTGCGGTCATAATTGTGGGCCAGATTGGTCAAACGTCCGTCGTGGAAGCCCAGGCTGTAGCCACGGCTTTGCAGGGTATAGAGTTCGCGCATATAGGGCTCCGGCGACCAGGCGGCAGGGTCTTCGTACCAGGCGTCGATGGCGTGGCGATAGGACCGGGCGGTGATGGCGGCGTAATATTCGCTTTTGTTGCGGCCTTCCACTTTCAGGGAATCCATGCCGATGGCCAGATAGTCGTCGAGCTTGGGCATCAGGCACAGATCCTTGGCGTTCATGATGTAGGAACCGCGTTCGTCTTCTTCGATTTTCATCAACTCGCCGGGGCGGAATTCTTCTTCCAGGTAGAAATCGAATTCGTCTTTGTTGTCGGGCGTGATCTCGATCTCGCTGCCGTCCTTGCGGCGGGCCAGCACCTTGTAGCTCCAGCGGCAGCTTTGCGCGCAGTTGCCCTGGTTGGCACCCCTTTCAGCGAGGAAGTTGGACAGCAAACAGCGCCCGGAATAGGTCATGCACATGGCCCCGTGAACGAACGCTTCGAGCTTGATATCGGGGCATTTTTCACGGATTTCCGTCAATTCCTGAAAGCTGACTTCGCGGCCCAGCACACACAGGGACGCACCCTGCTTTTGCCAGCTTTGCACGGTCAGCCAGGAACACGCATTGGCCTGGGTCGACACATGAAGCTCCAGTTCCGGGGCGTGCTCGGCGACATAGTGGAAGACACCGGGATCGGAAATGATCAGGCCGTCCGGCTTGACCCGGCGCACGGTTTCAATAAATTTCGGAAGTTTTTCGATATCCCTGTTGTGGGTAAAAAGATTGAGGGTCAAATAAATGCGTTTGCCGCGGGAATGGACAAACCGCACCCCTTCGATCAGTTCTTCCAGGGTGAACGAAGACCGGGTCCGCAGGGACAGGTCCGGGGTGCCCGCATAGACCGCATCGGCGCCATACAGAATGGCCGTTTTCAGTTTCGACAGGGACCCGGCCGGCATCAGCAGTTCCGTGCGCGGGCGCGTTTTTTCGACGCTCATGGAGTCAATTTCCGTGCTATAGAATTTTTCAGGCCCCTTCATACATGCAAATGGAGCACCATACAAATGAGCCGATTGACCGCCCCGCAGGCGGGCCTTGGCCTGGCCGCCGAAATGCTGACCGGAACGTCCGGACCGGTGCTTGAAATTGGCCTTGGTAACGGTCGCACTTATGATCATCTGTTTCTAGGCGATATTCACGGTACCCTGCCTGGCATTATGGACCGCATCGGCCAACCGGCTGTGCTCGCTCATGCCGATATCGGTTCCGGTGATAAAACGGCAGATACGGCGACAGGGGCGTTCCTGGGCCGGGTGCTGTCGCCCCTGATGGCGAGCGGCGGTATCATGATTTGCGATCAGGATATGGCCTTGCCAGAATCCGACGTTCTGGCCTTACCCGAAGGGATCAATCCCGGACGCTATTATATGTATCGCATGAACAATGGCTAATCAGTTTCTGGTTTGCGAAGGACCCCGTTTACATGCTTAGATACAGCCAGCGAATGTGCCGGGTAAGTTGATTAATCAGCGTGGGCACAAACAGGGTGGAGTTCGGTTGTGCAGAGCATTCTAGAATTTGCGGGTTACGCGACCGTTGCGGGGGCATTATTGCACGCCGCGTTCGCCTCTATACAAGCCCTTGGCCGCTGGCGCAGGGAGGTCCGTGTCGGCCAGGCCGAACAGGAACTGTTTCGCAAACACGCCAAGGAAACCCTGCATATCGCCCAGGTTAACCGGGTCCGCGAACAGACCACCTGGAACGGCTATCGAAAGTTTTATATCGAGCGCAAGATCCCCGAACCTGGTGGCATTTTCTCGTTTTATTTAAAACCGCATGATAACCGACCCATTCCGCCATTCGAGCCGGGACAGTTTCTGACCTTTCGGTTGAAAATTCCCGGCGAGGTCAAACCCATCATCAGGTGTTATTCCCTGTCCGATTCACCGTTGGAGCGGGATTTTTACCGGGTATCGATCAAGAAAGTCCCGCCGCCACTGGATCAGCCTGATTTGCCGCCGGGATTATCATCAAACTTTTTCCATGATCATCTGAACGTTGGCGATGTCGTCGATGTGGCCGCTCCGAACGGTCATTTCTACATGAATACGAAATCCGAAAGACCCATTGTGCTGATCGGTGGTGGCATCGGTTTGACGCCCATGTTATCGATGCTGAACACCATCGTGCTATCGGAAAGCAAACGCGAAACCTGGTTCTTTTATGGCGTTCGCAACAAGACCGAACACGCCATGGCCGATTATTTGCGCTCCGTCGCCGAGCGGCACGACAACATCAACCTGGCGGTATGCTATAGCCAGCCGACGCAAGAATGTCGGCTCGGCGATGATTATCAGGTCGAAGGTTTCGTCAGCGTTGATCTGTTCAAGAAACTGCTGCCGTCCAATAACTATGAATACTTTGTCTGCGGGCCACCACCGATGATGTCGTCAATCACCAGCGGGCTCGAAGAATGGGGCGTTCCCGACGACGACATTAATTTCGAGGCATTCGGCCCGGCGACGGTCAAAAAGACCCCGGCGGCCGAACATTCCGATGCCACTGGCGGTACGCAAGTGACCTTTGGCATGTCCGGCAAGAGCGCCACCTGGCAGGGTGATGGCACCTCGATTCTTGAATTGGCTGAACAGAACGGCGTCGATATTGATTCTGGCTGCCGCGCCGGTAATTGCGGCTCCTGTGCGACCGCCATAAAAAGTGGCAAGATCAAATATATTTCCGAACCGGGAAGTCCTTTGGAAGAAGGCACTTGCCTTGTTTGTATTGCCGTCCCTGACGGTGATGTGACGTTAAATATCTGACAGACAAACGTATTTTTGGGAGAATAAAAACGATGAGTGAAACATCGGTGATCGGTAAAATTGGCAAAACTTTTTCGGCCCTGGCGCTGGCCGGGTTCATTGTCGCCGGACTTGCCACCGGACCGGCACTGGCGGCCATCGACCAGACGAAAATAGTTGGCCCGACGCAATGTACGGAATGTCACAAGGAAACCGGCGCAGTGTGGGAGGCGACGCCGCATTTCGAAACTTTCCGTAAAATGCCGCGAGATAAAAAAGCCCGCAAGATTGCCAAAAAGATGGGCTTCAAGCGCATCAAGGCCGGCAGCCTGTGTCTGGATTGCCATTTTACGTCTCAGCCCAAAGGCGACAAACTGAAACCCGTCGCCGGTATATCGTGCGAATCCTGCCACGGCGCCGGGGCCGATTTCATCAAGCTGCACAGTGGCTTCAGTGGCAAAAAGAAAGACCAGGAATCCGCCGAGGAAGCCCCGGAGCCGGAAGCCGCCAAAAAAGGCGCGACCCCCGAAGAAGACAAAAATGACGAACCTGACCAGCCTGACCAGCCGCCGGAAGAAGAAGTGGAAAAGCCCCTCAATTCATTCGCCGAAAAACAGCGCATTACCTTGTTGAAATTTTTAGGCGAGGCGCTGGAACAAATCCCC
>ENA-ORDP01001878-ORDP01001878.1-marine-sediment-metagenome-genome-assembly--contig:-NODE-1878-length-10819-cov-2.467856_pt1 | contig 10819 bp, 6 predicted proteins | sample MGYA00248627_ERZ508539 | MGnify/ENA primary metagenome ERZ508539 (study PRJEB26208, sample SAMN05571518) | marine sediment metagenome | biome: deep sea; feature: Hydrothermal vent; material... | reverse complement strand
CGCCACGCTGTCGATTGGATTTCTCGGCAATACTCCACCCACGCTGGACGATTGTGACATCGGCACTTGAGTTGTTCAGGCTTAATCCTGTGCCACTGCCCAAGTTTGTAATATCGATATCTCCGAAATTAACGGTGTTCGTCGCACCGCTCAGATCAATCGCAGGGTCGCTCAATCCGCCGTCGTTTATTGTGACGTCGTTAAAATTGAAGGTGCCATTCGAGTCGTTCAAGATATCAATTCCCGCGTCGCCGCCATTGAGGGTGATTGGGCTGGAAAAATTGTAGGTGCCGTCGGCGTCGTCAAATTGCAGCCCGTTACCATTTGTGGCATTGATGTTTCCATTCTGAAAGCTCAGCATTCCGCTGTGGCCCGCAGTCACGGCAATGAGGCTAGCGTTATTGCCCTGATTGATGTCTCCGTTAAAGGTCATATCGCTCATGCCGCCGATGAACTCAAATACGCTGCCACCCGTATTGACAAATTCGGTATTGCTTAAAGTGATATTCGCATCTCCACCTTCGACACGAAGGCCGCTCCCTGCTGAATCGGAAAAACGCGAATCTGTGATGATGATGGGGCCGCTTGCATCAATAAAGTTAAGGCTGTTCTGACCGCCACTCGTATTGATGTTGCTAATGATGGCCCCGTTAAAGCCGTTACCGCCAATGGCATCTGAAGGCGCGTTGTTGACGATGTTGAAGTCACGGACTTCATTATTGTCTGCCAAGGTAAGGGCTTCGGTGCCCCCGTTGTTGCTCAAGGTTGCCGCGCCCAGTCCTGTGGGATCTGAGACGCTGTAGCGAAAGCTGCCACGAAATTGATCATTTGATCCTGTAAAATCTACTTCTGTATCACCGCGTGCAAAACCGATTGCCCGTTGGTTATTCTGAAGTTGAAATCCGTCCGTGGCCATGATGAACCCTGTTCCGTCTTCAACGAGGAAGATGACATCATGGGGCGAGGTATTGGCTTCGGCAAAATCAACACTGGCCCGGTCATTGGCTGTGCCCACGCCGCCGCCCGTCGCGTCGATAAAAAAGAACTGACCGCCAAAACCCGTTTGGGTCGAAAGCGCGTTATCCTTTGTAATCGTACTCCCTGTGAAGTCATACCTGCCGTTTCTGACCCCTACGGTATTGACGGGCACGCCCGCATTGATGACGCCATTTTGGAAACTCAGTGTGGCATTGGAGTTTTCATCAAAATCAAAACCCGTGACGACGTTTTGGATGGTTCCCGCATTTGTCACGTTCAATGCGCCAGTGGCACCGCGCATGTCAACCCCAGTGGAACCCTCAGCTCCCGTGCCGGTGATGTCCAGGCCATTGATGTTTCCCATGGCCGAAGACCCATTCAAATTAAGACCTGTGCCACTTCCTAAACCTGCGATATTGATGTTGTTAAAATCAAATCGCCCTGATGTCCCGGAGAGGTCAATGGCATCTCCGCCGACCTGCTGGACTGAAAAATCTGAAACAGAGATCATTCCGGCAGGTCCTTCAATACGCAGGGCATTGATTTCTGCATTAACGACATTGATGTCACGAACCTGCACTCCGTTCACGCCGTTTCCAGTAATGGCGGTGCCCGGCGAGACAATGTCAAATCCTCTGATCTGCGATTCATTGGCCAAAGTCAGGCTGCCTTCTAAAGTGGGTCTTGCGCCCAGACCGTTGAGGTTGAGTTGATCCCCACTTGAGAGCGTTAATACGATGTTGCCTGCAGGGTCATTTCCGACACCCACAACCTGTCGTCGGTCTGAGCCCAGAGAGCCGACGGTCGTATTTAAATCGATATCGCCGACGATGTTGCCGGAACTGTCGATCAATACAATGACATCACCCGTTCCGTAACTAGGGTCCGCTTCAACATCTGAGATGGTGCAAGGATTGTTTTGTGTGCAATTTCCTGTACCATCGTTATTGACGATGTAAACATTCAAAGGTTCTCCTGTCAGAGGATCAACGATGGGAGTCGGTGCGCCTGCCCCGTCTCTGTCTGTTTCTGCCGTATTCACCAGGGTCACCACATCCACATCCCGCTGGATAAATTCCGTCATGCGTCGTTCAAAACCCTGTGCTGGAGCGTCCACTTTTCCAATGGGAATGCTCAACCGCGCCAGAACGAGACCGTCGGTGCCGCCGATACTGTCCTTGCGGATTTCCGCACCCAGCGTTATTTGACTGCCCATCCAATCAAAAAGATTGTGCATACGATATTCGGCACGCACGCGAGGCCCCGCGATTTTACGCGTTTCCGAACGGTCAAAATGAAAATAACCCGCGTAGAGCCAAAGCGCATGCTCAGAGAGGGTTTCAAAACGATAGCCAGCTTCTACGTCGAAGCCGGGCAAGGCCCATTCCTTATCGACAATCGTCGTACTGCCCGTACTGTTTACGACTGTGGTTCCGGATAATATTGTTCCACCGCCACCTCCTGGCCCAGTGCGAATGCCGAGCACATCACCTGTTGTGTCAGGCAAGTAGCCGTTCGTTCGAAAGGACCAGTCCGGCGTGAGTACTTCCGCGCCCAAGGTGATTTGAGAAAAATAGTTGCCAAAACCGGTTTTGCGGCGGTCGAAAAAGGCATAGCCTCCCCAAATCCAATCACCCCCTAAAAGCGGCAGATCATGCTGAAGTTTGCGATAACCCAAACCCAGGTTCCCTTCGAAGCCGGGACCGGAGGTATCAATGTATCTCAGGTCGGAAAAGAAGAGGGCATTGTGTCGTTGCCAAAGCGGCACAAGCGCGTCAAAACGTGCGAGTGAACGACTGCCATCCGAGCGATACTCAAGGCTGAATTTTGGAGCCCATTTTTTAGCAGAGCCAGTTTCTTGGGCAAAGACTTGAGCGGTACCTGCAAACAAGAGCGTCATTAAAAAAATAGCTGGAATGTATAAGGCTGATTTTTCAGAATTCATGCTTAAGACCTACCTTTCCATATTGTTTATAAATTAGGGCGTTCTCATTTAAGTCTGGGTTGAATATTTTGAGAGATGAAATTTTAGATTGGGGGTACAAATAATTCACAATTTTTTAGAAGTTCTTTCTTATACGGGACAAGAGAAGATAATGATGCTTGTTGTACGGATCCTGACTTATTTAGGATATGTCACGAAAATATACCGGCTACAGGGCAGGTTAGAATGCGATGGAGTATCTTCAGGCAAAGGCAAGGGGATTGTCAATCAAAAACTGGTCTGAGTCCTGTCTTATTTTGAAGCGACTTGTCTGATTATTTTGACAGGGCTTTTTGAATGAGGGCCGAGGCTTTAGGGGGCAGTGTCAGACCCAATGCGGCTTCATGGCCTTTGGGCGTCATTTTCAGCCAGGTTTTTTGTATAATGGGGATCATCTTTTTTTCATCCAGCGTTAAGGAAAAATCGCTGAAATAACTTTCAAGAAAAACCACACAAATAACGTCCTCCATCATTTGCATTTCAGGATTGTCTTTGAGGTGTTTTTTGAGCAACAAACCCTCAACGCGCTCTAAGATTTCGTCGTCGTAGCCGACCGCTCGTAAAATTTTTGTTGCCGTCTCTGCATGGAAACGATTGAGGCTTGTGCGCCATTTGAGATAGCCTTTGCGATCCATGGGGTAATCAGAGCGTGGAATTTTCCATCGTGCAATGTGCTGGCTGCGTGCGGCAAGCTGCAGGGCTTCAGAGGCCTCAGGGGCAATGCGCAAGAGCCAAGTACTCATACGCTCTGCGTAAAGCAGTTCTTTGGAGATGTGCTTGCCTTCAAACAATTTAAGGTTAGGGTCTTGGCGATTGAGGTCGTCAAAACATTCGATGGCGGCTTTAAATTGTGCAGACTCAATCATTTTTTATCCCATTGGCAGTAAGCTTAACACGCGACTTAGGTTCCTATATGTTATATCAGGAAAGCAAAGTCAAAAAAAGTCTATCCATCTTTACCGCAAAAGAAGTGCTGTGCTACCTTGAATTTTATGATTAGCTTAAATAAAGTCAGTAAAGTATATCCCCATGCGACACATCCTGTTACGGCTTTAAAGTCGGTTTCGCTTGAGATTCCCAAGGGTTCCTTTACCTTGTTGATGGGGCCATCCGGCTGTGGGAAATCGACCCTACTCAACCTGATCGGGGGATTGGATTTTCCAACTTCGGGGGAGATTTTTTTTGATGGTCAATCCACACTTCATTTTGAAGACAGCGATTGGACGGCACTTCGTCGTTCAGAGATTGGCATGATTTTCCAGTTTTTTAATTTATTGCCGATGTTAAGCGCACAAGAAAATATTGCCCTGCCTTTGTTGCTTCGCGGGGATGCAACAGAGAAAACACAGCAAAAAGCACGTGAGGCTTTAGTGCAGGTGGGTCTGCGTCACAGAATGGATCATTTGCCTGCTGCATTGTCCGGTGGGGAAATGCAGCGTGTGGCCATCGCCCGTGCCGATGCCATTTCCCCCAAACTGCTCCTGGCTGATGAACCGACGGGTAATCTGGATTCTAAAACGGGACAAGACATTCTAAAACTCCTGGCTTCACGGACACAAAGTTCAGGACTGACTTTATTGATGGCGACACACAGCAGCGCGGCGGCTTCTTTTGCAGATCAAATCATCCACATGAAAGACAGCGAGATTGATCATATCGAAATATTGAAATGACGCAATACCTCCTGCTTAAATTTATTTCCCTTCGCCATTTGTTTCGTGAAAAACGAAACTGGCTCACGCTCATCGGTGTAGCCCTGGGGATTTCTGTTTTTGTTTCGATTCGTATTGCGAATTTGAGTGTCTTAAATACCTATCAGCAATCCGTGGATGCCTTTGCCGGCAAGACCACACTCGAAGTCGTGGGCCGCAGTGGTGCGATGGATGAAACGATACTTGCTCTGTTTCGTCAAGATCCCGCAATCTCCCAAACATCACCCCTTGTGCAAAGTGTACTCCCCATTGCGATGCCTCCTTCGGCTAAGGGGGAAGTCCTGCTTTTAATGGGCATCGATCTCCTACAGGAAGGGGTTTTCCGGGAGTATGAATTTTCAGGCGATTTTGAAGGAACAGAGGGTGAAAGCACCTTGACGCAGGCTTTTGAAGACTTGCTGGATCCTGAGTCTATTTTTTTGCCTAATATTTTTGCTCAACGCCATGATTTGAAGGTGGGCGACACACTCTCTTTGAGAAAAGAGGGCAATTTACTCAATTTTAAAGTGGCGGGACTTTTAGGGGGAGAGGGCATTGCACGTTCGCGGGATGGCAATATCGGGATTATCGATATTGCCACGGCACAATGGCGATTAGAAAAACTCGGACAGCTTGATCGCATCGACTTGATGACGGATGAAAAAATACCCCTTGAAAAAATCATGACCCGACTAAACGAAACACTGGGAGATCAAGTGCTCATCCGTCGGCCCCAGCAACGCAACAAACAAATCGAAAAAATGCTGTTTTCTTTTCAAATGAATCTGACGGCTTTGAGCGCCATTTCTCTTTTTGTGGGTCTTTTCCTGATTTACAATACCTTGCTGGTTTCTGTTGTGCATCGGCGAAAAGAAATCGGTTTGCTGCGTGCCATTGGTGTAGATCGCAAACAGATTTTTAGGCTTTTTACAGTGGAAGGTTTAGTGATTGGTGCGGTCGGTGGCTTTCTGGGGGTTTTGATCGGTGCGCTGCTTGCGCGCTGGGTCGTGCAGGTCCTTTCACAAACGGTGAGCACATTGTATGTCCCCATTCCGCCGTCGCCCTTTTCCCTGCCCCTGGCCCTTTTTATTGAAGGCGTGCTGATTGGTGTTCTGGTTTCGACTTTCTCTGCAGTCTACCCTGCGTGGCAGGCGGCGCGTCTCAAACCGCGAGAGGCTATGGAAGGGGTGTTTGGCTCAGAAGAGACGGGTCTAAAACATCGGCATCTTTTAGGGTGGAGTGCGCTCTGCGGTTTGTTGTCCTTTGTTTTATCTCAACTGCCGATGAGCTGGGGTTTTTCGTGGAATGGGTATGCCGCAGCGGGTTTGTTGCTCATGGCCTTTTCCCTGATGGTTCCCTCTGCGATTCTCCTTTTTTCAAAAGGTGTCCATCTTCTATCTCAAAACGCGGCTCCCTCCTGGCGATTGGCCCAGGGTCACTTAGAACAGGCCATCCGTCGCAATGCTCCGACCATTTCGGCTTTTATGGGGGCGCTGGCCATGATGGTGAGTGTCGTGATCATGATTGAAAGTTTTAGAACAACGGTTGTGCTGTGGATCGATCAAACGATTCAGTCTGACATCCTTGTTTTTCCGGCCTCTTACATGGTGGGTGATTCGGATGAAACCCTGCCCGAGGGTTTAGGGGAGGAAATGATGCAAGTCCCTGAAATTGCAGCGATTGACGGTTACCGTTCGCGTTTTGTGCTTTTTAGAAACGAGTCTGTAGAATTGGTCGGACGGGATCTGGACATCCACGCAAAATACAGCGCCTATCTTTTTCGCGAGGGCAATGCCACTCAGATTATTCAAAGCGCTGTCGTAAAACGAGAAGCCCTCATTTCAGAAGTCCTAGCAAACCGCTTTAAGCTTCAAGAAGATGATGTGATCCAAATTCCAACACCGAAGGGGGATGTCGCCTTTAAAATCGGCGGCGTTTTTTATGATTACGGGACGGATGGCGGCAAGATTGTGATTGACCGTAGCCATTTTAAAGCATATTGGAACGATTTCAAAATAGATGTTGGTGCGATTTATTTGAAAACAGGGACAGATGTAGGCCGTGTGCGCGATGACTTCGTTGTATCCTGGGGCAATAAAGCGGGTCTGACCTTTACGACACAAACCACCTTTAAAAAAGAAATTATGGACATCTTTGACCAAACTTTCCTCATTACCTATGCACTGGAATGGATTGCGATTGTTGTTGCACTTTTGGGTATCGCCAATACTTTGTTTGTTTCGATTTTAGAGCGTAAACGTGAAATCGGGATCTTGCGTTCCATTGGAGCGTCCCGATCACAAGTGATTCGTATTGTGCTTGCTGAAGCTTTTTACATGGGCATTATTGGAAACCTCATCGCCCTGGTGTGTGGCTATTTTCTTTCTCTTTTACTTATTTTTGTGATTAACAAAGCTTCTTTTGGGTGGACGCTGCAATTTTATTTTCCGCCGAAGATTATTCTGCACTCATTTTTATTGGCGATTAGCGTGGCTTTGATTGCGGGTTATCTGCCCGCAAAACGTGCATCAAAAACCGATTTAAAAGAAGCCATCACTTATGAATAAAAAGAGCTTGTTTGTCTTCATTTTAATCGGGGTGATTTTTGGGGCGATGCTTGAGTCTCACGCTGAGTCTACGCGCTTTAAAAAGGCTTTGCCCGGCTACGACTTTATGTTCCCACGAGATCATGGCAATCATGCAGATTATTTAATTGAGTGGTGGTATTTTACAGGACATCTCACATCAAAAAGTGGAGAGGCCTTTGCTTATGAATTGGTCTTTTTTCGCAGAGGCATTGAAAACAAACACGCGGATAAAAATCCTTCAAAGTGGGCCGTGCGTGATATTTATCTTGCCCATTTTTCGGTGACGGAAATCACCGGAGAAAAATTCTATTACGATGAATTGATCAGCCGTAAAGCCCTGGGGAAAGCCGGTTCGGAAACCGGTCAAATGCGGGTTTGGATTGATGATTGGTCTGCCACAGGAGCAGGTGAAGTCATACATATCCGTGCGGGTGGCGACACATACCAAATCGATCTAAAACTCGTGCCTCAAAAACCGTTGGTGATTCATGGTGAAAAAGGCATCAGTAAAAAAGGGGAAGCAAAAGGGGCTGCGAGTCACTATTATTCCTTCACACGTCTAAAGACCGAAGGCGTACTCACCGTTGCGGGAAACGAAAAAAATGTATCCGGTTTAAGTTGGATGGATCATGAATTTGGCAGCACCTTGCTTGGAGAAGCGCAAGTCGGCTGGGACTGGTTTTCAATTCAACTTGATGACGGCAGCGAATACATGTTTTACCAAATCAGACAAAACGATGGAGAAAAAGACCCGGTTTCCAGTGGCACAGTGGTTTTTCCCGATGGCACAACAAAACACCTGCAGGCAAAAGACTTTAAACTCACGCCCTTAAAATATTGGAAAAGCGAAAAAAGCGGCGCAAACTATCCCGTGGCTTGGGAAATTTCGGTGCCGTCGCAGCAACTCGTTTTAAAATCCTTACCGTTTTTAGACAATCAGGAGCTGATTACAGACAAGAGCACCCGCGTGACCTATTGGGAAGGGGCCAGCGAATTTAAAGGTGAAAAAAAAGGAAAGCGCATATCAGGAAAGGGTTATATCGAACTAACGGGTTATGAGAAAGGATTGGAGGATTAGGATTTGAGCTTCTGGAGGTACTCAACTAAGGCGTGTATCTTTGTTGTGGGATGATCCGTCTGACCTTCTTTTGCTTGAAGCAATGCCTTTTTACTATACGTAATTGCCGGCTCCATTTTATCCATAAATTTTCTGTAAAGACCTGGTTCTCCTTTGAAATAATTGGGCAAATATTCTTTCAAATCCTTAATCAAGTTTTCGCACGGACTCTTTCCTCCAGAAGATTCCCATTGTTTCGTAGTAAATTTAAAATGTAACAAGATCCAGTATTCAAAACAGGGTACCGAGTTAATCGCATGAAATACATTTTTGGGTTTTGCATTTGAAATTTCACTGAGTGCCTGTTCATAGCTCGCATGTGAATCTTTATCAAAAACGCAAAAGACTTGATCGAAAGCGTCTCCTGTTCTCTTGTCTTCTAAATATTTTTGCTTTGCGTACTTTACGACGCTGATTGGACTGGAGTCACAGGAACCATCTACTTCAACATTTGCCGAGTTGAGCTTGAGGCAAGCGATCAGTTCGCCCAAATACTTTGGTTCGGTTTTTGAGCCCTCACAAACAATCAATACACGATCATATGGCGCACGTCTGGCGCGTTTTCGTGCAAGGTCTCGTTTCGATTTTGCTTTTCGTTTATGAAATCGATCCTCACTTCCCACTCAGGCCCCCATTGCCTCTTTGATCTCTTTCAAATAAGGCAATGCTCCATAGCGTCCTGACAAATAACCCTTTTCTAAATTCTCTGTTTTTTTCCGAGGACTAAAATCGCTTAAAGGTTTGAGTCGCGAAGATTTTTCTTCGTCTTTCTCACAAAACCAAACCTGATCTCGACGAAAAACTTCCTGATTTAGAATGGAGGTGTCATGTGTTGTAAAGACCAATTGGGCATTGAGTGGGTTTGTCTTTTTGTTGTGGAAAAGGCTGACGAGAAATTTTACCATTAGCGGGTGGAGGTTATCATGTAATTCATCAATGATAAGAACATACCCATGTTCCAAGGTATCCAGCCATGGGCCAGCAAGTGCAAAAATTTTTCGAGTACCATCGGATTCATCATTTAGATCAAACAAAACTTTTTCTCTGTTCGGTAATAAATGGGCAGTCATAATATCAACAACAACGGACTTCCCTCTAAATTTGTCTTCAGTTTCTTTTTTTATCGCATCGGGCATATTTTCGGGTAACATTTTTGAATCGAATTTCTCTGTTTCAAGTTGGATGTCTTCAATGTCAAGATCTGCTGTTTTTAAAAAATGGACAATCGCTGTTTTTGTCTCTGCTTTTTTGCATTGTTCAATGGAATAATCGTGACTCCATCCACCAAGACCAGAAACATGAAGAACTTTTTCAAACCAAGTAAATACGGGTTTGAGTTGCTGACTATTGAGCTGCATCGCTGTTGAAAGAAACAAAGCATTATCTCTTGTTGCCGCTTGCCAAACTTGTTTTTGACCCGAAAGTCTATGCATTGCTCCCCATAGGTAGGTCTGTGTTTTTTCGTCGTAGGTTCGCTCAATCCATCTCTGAGGTCGTCCCTTTGGGTACGCCAATAACCATTCTTCAGTAATCCGTTCTTTTGTTGCGGCAAAACCGTATTGATAACGAATACCCTCGCTGATGAAGCTTGCCTCAAACTCGCTCGCTAACCTTGAGCTCGTATTATCCAAAAGAAAAGGGGTCATCGGGAGCGCTTCATTTGCCTGACTTTCGCGCGCGGACAAGAGAATCAGTCCCTGCATATTTTTCAAGGCCTTAATGAGGTTTGATTTTCCCGCCGCATTGGCCCCATAGATTACGCTGCTTGGAAGCAGTGTGGGGCTTGAGGGTGCTTTGGGATCGAAGGTATTTGAATCCTTCAACTCTCCTCCTTTTGCGCTAATTAAGGACAATGTTGTTTTTTCGCGAAATGAAAGGAAATTTTCGACGGTGAATTCGATGAGCATTTTAGAAAGCCTCTCGTTTAGTTATATGTTTGTATTTGCATCTATTATGCAATAAATAGCATATAACTTCAATCTGTGCATTGTTTTGTGTATTTTTAAGTCAGAGTTTGCTCACAAAGAGAGTTTGAATCGGTTTTTATTTACAGCCGTTGGATTTTTATAAAAGTGTTACTGGGTTTTGATGGCCCTAATCGTTCCCGCTGAGCATTACACGGACTTAAAAATAATAAAAGAGCGTCATTTGCAGGAAGTCATCGTCTCTGAGTGCGTAGAGAAAATCTCTTTTGGATTGTTGCATGAAGGCAAAGCCTTCTACTTCGATCTTCCAGTGATCGCTGAGGCGGCGGCTGGCTTCGATGCTGATCATCTTGGACGCTTGATCTAGGTCTTGAATGAGACCCACGAGCACTTCAGTGCTCGCCATGTCATTGATCGCCAGACGAAGCCCGACCATGAGATCGTCTTCAAAAGGAGTCGGTGCCGAGTCTCCTCGGCTGTCATGGAGCCATTCACTGATTGCACCTAAGTCCATCTGGGTTTCAAAAATACCGGTA
>ENA-ORDP01001877-ORDP01001877.1-marine-sediment-metagenome-genome-assembly--contig:-NODE-1877-length-10820-cov-3.865397_pt1 | contig 10820 bp, 10 predicted proteins | sample MGYA00248627_ERZ508539 | MGnify/ENA primary metagenome ERZ508539 (study PRJEB26208, sample SAMN05571518) | marine sediment metagenome | biome: deep sea; feature: Hydrothermal vent; material... | reverse complement strand
GTATAAAAATGATGATGAACGAGCTGGAAGATATCTGTCTCGGTATTTTTCTGTTACAGGAAATCAATCCGAAAATATACGACCTGCTGTTATCTTTTGGCGAACGACTTTCGGGTTTGGTGCTTTCCAATGCCCTGAATTTTTATGGTGTCCGGATCCGCTTGCTCGATGCGCGTGAAATCATCCTCACCGACGAAACTTTCGGACACGCGCAGGTAAACTTTGAGGAAACCGGGAAACGTTTTCAGCAACAGATAAACAACATAAAAGAGCATGTTTTTGTTTCGGGATTTATTGCCTCTTCTGCAAACGGCAAACCAACAACGCTGGGCCGCGGCGGTTCCGATTACACAGCAGCTATCCTTGCGGCTGCCGTTGATGCTTCCGCATTGGAAATATGGACAGATGTGGATGGCGTGATGACCGCCGATCCGGCTTTTGTGAAAAGTGCGCTTCTCCTGAAAAAACTTTCGTACAGCGAGCTTATGGAGATGTCTCATTTTGGCGCCAGGGTGGTTTTCCCGCCGAGTATTCAGCCTGTTATGAAAAAAAATATTCCGGTTTGGATAAGAAATACCTTCCATCCCGAAGCTCCCGGAACTCTCATCGACCGCAACGCTACCCCCCACGGGAATCTGGTAAAAGGACTCTCTCATATTGAAAATATTGCTTTGCTGACACTTTCCGGCAGCGGAATGGTGGGCGTAACCGGAATTGCTGCCCGCCTTTTCTCGTGCCTGTCGCAACAAAAAGTCAATGTGATATTTATTACCCAGGCTTCTTCCGAACATTCTATTACGTTGGCCATCAGTCCGTCGGATCTGGAAAAAGCATGGAAAGCCATCGAACAGGAGTTTACATCGGAAAGAAAACTAACCATAATTGATGCCTTGCAGGTCGAACAGGATCTTTCCATTATTGCACTGGTGGGTGACAACATGAAATCATCGCTGGGACTGAGCGGGAAAGCTTTTGATGCTCTCGGAAAAAACGGAGTAAACATTCGTGCCATTGCCCAGGGTTCTACCGAAAGGAACATCTCTATCGTAGTACTTACAAAGGATGTTACGAAAGCACTCAACGTGCTGCACGAACGGTTTTTTCTTGCCCGCTACAAAAAAGTTCATGTTTTTATGATAGGTGTGGGGAATGTGGGTGGAACACTTTTGCAGCAACTTAACGATCAGTACGATTATCTGAAAAAGGAATACGCACTGAAAATAAAAGTGGTAGCGCTGGCCAATAGCCGCCAGATGCTTTTCGACGAACGCGCCATCGATTTTAACAGCCGGGAACAGAGGTTGCTGTCGGAAGGCGAACCCATGAACCCGGAACTGTTTGTCAGGAAAATGAAAACGTTCAACCTTCGCAATTCAATTTTCGTGGATAACACCGCGAGTGCGGAAATCGCCGGCCTGTACGAAACGGTACTCAAAAGCAGTATCAGCGTCGTAGCTTCCAATAAAATTGCTTCTTCTGCCTCTTATGAAATTTATAAGCTACTGAATGACACAGCTTTATCTATGAAGAAGAAATATCTGTACGAAACAAATGTCGGCGCCGGGTTGCCTGTGCTGAAAACCATTCGCGACATGATCAAAAGCGGGGATAAGATTCTGCGTATCAAAGCGGTGCTGTCGGGAAGTCTGAATTTCATTTTTAATCATTTTACAGAAGGAGTGAAGTTTTCGGATGTGGTTGCGCAGGCCCGGCTGGAGGGTTATACCGAACCCGACCCGCGCATCGACCTGAGCGGAAAAGATGTGATGCGAAAGATTCTGATACTGGCTCGCGAAAGCGGATATCCGCTGGAGCCGGAAGCGGTGGAAATTAACCCGTTTATGCCCGAAAGCTTGATGACGCTGCATTCCGTTGAAGAGTTTATGAAAGCGCTAAGCCATTATGATGACCATTTTGAGAAATTACGGAAAGAGGCCGCCGGGACAGGAAAAAAATTGCGGTATGTGGCCGAATTTGACAATGGAAATGCAGTGGTGGGATTGCAGATGGCTGATGCTTCGCAACCTTATTTTCAGCTCGACGGAAAAGATAACATAGTGCTCATCTATTCGCAACGCTATGATGAACAGCCATTAGTTATCAAAGGGGCAGGGGCGGGGGCAGCAGTAACGGCTTCCGGCGTTTTTGCAGACATTATTTCCATTGTAAATCAATAAACTGACAAATATGAAAGAAATTACAATTTTTTCTCCTGCTACAGTGGCCAATGTCTCCTGTGCTTTTGATATTCTGGGTTTTGCCGTGGAACAGGCCGGCGACCGGATGACTTTTCGTAAAACAACTGAAAAAGGCATCAGTATTGTGATGAAAAACTACCGGGAACTGCCCTCCGAACCGGAAAAGAATGTGGCAGGCGTGGTGGCGCTGGCCATGATTGAAAAGAAGCAGCCCGGTTTTGGTATCCTCATCGAAATGGAAAAAGGCATTCTTCCGGGAAGCGGAATGGGATCCAGTGGCGCCAGTGCAGGCGGAGCAGCTTATGGCATCAACAAACTGCTCGGCGAACCATTTGGAAAAGCAGAACTGGTACAATTTGCCATGCTGGGCGAAGCGTTGGCTTCAGGCGTGGCACATGCCGACAATGTAGCACCCAATTTGTTCGGCGGCTTTACGCTGGTGCGCAGCACCAGGCCACTTGACGTGATACCCCTGCATACCCCCGAAAAGCTCTCGGTAAGCCTGATTCATCCGCTGATTGAAGTGAAAACCAAAAATGCCCGGAATATTTTGAAAAAATCACTTCTGTTAAAAGATGCCGTAATTCAGTGGGGCAATGTGGCCGGACTCGTTAGCGGACTTTTTATGGAAGATTTCGACCTGATTGCCCGCTCGATGCATGATGGCATTGTGGAGCCTGTCCGCTCATTACTCATTCCGATGTTTGATGAACTAAAACAGGCTGCACTAAATGCCGGTGCTCTCGGATGTAGTATTTCCGGTTCCGGGCCTTCTGTTTTTGCTCTTTCAGCCGACCTGGCTACAGCCGAAGAAGTCACCGGGGCCATGCGAAACATTTATGCCGGAACGGATGTGCCTTTCGAGACATTCACCTCCGGTATTGATAAACAGGGATGCCGGGTGTTAAATCAAAGGTGATTGAAGAATTTTGAAATCATAAATGACGACAAATTGTAAAATTATAAACAGATGAAATTTTTTTGATGCACAAAAAAAAGATGGCCTTTTCATTTGCGATTTGCTACATATTGTGTAGCTTTGTGCAAACAAAATAATAATGATAAAATGACATATAATTATATTGAAGATTATCTGACCGTAATACAATCTAAAGGCAGATATTCCGTGACACTAAACGAATTGAAAGCTAAATTTGACACTTCCGAAAAGGCTGTTCTCCAAAACATATACAGACTAAAAAGCAAAAATCAGCTTGCGCAGGTTCGTAAGGAATTTTATGTGATAATTCCGCCCCGATACTCCAATAGAGGGATGGTGCCACCCACGCTGTTCATAGGTGATATGATGAAGTTTCTAAATAGAAATTATTATGTTGCACTTCTGTCTGCCGCAGCTTTGCATGGTGCCGGTCATCAGCAACCCATGGAATTTCAGGTGATGACAAAAAAACCACCATTGCGAAGTATTAAAAATCAAAAACTGACCATCAGCTTTTTTACCAAAGGGAAATGGGAGAAAGACCAAATCATAGAAAAAAAAACAGAAACAGGTTACATTAATGTTTCAATTCCTGAATTGACTGCATTTGACCTTGTTTATCACAATAAGAAAACAGGTGGTCTGAATCGCATCATCCCAATTCTTGAAGAGCTGACAGAGAGCATGAAGCCAATGCGGCTGGCAAGGGTAGCCAAAAGCCAAAAGACTCCGACAATACAACGACTGGGGTACTTATTAAGCGAAATGGGTAATGACATTCTCACCAACCCGCTTTCCAGGATAGTGGAGAATATAAATGCACAAGAAATACCCCTGGCACTTGCTCATAAAGTCCGGACAGGTAAGGTAGATGAGAAGTGGAAAATAATCGTCAACACCGAGCTTGAGTTCTGATGCTGCCAAGAATATACATAGAAGAATGGAAAGAATTTGCTCCCTGGCCTGAAGATGCACAAGTAGAGCAAGACCTGATAATCGGAAAGGCTCTGTTGGAACTATTCTCTGACACGTTCCTGCAAAAGCGATTGGCTTTCAGGGGAGGAACAGCATTACATAAAATATTCCTGAAACCGCAGGTTCGGTATTCAGAAGATATCGATCTGGTACAGATAAAAGCCGAACCTATTAAAGAAACGCTTAATGCAATTAGAAAACAACTCGATTTCCTTGGCAAACCGGCTTTTAAGCAAAAAGCCAATAACAACACACTGATTTACCGTTTTACATCTGAGATTCCTCCTGTAATAAACCTGCGGCTGAAAATTGAAATCAATTGCCGGGAGCATTTCACTGTATTGGGATATAAAAGTATTGGGTACAAGATGGAGAACACTTGGGCAAATGGTTCCTGTAACCTCACCTCTTTTGATGTTGAAGAAATGTTGGGAACTAAATTGCGCGCACTTTATCAGCGTAAAAAGGGACGCGATCTGTTTGATTTGTACCATTCCCTCACAAACTTGGAGTTGGACACACACCTTCTTGTAAAATGCTATAAGGAATACATGGCATTTTCGGTAGATAAGCCACCAACAAAAAAGCAGTTTCTTTTGAATTTGGAACAAAAGCTGGAAGACCCTGATTTTGAAGGAGATATTTACGCCCTGTTACGCCCTGGTGTGGAATATGACCAGACCAAAGCTTATGAATTAATAAAAACAGAATTGATAGAAAAGATTTGACATATCTTCTAAACTTATTAACCAATGAAATATTACAGTACAAACCATAAATCGGAAAAGGTATCTTTTAAGGAAGCCGTGCTACAGAGTATGGCCGGAGACAAAGGATTGTATTTTCCGGAAATGATCCCTACTCTTTCCGATAATTTTTTTGGAAAACTTTCCGACATGTCTCTGAGTGAAATAGGTTTTCATTTCCTGAAGCCTTATGTTGCCGGTGCTTTACCGGATGCTGAACTGAAAGATGTCATGGAAGATGTTTTTTCTTTTGATATTCCTCTGGTTGAGGTGGAGCCTGACAAATTTGCATTGGAACTTTTCCATGGTCCTACACTGGCTTTTAAAGATGTGGGTGCCCGGACGCTGGCACGTTTTCTGTCCAAATTTTCAACAACCCGTAAAACAACCATTCTTGTGGCTACTTCGGGCGATACGGGCAGCGCCGTGGCTCATGGGTTTTTTGATATGTCTAATATTGATGTGGTGGTGTTGTTTCCTAAAAACAAAGTCAGCAAACTTCAGGAAAAGCAATTTACCACCCTGGGGAAAAACGTTATGGCGTTGGAAGTGAACGGGACCTTTGATGACTGTCAGCGGATGGCAAAAGCTGCTTTTGTTGATGAGGGATTGAAAAAGCGGATGTACTTGTCCTCGGCCAATTCCATCAATATTGCCCGGTTGCTGCCCCAGGCTATTTACTATTTTTACGCTTTTGGTCTGCTTAAAAGCAGAGAAAAACCTGTCGTTATTTCTGTTCCCACCGGAAACCTCGGCAACCTTACCGCCGGTTTGCTGGCCAAAAAATCCGGTCTTCCTGTAGCACTTTTTGTGGCTTCCGGCAACCGCAACAATGTCTTTCAGGAATATCTCGAAACGGGCGTATTCAGGCCGAGGGCATCGGTTCCCACGCTTTCCAATGCTATGGATGTGGGAGATCCCAGTAATCTCGTTCGTATTCAGGAGCTTTATGGCCACTCGTTTGAAGCAGCCCGGAAGGACATCTCACCGTATCATTTCTCAGATGAGCAGACCCGCCGTGCAATAGCGGATGCTTACAAGCGGGCGCATTATATTTTAGATCCGCACGGCGCAGTCGCTTATCTCGGATTGTCTGCTTACATGAAAGAAAAAAATGTTACGGGAATATTTCTCGAAACTGCACATCCGGCAAAATTTTACCAAACCGTCGAGCAGGAAATTCCTGTGAAAGTGAATATCCCCCAACGGCTGGCAGAAAGTTTGAAACGATCCAAACAAACGGTGAAAACAGGTCATCAGCCGGAAGATTTAAAAAGCTTCCTTTTGGAACGATAACCGGGGCGGGAAAGTTGTGTAGCGATAGAACGTTATTTGTTTTTCCTTGTATGGCAAGTTTTCCGGCAGGCTTTTGTGCGTTAGTGAGAAATAGTACACGTGCCATTCCGGCATCCCCGGGTTCCGGAATTACAAATCCAAAAGAGTGATAGGGGGGAGCATAAAACGCTGATTCCAGAAATGGGCGGAATTGTATCCTGAACCTGCCCAAAAAGAAATGCTGCATATCCAAAAGTTTTTTTACGGATTTATTTTTACATTTGTCCTCTTGTTAAATTTGTGGGAAACGTAATAAATTTCATGAGAAAAAATTCGAAATTATCTTTCCTGATTTTGTGGTCATTGGCTGTTTTAGTGGTTTGGCCTTTCCAGTCGGCGAAAAGCCAGCTTCCATGTACCATTACATCGAGCGTTCCTTCGCCTGTGTGCTATAATACTGATTTTGTGCTGTCTGTACCGGCTCGGAATGGTCTGAAATATAAATGGTCAAACGGCGATACCACGGCTTCCATTACGGTAAAGATAACACAGCCCACTGATTTTACGGTTACCGTTACTGATCCTGCATCGGGAGCTACATGCGCCAGTCAGACTTTTCATATGGGGGTGCGGCCAAAAATAAATATCAGCTTTAAACAATTACAGCTTACCTGTACCGATGACAGCCAGGATATTGGTAATACGGCGCAGGTGAAAGCTACCGCTTCCGGAGGGTATGCTCCGGCGGAGTACCAATATTTCTGGAACGTGAAGCCTATTCAGATAGCTCCTGGCGACCATTCACTCGCCATTGGTTTGAGCGCACATCAACATTATTCCATCAGGGTAACCGACCCGAATGGCTGTGCGGTCACCGACACGTTTTATACCCGTGCTTATCCCAATCCGGTTGTGAAAATCAAGGCGTCTCCCGATACGGCTTATATTCAAAATCCACACATCACTTTCTCCTTCGAGAACCTCTCACAAGATACCATTCAAATTTCAAACAGTTATTGGGAATTCGGTAAAGACCAGGCCTCTTATCCCCAGGAGGAGGTTGTGCATACTTTTGATAAAGTAGGTACTTATACTGCTTATTTAACGGTTTATAATAAACAGGGCTGTGATACTTTGTACACACATCAGGTAGATATTCTTCCTGTGGAGCTGTTTATTCCCAATGTGATTACGCCCAACGGCGATGGCTATAACGATTATTTTGTTATCAGGGCAAAAGATGCATCTCAGGGGACTCAAAGCGGATTTAAATCTGCATCTGCCACGGATTACAAGCCGTTGAATGCTTATTATGAAAAGACCCAGTTGGTCATTTTTAACCGTTTCGGAAGAAAAGTTTTCGAATCGGATAATTACAAAAATGATTGGGATGGCGGGAACTTGCCGGATGGAACTTACTTTTATGTGTTAACAGCTCAGGGATATAAAAATAAAAAGGTAGTCTATAAAGGTTCTGTTACTATCTTTGCAAGCAAAAGAAGAAAGTAATATTGATATGAAAAAGGTACCGTTTGCTTTTTCTTTGGCAGGATTAATGGATTTGGCAGCCTGCCACAATCAAAATAAAAGTATCATGTTGCTGGCCAATACCAAACCCGAAAGGACTGTTTTGCGCATTAAAGCAAATGTGGTGCCGCAGCAGGTAAATGATAAACATGAATTTCTATGATTTGGGACAGGAAAATTGTCTGCTGCGTTAGGATGAATTAAGTTAGCCGATAAGAACAGGCAAATTATTATAAATCTATAAACAATTAATTTACTTAAAGATGAACGCATTATTTATATTATTACAAGCTTCAAAAGGAGGAAGCTCCTGGATGCAATTATTGCCGTTATTTTTGATTTTGGCGGTATTCTATTTCTTTTTTATTATGCCACAAACCAAAAAGAGCAAAGCCCAGAAAAAATTTCGGGAAAATTTGAAAAAAGGAGATAAAGTTGTTACCATCGGCGGTATTCACGGAAAACTTGCAGAGGTTAAAGAAAAAACTGTTGTTTTGGAAGTGGGGACAGGTGGTTTGAAAATGACGGTTGAAAAATCGGCTGTTGCCATGGATAACGAAACTATCGTTCAGAAATAGCCGGTATGCTTATTTTTTTACGTGCCTTCTTTTTCCCTTTATGGGGAAAGGGAAGGTTTTTTTTGTAAGAAGATGGAATGTAACGGGAGTCCTGAAGGCTTTTGATTTCCCGGAAAAAGAAAACGCCTTCTTTTCGTTGGTCGTCAGGATTCCCCGGTTTGTCTGTTATTTTACCCATCGTGTATAATATATTTTTTAAGCTTGGCAGATTAATGGAATTTTGCATCTGAAAATTGAATAGGATGAAGAAAGCAATTTTTGCATTATCTGCAATATTGTTGCTGAGAGCATTTATTTCAGGAAAAATAATCAGATAAAATGACAAAGATAATTCGGCGCATGTCCGTCTTAATGCTGGGCTTTTTTATGACTTCGGCCATGTTTGCCCAGCGCCCTTACAATGAAAATTTTATGGCCGTTCCCATTTCCGGTGGCGTTATCTACGGAAAAGTAAAGCAAAAAGGGAATAAAATACCGATGCAATATTCCAGTGTGGTACTTTACAGCTTGCCCGATTCTACCATGGTTAACGGAACCATAACGGAAAGAGATGGTACCTTTAAATTTAAAGGGGTGAAAAACGGACACTATTATATGATGATACATTTTATGGGTTTTAAGATAAAAACTATCAATAATATTGAGGTTGCGAATACGCAACGGCAAATAAAATTGCCCGTGATTTATCTTGAGCCTGTTGCCGCCACTTTACAGGGGGTGGTGGTAAAAGCCAGCCGCTCCAGAATCTCTTATCAGGTGGATAAAGAAGTGGTAAACGTGACCAAAGACCTGATGGCTTCGGCAGGTTCTGCCGTAGATGTACTGGAAAATGTACCTTCGGTTAATGTGGATTTGAACGGTAATGTTACCTTGCGCGGATCTTCCAATTTTCAGGTACTTATTAATGGCCATCCCAGTGTGCTGAAGGGGAACGATGCTCTGCAGCAGATTCCGGCCGCTACAATTCAGCGTATTGAAATTATCACCAACCCTTCCGCAAAATATGACCCTGAAGGTGTTGGCGGAATTTTGAATATTATTCTGAAAAAGGATAAAAAACTGGGAGTCAATGGTGTGGTAAATGCTTCTGTAGGTAACAGAAAAAGATATAGAGGGAATGCGTTGCTCGGCTATCGTACCAAAAAGATAAATGTGTTTGTATCCGCCAATGGAAGTTACAGAGATATGTATATGAGTATGAATTCGCAGGACTTAACTTATGCCGGAGATACCACAAACTACCGGATTACAGACATTAACGGAATCCGCAACCGTAAAGGCTTTGGGCTGACCGGGGGACTTGATTATTATCCCGACAAGAAATCGACACTTACTCTTTCCGGAGATTATGGCGGTTATGGTTTTGGGATAAACCATAGCAGTAAGATATATATTTATACTGTTCCTGCAACAACGGATAATTATTCAAATTCGATTAGCCATTCAAACCGCTGGGGACATTACTTCACCGCACAAGCTGATTTTTTGCACAAATTCAATAATTCGGGGCACCAAATAGAGGCTTATGCATATTACTCGGGTAAGAACAGCATTGATAAGGAAAATCAGTCCAATTATAATACTGATTCCTTGTGGAACGATCTTGGAATGAATCCTTCCAGCCTGCGAACCCGTACAGTGGACAGCTCTTTTAATTTGCGGGTAAAACTGGATTACACTCTCCCCATAGGTAAAAAAGGAAAATTTGAGGCTGGATATCAAAGCCGTTTTTACAATGAATCGGGCAAATACACGTACGAACCTTTTGATACGACAACAAACGAGTGGATCGCTAATGAGAAGTACAACAATATTGTGGATTTTAAACGAAACATTCATTCGGCTTATGTCAGCTTTGAGGATGTCTATAAAAGTTTTGGCTATGAGTTGGGTTTCCGGACGGAATATACCGACCGGAATGTGAATAATCACAACGGGAAAACGCCGTTTAAAATTAACAGGTTCGACTATTTTCCAACAATACATTTGTCGTACCAGCTTTCCAAAAACTACCAGGTTTATTCCAGCTACAGCAGGCGCATTAACCGTCCGAGACAGTGGAGCCTGAACCCGTTTCCCCGGATTATCGACCCCTATAACATCTGGGTGGGGAATCCTGAACTGGAGCCGGAGTACATAGACTCCTACGAACTGGGATTGCAGAAAATTTTCTCCAAATCTTTTCTTTCGTTTCAAGCTTATTATAGGAAAACCACTAATAAAATTACGCGAATCAGGGTACTTGATACATCCGGCGTTATGATTCATACCAGCCAAAACCTGAACAAGGATTTCGCATTGGGGGCAGAGTTGATGGTCAATCTGAAACCTGTGAAATGGTTTGGCCTTTATGCCAGTTTGAACCTGTATCATTATCGCCTTGAAGGTAATTTACAAGGATCGGATGTGGCGGCTAATTCTACCAACTGGTCCGGAAGAATGACTGCTTCGTTTAATCTGAAACACAATTTCAGGGTTCAGCTGATGGGCATTTACCGCAGTCCGACGGTAACCATTCAGGGTACTCGTAAAGGTTTTTTCTATACTAATCTCGCTGTTCGAAAGGATTTTTTCAAACGCA
>ENA-ORDP01001876-ORDP01001876.1-marine-sediment-metagenome-genome-assembly--contig:-NODE-1876-length-10823-cov-3.860791_pt1 | contig 10823 bp, 9 predicted proteins | sample MGYA00248627_ERZ508539 | MGnify/ENA primary metagenome ERZ508539 (study PRJEB26208, sample SAMN05571518) | marine sediment metagenome | biome: deep sea; feature: Hydrothermal vent; material... | reverse complement strand
ACCACAGCGCCGGGATCAGCTACTGCCGGAGTTCCCGCATCAGACAAAACACCAATGTCTTCACCGTTTTCAGCCGGATGCAAAAAGGAATCTACTGTTTCCACAGCGGTATGTTTGTTCAGTTCAAAAAACTGCATTTCATCAATGGGAAGCGGGTGGCCGGTTTTTTTGATAAACCGCCTGGCAACACGGATATTTTCCACAATAAACACTCTGGTGCGATGCAAAATTTCGTGGTTAAAAACAGGAATGACCTGCGCAATGCTTTCGTTGCTTCCCAAAGTTACAGGGAAAAGATAGAGTGTTCCTTTTTTTGATTTTGTCATTGTTGAAAGTTTATTACCAGGGCAGATGATTCAAATCCACATTGCCACCTGAAAGTATAATCCCTGCTCTTTTTCCTTTCACATCAATTTTTCCTTCCAAAACTGCCGCCAGCGGGACAGCGGAAGAAGGCTCCACCACAATCTTCATTCGCTCAAAAATCAGGTGCATGGCTTCTACAATACTCTTTTCTTCCACTGTTACAATATCATCGGTAAACTCACTAATGATGGGAAATGTCAGTTTTCCAAGAGAAGTAAGTAAGCCATCTGCTATGGTTACCGGCTGAACGCATGGAACAAGCTTTCCGGATTTAAAAGAACGGAAAGCATCATCGGCGCCGGCAGGTTCACAAGCTATCACACGGGTTACAGGTGAAAAATAATGCGCAGAAAGTGCCGTTCCGCTGAGCAATCCGCCACCACCCACGGGACACATAATAATGTCCAGGCCTGGCTGTTCTTCCAACAGCTCCATGGCGGCTGTTGCCTGACCTTCAATCACTTTCAAATTATCATACGGATGAATTTCCACGGCATGAGTCTCCGCAATTACCCGTTTCAATGTGGACTCTCTCGCTTCGAGAGTGGGTTTGCAGAAGGTAATTACTCCGCCATAGCCTTTCACTGCATCAATTTTCACACGCGGTGCATTTTCGGGCATCACAATGTAGGCAGGGATTTTGCGCAAAGCAGCTGCCCGGGCCAATGCCTGGGCATGATTGCCAGAGGAGTGGGTAGCAACGCCCTTTGAAGCTTCCGGTTCGTTAAGGGAAAACACTGCGTTTACCGCGCCTCTCGATTTAAAAGCTCCCGCTTTTTGAAAATTTTCACACTTAAAAAAGAGTTCGGATTCAAACCTGTTGTCGAAAAAAGCAGATTGTAAAACCGGTGTCCGATGAATGCCAAAAGCTATTCGGAGTGCTGCAGCTTCTATCTGACCTCGGGAAGGATATACCATGTTTCTTTTAACCGTTATCTGCAGACTTTGCCAACTCCACAATTTTATCCGTAGCTTTATCCAACAACCCAAAAATAACCTCACAATCCAGCATACCGGGTTGATAAGGGTCGGGGACGGTCATATTATTCCCAATTTCCAGGACATTCAGCAGATAATCTACTCTGGCTTTCTGTTCGTCCGACCTGGCAAGAGACATAACATCGCGGTAATTTTTGGTATCCATGACATAAATTTTGTCAAAAAGGTTGAAATCTTCCTTCTTAAATATTCTTGCCACACCATCCGTAGCATAACCGTATTTATGTGCTGTATTAACAACTCTTTTATCAGGAGGCTCATTAATGTTGAATGATTCGAATCCTGCAGAATCCACCTCTCCTTTTACGTTATTTTCTTTGAATTTCTTTTTTAGAATGGCTTCGGCCAACGGGGAACGGCATACATTTCCTAAATCTACAAATAACACGTTCATATGCTTAAATTTTGGTTAATATTTCGCCCCAAATTACAAAAATTTTTTGACGTAAGGCAATACTGATACAGGATTTGCAAAAAAAACACAAAGTTTTTCTAAACGTGAAATATTTTTAGTACCGACAACTCACAATTTCAGCTTTTTATCAATTTCATCCACATAAATGCGAAACCGGCGGTCGGTTTCAATAAGATTATTCACAGTACGACAGGCATGCAAAACAGTGGCGTGGTCCTTATTACCACACTGCAAACCAATGGTAGCCAAAGAATTTTTTGTATGTTTTTTTGAAAAAAACATGGCCAACTGCCGTGCCTGTACAATTTCTCTTTTTCTGGTTTTTGAGTTTATCAAATCTAATGAGATATCAAAATAATCACATACAACTTTTTGAATATAATCAATAGAGATTTCCCTTGTGGTATTTTTCACAAACTTATCAATCATCCGCTTGGCGAGATCCAGCGTAATAGTCTTTTTATTTAACGAAGCCTGAGCAAGGATAGAAATCAGTGATCCCTCCATTTCACGAATATTTGTGGTGATGCTGTAAGCGAGGTATTCAATCACCTCGTATGGCATTTCAATACCGTCAGTATAGAGTCGTTTCTGCAGGATAGCAATCCGGGTTTCCAGATCGGGAACCTGCAGGTCGGCAGCCAGTCCCCATTTAAAACGTGACAACAGGCGAGGCTCCATACCTTTTAATTCAACAGGCGGTTTGTCTGATGTAAGAATAATCTGCTTATAATTTTGGTGTAGATGATTGAAAATATGGAAGAAAATATCCTGAGTTTTTTCTTTTCCGGCAAGGAACTGAATGTCGTCCAGAATCAGAACATCAATCATCTGATAAAAATGTACAAAGTCGTTTTGGTTATTGTTTCTAACCGAGTCGATAAACTGATTAATAAATTGTTCCGTTTGTAAATAGAGAACAGTTTTATCCGGAAAATTGTCTTTTACCTGCAGGCCTATAGCATGAACAAGGTGCGTTTTCCCCAAGCCTACCGGACTGTAAATCAAGAGCGGATTAAAAGCTGTTTTTCCCGGATTTTCGGCCACAGCCCAACCGGCCGAACGTGCCAGCCGGTTGCAATCACCTTCCACAAAATTATCAAAGGAATAAGAATCTACCAACTGCGATTCAATATTAAGTTTTTTAAGCCCGGGAATAATAAACGGATTAGGAATTTCGCGTGAACGGCCTCTATTCAAATCAATAGGCATATTTACCGGCTTATTTTTCAAATCACTACGCTTGGTTGCCGGGTAATTAACCGTTACCGGTTTCTTCCTGCCAAACTGCGAATTATCCATAATAATACTGTACTCAAGCCGTCCGGATGGGCCCATTTCACGCTTAATGGTTTTCCTCAATAAGTTAATGTAATGATCTTCAAGCCACTCATAAAAAAACTGACTCGGTACCTGAACAATTAAAATATTATTTTCAACTTTTAAGGGAACTATAGGTTCAAACCAGGTTTTGAAACTTTGGTAGGGAATATTATCTTTTATTACGGCGAGACATTTTTCCCAAACCTCGTTATGTTTTTTTTTCATTCGTTGGTAAAATTTTTGTCAACAATTAATCCTTTTATTAACAACTAAATTATAATCCGCTAAAAATCACGCTAAAATACAAATCGGATTCCTCTCATAATTTCTTAACAAAGAAATAACATATACGGTGCAAAAAAAAGCAGAAAACCTCTTGACTTTTATTTTTTTTTGTTGTAAATGGGACAAGCATGTTTACAAAACTAAACCCACTGTCTTTCCATTACTTCACTGTTAATCCGGGTATTCTTTTAAATTTTTCAGCAACAGTCTTCTCCTTGTTTCTTTCTACTTCAACAACCAGTTCGCATCGAAGAGCAAAATCCCGCTTTAAAACAGGTAATTTTTCATCCTTTACCAATCGCATCACCCGATTCATTAGCGAATAATCAAAAAAGAGTGTCATACTACGGGAAATAACAGTAATAACTACTTCTGCCTGCTCAATGGCCTCTTGTGCAACTGTTTTATAGGCGCGAATCAGTCCGGCAACTCCAAGCTTCGTTCCGCCAAAATAACGAATAACCACCACCAGTACATCAAAAAGTTCCGACGAAAGAATCTGATTCAAAATAGGCTTGCCCGCCGTCCCCGGAGGTTCACCATCATCACTGCTTCTGAAAAATTCATTTTCCGGCTGAATACGAAAAGCATAGCAATGATGCCGGGCATCGTGATACTCCTTTTTCATTTGCAAAAGATACTCCTTCGCTTCCTCCTCACGCTCCACATGAAAAGCACGAGCAATAAACTTACTTCCCTTCTCCTTATAATATCCCTCCGACCTGCCTTTTATGGTTTTATACCGATCTGATTCCCGCATGCTCAAAAATATAAAATTTTACCGGTACAATTAAAGGTAAAAATACGAACACGAACAGGTTTACAAAAAATCAGTAAAAAAGCCCCTGATACCATAAAATGTTAGTTGGCCTGATTGTTTCCTGAACAGATGAATATAATTTTTAATTTTGTAAGATTCTATTTCTTTCGGGGAAGCCAGCAGCTGTATATTTTTGGTTACCCTTTACAGTTGAAAAGGCTTATGAAAAAAATTTTTTTTATTCTTTTAATCTGTTTCTACCCGCTCTTTACGATGGCACAATTGCAAATCCGGGGTAAGCCTGCCGCTTTGCAGTTTGGACTGAAAAACGCACCTCCTGTTGTAACTATCAATGCAGTTCCATTGAAAAAAAATCTTATACGGAAAAACACCATTGCACCGCAGCCATTGTTCGCCGGATATACCGTCCCGTTGGGAGGGAATATACTGCAAAAAGGAGTGTGGGAACAGCTGCCCCGTGGAAATTATGTTTGGCGGCTTGAAATTCGGCTGAGCGGAGCTTCCGCACTCAACCTTTATTTACGGAATGTCCATCTTGGACAAAACGACCGGCTTTATATATATAACTCCCACAAAAATCATATACTCGGGGCTTTTAGCACCCAAAACAACGGAAAAGAAATGGGAACGGCTTATCTTTTGGGAAATAATATAGTTATAGAACTGGACAGCCCTGAAAAATACGGAAAGCTGCCTTTTCAACTGTCAAGTGTTGGAAATATTACCGATCATTCCGTAAGCGGACTGAAAGATTTTGGCGATGCGGGTAGTTGTGAGATTCCAGTGAACAGTCCTGAAGACAAGCATTACCAAAAACAGAAAAACGGCGTGGCACGTATTCTCTTAAAGGAAGGGAGCAGCCTGTTTTGGTGTACCGGCTCGCTGATTAATGATACGCAGAATGATGGAATACCCTATTTTCTGACGGCCAACCACTGCGGCGCCGGTGCAACAGCATCCGATTATGCCCAATGGATTTTTTATTTCAATTATGAATCGCCCAATGGCAGCCGTCCGGCTACCGAACCGGCAAACCATTCCCTTTCGGGAGCTAAATTGCTCGCTTCGGCCAACTATAACGGAGGTTCCGATTTTAAGCTTTTGTTACTGAAAGACAAAGTACCTTACTCATACAAACCCTATTATAACGGTTGGGACCGCAGTGGCAACGGAAGCAACAACGGGGTGGTCATTCACCATCCTGAGGGCGATATAAAAATGATTTCCACTTACATAACGCCGCTTATCCCCATGGGTTATTACGGAACTGTAACCGACCCCAATGCTGACTTCTGGAAAGTAAAATGGGCAGCTACCATATCGGGGCACGGGGTTACCGAGGGCGGATCTTCCGGCGCACCGCTCTTTAGCAGCAATGGCCTGATTGTAGGAACGCTTACCGGTGGCGATGCCTCGTGTGGTGCGCTAAACTCACCCGACTATTTCGGCCGGTTCAGCAAACACTGGGATGCCAATGGCACCGATTCCACCCGGCAGTTGAAATACTGGTTAGACAAAGCGCATACAGACTATATTATGATGCCAGGGTTTGATCCGCTGGCAACACAAGCCATTGCCGATTTTTCTTCGGATGTGAATAAAACGCCTGTTGGCGGAACGATTCAATTCACAAACCTGTCCACCGGCCCTGTTTCGACTTATCGTTGGGAATTTGAAGGCGGAAAACCGGCTGTTTCGGATACAAAAACACCACCGCCTGTCCGGTATGCCAAAACGGGAATTTTTCAGGTAAAGCTGCTGGTCACATCTGCCGGTGGTAACAGCACAAAAATCGATTCGGTCTCCGTGCTTCCGGTAATCTATCCCAACCCCACAAAAGATGGCCGTATTCATATTCTGTTGGGAAGTTACAGGGAAGAGGATATTTTGATAACAGTTTATGACATAACGGGCCGGAAACTGGATATCTTCAAACCACAGTTTGGCCGGGATGATGTGGTGCTTCAGCTACCGTATAACCAAAACGGATCGTATATCATTCGACTGACAAACAAAGGTTTTACCAATACGTATAAAGTTTTTAATTATCACAAATAACCATTATGCCACGACATTACCAACATCTTTTTTTCGATCTTGACCGTACTTTGTGGGATTTTGACAAAAGCTCCATCGAAGCTTTTGAAGAGATTTTCGAAAAACACCAGCTTGCCACAAAAGGGATTGACAGTCCGGAAGAGTTTCATAATAAATTTAGTGTCCGTAACAGGAAGTTATGGGATCTTTACCGCGAGGGAATACTGGAAAAGAATATACTCCGATGGAAACGTTTTTACCTGACTTTGCTTGATTACGGTATCGATGATAAAGCCTTGTCAGAAAAAATGGGTACGGATTATGTTGAAATCAGTCCACGGAAAATAAATTTATTTCCACATGTTTTTGAAACGTTGGAGTACCTTGCCCCAAAATATCATCTTCACCTTATTACCAACGGCTTTCAGGAAGTGCAGCAGGTGAAGATCAAAATGTCGGGTATGGATAAATATTTTGAAAAACTTATTACCTCGGAAGAAGCCGGTGTGAAAAAACCCGACCCCCGGATATTTTATTATGCTTTTGATAAAACTGGCGCACTTGCCGATGAAAGCCTTATGATAGGCGATGATTACCCTGTTGATATAGAGGGTGCCCGGCAGGTGGGAATGGATCAGGTGTTTTTTGACCCCGACGGCATTTCTAATGAAAACAATTGTACTTTTAAAGTTGATGATTTGTTAACCTTATGCAAAATTTTATAGACAGTTGAAACAACTTTCAAAGAGCATGTAATCTAAAAAAACCGGCAAAATGAAACGTTATCCTTTTTTTTTCGTTAAAGGATTAGTATAGTGAAAATAATTTTAAAAACTTGTGCCATGAAAAAAAATCTACACATCTTTCGGAAAATAAGTTTTTTACTATTGTCTGTCATTTTGTTACCTCAATTTTCAGTAGCGCAGGATGGTTTTATTTTGCACGGCATGCGCGATGTGCAGCAAAGTAGTTTTTTGAATCCGGCTTTCACATCGGGCGCTAATATTGTGGTGGGTTTCCCGATGTTGTCCAATCTATCAACCGGACTGGTAAATACGGCTGGTGGAATTAATGATTTTATCTCTAAACAAGCGGGTAGCGATTCGCTTTCTTTCGATTTGAGCAAGGTTATCAATAATGGTCAGCCTGTTGATAAAATTACCGAATTTCTGGATATGGACGTCCTCTTTGCCGGCTTTAAGGCGGGCAACACATTTATTACCCTCGGCATTAGGCAGCATCTGTTTTTTCAGGTTCTGTTAGATAATGATTTGCTAAAACTGGCCTGGAACGGAAATTCTCCGTATGTTAACCAAACACTTAACATGAGCCATACTGCTGTGAATGCATATCATTTAATAGATTATCATTTGGGAATATCCGTTCCAATCGGTAAAAAATTCAGGGTAGGTGCAAGGTTTCATTTTTTGCAGGGGCTCTCCAATATCAGCACCAAAAACAATGGAATTAGTATGAAAACGGTACTTAACAGCGACAATGAGTATGAGATACATGCCCGGACTAACTTTTTGGTGAACACCTCCGGGTTGCCCGACAGCACCGGTTTCAATGCAAGAAATTATTTCCTTAATTTTAAAAACAGGGGCTTTGCCATTGATTTAGGTGTTGATATACAGCTGACGAAACAGGTTTCGATTAACGCCAGCATTCTAAATTGGGGGAAAGTGTTTTACCGAAGCAATACAAAAACTTACAAATCTGTAAAAGACAGCATAAATTTTAACGGGGCATCCATTGACTTTATCAATAATGATGACCCAATGGGAAGTATTGGTGATACTTTGAAAAAAATATTTGATCTTAAAGAGGAGTCCCAAAATTATCAGATTAAACTTCCCGCCCGGATACTGATTGGAGGAGAATATTATACCAAAGATATGCGTAATGATTTCTCTCTTTTGTTTTCTGGACGTTTTTTCAAAGATTATTTCGAACCTGCTGTTTCGGTTGGTTATAGCCGGCATGTCTCCGGCCATTTCACTTTCAAGGTAAATTACACATACATTAAAGATGTACCCATGAATTTTGGCGCTGCCGTGGTTTGCAATTTGTTTCCTTTTCAGGTTTATCTCTATTCGGACAATGTCCCCGGATTATTTCAGTGGGACCGGCAAAAATATGTGCAGGCCGGTTTTGGTCTGAATATCCGGATTGCCCCGAGAAACACACGCAAGAATCCTCATAATCCAAATATTATTCATAACCGGCAGCCGGATATTACAGGAAAATAGCCGGGGAAGCTCGTAGCTGACAATAATCCTGATTTTTGTCCCTGATTATAAAATAATCCTGTGTACACCGAGGGAGTACTCTTTATCAATAACCTCCATGATTTTTTGATAGTCTTCGGAGCGGTTTACAAAATCAAGCCGGTTGATGTCTAAAATGAGAATTCGTAAATCTTTTTGCCGCTTAATAAATTCGAGATAGCCGTCCCGGATTTTGTTAAGGTAGTCGTCCTGTATATTTTGCTCGTAGGGACGTCCGCGCATTTTTATGTTCGACTGCAGTCGCTCGGTGTTCACGTAAAGATATACCAAAAGTTCCGGCTTTGGAAGCTGCTGGTAGATAATATTAAAAAAGCTGGTATAGAGCTTAAATTCATCCGGTGGCAGATTATTACGGGCAAATATCAACGATTTTACAATGAAATAATCACTAATGGTAAAAGTCTTGAACAAATCCAGGGACAGCAACTGGTCTTTTAGCTGCTGATAACGGGCGGCCATAAAAGACATCTCCAACGGGAAAGCATATTTTTCAGGCTCTTTGTAGAATTTGGGAAGAAATGAATTTTCTTCAAACTGCTCAAGAATGAGATGAGCATTATAACCCTGCGAAATTTTTGTAGCGAGCGATGTTTTTCCGGCCCCGATATTTCCTTCGATGGCGATAAAATTATAATGCATAGGCTTTCACTTCGTCAAGTTTCCATACTTTGCATTCATCGTTACATTCGGCAAGCAATTGGAGACAGGTCTTTTTCAATACCGGATGCTTTTTCTGCGGAGCTGTTTCTGCCAGCGGCATCAGGGTAAAACGTCTGTGAGCCATTTGCGCATGTGGAACCGTCAGCTCAGGCAGGTTGATTGTTTTGTCATCAATAAAAAGTATGTCGATGTCAAGAGTACGTGAAGCATACGTTCCGTTTGATTTTTCCGTGCGTCCCAGTTGCCGTTCTATATCCTGCGTTCCTTTCAAAATTTCAACAGGCTCCAAAACCGTCGCCACACAAACCGCCTGATTCAAAAATACAACCGGAGCCTCAAAGCCCCATGGTTCCGATGCATACAGGGAAGAAGTGGTGATAATATCCCCTATTAAGATGTTAATCAGTTCGGTAGCTTTGTGTAAATAAACTGCCCTGGGATGAATATTACTTCCCAGCAACAAGAAAACCGTATGCTTCTTTACCATGGCACAAAAATAATAAAATGCCTTATTATGACATCGGAAGCCGGGACAAATTAGCCGGGGATTACAAAAGTTTTCAACAGGAACAGCAAATAGCAGGAAATCAATTCCCGAAAAGATAATTATAAACATCGCATTTTTCATTTTTTTCCACCGGACGATTTGTTATTTTTGTCCTCGGAAAGTAATTATTTATGCTGCTAAAACTATCTATAAAGAATTATACGCTAATTAGTGCTGCCGAAATTAACTTTCAGCCCGGTTTTACTGTTATCACGGGCGAGACCGGAGCCGGAAAATCCATTATGCTTGGCGCCCTGTCGCTGATTCTCGGCAAACGGGCCGACCCGGCAGCGCTTATGGACAAGACAAAAAAATGTGTAGTCGAAGGCCTTTTCGATATCAGCAAGCTGAATATAATTTCATTTTTTGAGGATAACGACCTGGATTATGAGCCGTTGATGCTGTTGCGGCGTGAGATTAATCCAGCCGGGAAGTCGCGTGCTTTTATAAACGATACGCCGGTAAATCTGAATTTGCTGAAAACACTGGGAAGCCGTTTGGTGGACATTCATTCACAACATCAAACGCTTTTGCTTAACGAAAGTGGCTTTCAGCTGGAACTTTTTGATGCTTATTTAAATCGACCTGAGTTGCAGCAAGCTTATATTTCATTATTTAACCAATACCGTAAAAGTCAGGAAAAGCTAACCTTGTTACAAGAGCAAAATAACCAGGCTAAACGCGATGAAGATTATTTCCGGTTTCAGTTGAATGAGCTGGACGCGGTAGCACTGAACGCAGATGAAATGGCAACGTTGGAGGAGAAAAGTAAGTTACTGTCGCATGCGGGTGAGATAAAAACAGCTGCCGACATGGCTGTGCACCTGCTTAGGGAAGAAGACACAGCCATTTTGGAACATCTTGGCAGACTGAAAGAAACTTTTGACCGGCTTTCCGATTTTCATCAAGCTATTGCTGCGTTTGCCGAACGGTTGCAATCGTCCTACATCGAACTAACCGATTTGGCGGCGGAAATAGAAAATTTTGCCTCGCTCAACGAATTTGATCCGGCGGAACTGCAAATTGTGGAAGAGCGCCTGGATACGCTTTACAGCCTCCAACAGAAGCATCATGTTACGGACATTAACGGGCTTATAGCCTTGCGTGAGGAGTACCGGC
>ENA-ORDP01001875-ORDP01001875.1-marine-sediment-metagenome-genome-assembly--contig:-NODE-1875-length-10826-cov-2.857859_pt1 | contig 10826 bp, 8 predicted proteins | sample MGYA00248627_ERZ508539 | MGnify/ENA primary metagenome ERZ508539 (study PRJEB26208, sample SAMN05571518) | marine sediment metagenome | biome: deep sea; feature: Hydrothermal vent; material... | reverse complement strand
CAAGTGTCTGAACGACTTGGCCAGCAATACGGCCAATTTCACCCCCAATATCATTGTTGACGATCTGGGCTTTCCGGGTGTGGCTATGTTCACCAATGGCGGCTTTGCCACGGCGGTGCAGAACTTCGCCAAAGCGCACCCGAATATCCAGCTGGTCAGTGCGGCCGGCAATGATGCCCGCCAGTTCTGGTCAGGAACCTGGAAGCCGACCCCGGTCAACGTGACTATTAACGGCATCCCCTACACCCAGGCACAGAACTTCGGCAGCTCCTCCAGCCCCAATGTCAACATGAGTTTCCGGGTCGCCGCCGGCGATACCATCACCTATCTGATGCAGTGGGACGACACTTGGGTGGCCAGCAATGCCATCACCAAAACTACCCCGAACGATCTGAACGACTATGACGTTTTTCTCACCGACACCCAGGGCAACATATTGGCCTGTAATCAGGGTGCCAATTTCGGTAGCAGCGCCAGTCCACCGTCGCCCACCAGTTGCCCTTATACCAACACCACTACTCAGCCTACTCATAGTCCCGGGCCGCAACCGGTGCAAGGCAACACCTGGACCAATAATGGTAAGTCAACCGTCACGGTATATCTGCAAATTTATTATCAAGCGGGATCACCGGGGCAGAATCTCAAGGTGCTGGTCAGCTCAAACAAGTATCAGCTCAACCTGTTGCCCGACATGCCGGCGGGCAGCATCTATGGACAATCAGCGCTGAAATATCCCTATGAGCTGACGGTTGGAGCCATCAGCGCCGCCAAGGCTACGGCCAAGACCTATCAGATCGAACCTTACAGCTCCCAGGGGCCGATTCTGTTCTCCCAGCCCAGCACGGGTAAGCAAACCTATATCAAGCCCGATTTTGTCGGTGTGGACTGCGTCAAAGTAACCGGTGTGGGGGGCTTTGCTAATCCGTTTTGCGGTACTTCGGCAGCAGCGCCACATATCGCGGCCCTACTGGCTCTGCTGCAATCGGGATATCCGAGCCTGGATGATTATAAAATGCTCAAGGACGGCGCTACTACGATCAGCGCAACGGTTCCGAACGGGGTGTATGGCTATGGCTTACCCAACGTTTACCAATCGGCACTCATCGACTCACCCAAGCCAATCGCCCATATCACCACGCCAGTCGCCAATAAAAGTATCACTGTGGGCGGTTCCGTCAGCTTCAAGAGCAGTTGCTCGGCCAATGGCTCACCGGGCACCATCAGCCCCAGCTGGGATTTTGGAACCGGTTCGGGTATTGCTGCGTCCACCTCGCTCAGCCCCAAGGTCACCTACACCAAAACGGGTACTTTTACCGCCACACTGACCTGTACCAATTTAATATTCGATTCTACAGGTGCCGCAAGTCGTGTCATCACGGTCGCCCGGGCTCCGTCCAGCGGTGGTGGTGGTGCCATTGGCATCTGGATGTTACTGCTACTTGCCGGGCTGGCTCTGACGCAACCGGTCGGCAACGGCGAACGGCCCGCGATCAAAAACTGAGCAAGTGTTGCAATCTCTCAAGCCGGAGGGGCTCCATCACCTCCGGCTTTTCAGGTTCACTCTTAACGAGATCGCGCATAACGTGGCAAGGTAATCCGGGTTACCCATGGCAACCTGGTCAAGGCCGGTATTCGTGAGGGGGCAACCCAGCCCTCTACGACATTGAGTTCGGGCACGTTCACTATGTGGGTCATGCCGGCCTGCTGCAAGGTTGCCAGAATCCCTCCCGTTGCATGACTAACGTATGCATAGACCTGAATGCGCCCTTGAGTATCCTGTACCCAGCGATGGGGCCTACCGGTGGTCTTGCCCTGGTCCAAACCCTGCAAGGCCACCTGCAGTGCAGGAGCGATCTTGGCTGAGTCAGGGGTAGCGCCAGCCTCTAGAGACGGTGTGTCCACCGCACAAGCACTCAGCAAGCCCAGCCAGCTCAGCAACAGAATCCCGCGTAACCAGCATGATTTCGCGACATCGCTGTGAGAGTACGCGATTCGCTCTTGCCACCCGCGGCGCCAGGTAAAGCCCATAAACATCACTCGCTAACTTGCCAACGGCTACCTTTCAAGCTTACTCGCACGCCATACATACCTCCCGACCCGGTAACGACCCTGAGCACCTGTTGCTCATGTTGACGGGTTACCGGTAAGAATTTCCTGGGCCGTTTGAATACTCTGTTCCATGGCCGCCAGCAAGGTCTCCGAGGTCATCGGTTTGCGCAAAAAACCGTCCGCACCCACGGCCATCGCCTGGGCTTCCTCACCACCACCGGTACGGGCGGTGATCACTAGGACCGGAAGATGACTTGCACTGCCCTGCTCACGGGCCCGCAGGATACGTAGAATCTCGAATCCGTCAATCTCCGGGAGGTCCAGGTCCAGAATTAATACGTCCGCATCTCCGGCATCGAGTTCAGCCAGGGCAGCCAGACCGTCCGCCGTAGCCCGTACCCGATGTCCCTTGGCTTCAAGCATGCCTTGCAGTACCTCAACCACCATCGGCTCATCTTCGGCCAACAAAACCGAGCGCTGCGCTGAAAACGGGACTTTGCCAGTGGGCACTGTGGGTGCCGCCGCCGGAGCATCCAGAATCTCCAGGGGAAAATGCACATGAAAAGAACTGCCTTTGCCCACTTCGGAGTCGAGTTCGATATGCCCACCCATGAGTTCAGCCAGCTCCCGACTGATCGCCAGACCCAGGCCGCTGCCACTGCTGCGCTGGCTGGTTGCACCCTGCTCATAGCGACGGAACAAGCGGCTGCGCTGCTGCGCATCAATCCCCGGCCCGGTATCAATCACCTCACAAACCCATTCCTGTTCATGCCTGCTCACCCGCAACCGTACCGAACCCTGTTCAGTGAACTTGATGGCATTGCTCAGCAGATTCAACAGAATTTGCTTGATGCGCAAAGCATCGCCCGACAACCTTGTGGGCAGGTCCGTAGATAGTTCCAGACTCAAAGCAATACCCTTGCGCTCAGCCAGCGATTGCTCCAGATCCACCGCCTCCCGAACCAAGTTGGCGGGATTGAATGGGGCAATATCCAGGCACATACGTCCCGCCTCAATCCGGGCCAGATCCAGGGTGTCATTGACTAGTTTGAGCAGTAGTGAGCCGGACCGCTTGATCGCATCGACATAACGATTCTGGCGTGAGTTCAGTGAGGTGCCTTGCAAGAGCTCCGCCATGCCCAATACTCCGGTCATCGGGGTACGTAACTCATGTCCCAACATCGCCAGAAAGCGGGTTTTACTGGCATTGGCCTGTTCGGCGACACGCCCCCGTTCTTCGATCAGACGTAAGCGATGCCGTTGTTCAAGACGTCTGCGGCTCCAGCCATACAGTCCCAGCAACAGCAACAACCCGGCAATTACATATACCGCACGCGCGATGTTGCTATTCCAAGGTGGAGGCTGCACAGTGATATGTAACGGTGCATTCAAGCGACCCCACGGCCCATGGGGCAAGGCGGCCTCGATTTCGAGCTGGTAGTGACCGGCATCAAGGTGACCAAAATTGCGCCGTCCATCACTACCGACAGGAACCCAGTTTGGATCATAACCAAGTAGGCGAAACCGGTACCGGGTATGCCGCGGATTAACATAGGACAGCGCTCTTGCTGTCACGTTGAGATCGCGCTCATACCAATGGAGATGAATCGTATGATCTTGAGGACGTAAGTGTCTCAATACCCCTTGGTCATCACGCAGGGTGATGCTCTCGATCCGAGGCTGTAAGCGTAACGCCGGCAGGGGGGTGTAGTGGGGATAAAAACCCAGCAGACCACCACGCGTCGCACCGATCAGTAGATTTTTGCCGACTGATACCCAACCTTTGGTCGTGAACGGTTGGGCGGCAAGAGGCTCGGTTCCGGCAAAATGGAAAAGTTCATGGTTTTTCGGGTTATAACGCAGCAATCCACGCAAGGTACCGGCCCAGATCTCACCATGTTGATCGACATACATCGATAGTACTTGTACACCCGACCAACCTTGAGCCACGCCGTAAACACCAAGACGCTTGGCAAGCCCTGATGGTTCAAGAAGATATTGCTCAAGGTGATCCTGATAAGCCACCCAGAATCGCTGCTGCGAACCAAAAGCCAGCGCAAAAATGGCCCCGGAGGTCACCCCCTTGACCACCTTGAGTCGGCCGGCGACGTCCTGTCTCTCCAGCCCCACCCCACTGCACCGCCACAAACGTTGCTGGTGCCATGCCAGGCACTTGGTTTCTCCCCCGGTCCCTTTGCTCACGCCACGAGGAACCCGGGTAAAGGCATGCGTGTGCAGGTTGATTCGTGCCACACCATTCTGCAATGAAGCGATGTACATCCAGTCAGGCTCGTCAACCGCCGCCCAATGGATACTGGACATACCCGGCACGACCAGCGACTGCAGACGGCCATCCGGTCTGAGCAAGGTGATCCCATACCGTTCCAGAATCCATAAATTACCGCCTGCAGTACTGGCCAATCCATAGAAAAGTGATTTTTTAGCTGCGGCCAGATCTACGCTTCTGGATTGACCCGTCGCCAGATTAAAATGTAAGACCTCCCCTCGAAACAGGCTCACCCATAGCCCACCCTGGTGATCGGAGGCCAAACCTTCAATCTTGCCGCCAGCGATTGGCAAACTACCGGGCCGCCAACTCCTGCGAAAGATGCTGAAACGATTCCAGCTGGGAGGCAGGTAGGCCACGCCTCCCCAGGTGAAGGCAAGCCACAGCCCCCCTTCCCGGTCAAGCGTCAAGGCGGAAATTCGGCTTTTAATCAGCTCATCGGAAGTCATCGAGTGAATATCAAGCGAAATCCAGCGGCCGGCGGAATTCCGGTATATCAGCCCGGTAGGGGTAGCTATCCACAACCCACCATGAGGACCGAGCTGGCTCGCGTATACGAACCGGCCCCCGGTTCCAGAAACCAGCTCTGCATGGGGGTCAGACCCTGCATACAGCCGGAAAACACCCATCCCTGTCGCAGCATAGACCGAGTGACCTTCTGTACTGAATGAAGCCACCATCTTTAACCCCGGGTGGGTTCTTTGTAACGGGATACGCCGGATATGGCCCGCTGCGGTGATTAGGTCCAGGCCTTGTAAGGTACCCACCCAGAGCCCGTTGCCTGTTGCCGCATGCAGGCTGAGTATGTAATCCGTAGCCAGACTGGCCGTATCGCCGGGCTGATGTCGGAAGTGGGCGAAGCCCTTGTCATCTTTGCGTAGGCGGTTCAAACCCGAATTGGAACAAGCTACCCAGATCGCACCATCATCGGTCTGGGCAATGGAAAACACATCATTTCCCGACAAACTGGAAGGATCGTCGGCATGATGCCGCCAGTGCCGGAACCCATAGCCCGGTTCATACAACTGCAAGCCCGAACCCTCACCCCCGCTCCAGATCCTGTCTTTGCGGTCAACCAGAATCGTCGCTACATCATTGCTGCCCAAGGTGGTAGGCACCGCCTCATCATGCCGAAACACCGTAAACCGCACACCATCGAAACGCAGCAAGCCGTCACGGGTACCGATCCAAATGAATCCCTGCCGATCTTGGACGATCGTCTGGGTGCCGCTTACCGGAATCCCGTCACGCACTCCATACAGCCGCAACTGCGGCGTGGGCATGACAACCGGTTCCTGGGTAACGCCATTCTCTGCCGCTCCAGCCGGCATAGCCAAGAGCATGGTAGCCAGCCAACCGCTGCAACATTTCCAGAATATCGTAGTCATCCAGTCACTCCCCCCGAGCTTTCTGAACCAGGCGCCCAAAGCTGATCCTACCTGATATCGACAAACCGCTGAGGTACCGCCCAGGTAATCCGTGTTAGAACCCTCAAAGCGCATTGCCCTGAAGGTGATGTCATCACCATAGCGCAGTGGGTCGCCTCGGTTCCATGGCTATACATGGCCGGCCACCCTGAAGCACCACAGCTGGCGTCAACAGCCATTCTCTGGGAGAATTACCCAGTGGTACGGCTGCATTCAGGAATATTGATGAGGCGCTTGGTCGGCACGATTTTGTTATTGGCTCTCGGTCGTACCGTAATAGGTATCCCGGCCGATGCGGCCGCTTTATCACCGGGTCAGCGGGTGACTCCGCAACCGACATCTACGGCTGGACAGGCTACCGGCAACCATCCGGCTCCTTCTGCGACCAAAAATAAAATCCAGGCTGCGGAGAAGACCCTGACCGGCCAATCCTTATCCCTCCGACTACTAAGTACCACCAGAACCCAGCGCAGCAATCATGTCCCTGCTGTACCTGCAGAGACCCGCCGCAGCACAAACTCGGCAACGGATATGCCTCTACTCCACCCCCATCCGGTGCTGAGCTGGCGGTCTCTGCTACCCGGCTCGATCCAGTAACTTATGCGGCAGCGGGTCTGAAGCCTGCATCGTTAGACTTGCAAGTATTCAGCTCACAGGATCGATCCGCACACTGAAACGGGCTCCACCTAGTGTCTCCGAACGATCCACTCGCAAATTGGCATGGTAGGAAGCAACCAGGTTCTGCACAATGGAAAGGCCGACGCCGTGTCCTTGTACGCGTTCGTCCCCGCGGACCCCGCGCTGCAGAAGCAGCTCAACCTGGTCATCGGGAATCCCCGGCCCATCATCCTCGACGATCAGCTCCAATCCTTCGCGCAAGGCTCCTGGTACATGCAACGGGCGGGCTGTGACCCATACCCGCCGGCGAGACCACTTGAAGGCATTCTCGATAAGATTACCCAGCAACTCGAGAAGGTCACCTTGCTCACCAAAAAATCGTGCTTCCTCGTCGATATCAAACTCACAAAGTACTCGTTTTTGCACATAGACTTTTTCCAGACTGCGAACCAGGGCCTCGGCCTGTTGAGCAACATTCAGCGGCGCCGCAAAAGTTGCCCGGCCCGATATGGAAGCCCGGGATAATTGATAGGCAACTAGATCATCCATACGCTGCACCTGTTCCAAAACATCTTCATTGGCTTTGGAATCACGTCCATCGGTCTCGAAGCGAGCCCGGATCACCGCCAATGGGGTCTTCAGACTATGGGCAAGATCGGCCAGTGTATTGCGTTGTCGAAGCAGATTTTGCCGTTCGCTCTCGATAAAGGTATTCAAACCTCGGGTCAAGCCGCTCAGTTCCTTAGGATAGTCCATAGAAAGCTGCTCACTTTCACCACGCTGCACCGCGCGCAGCTCCTGACGCACCCTCCGTAATGGCCACAGGCTCCAACGCAATAGCAGTTGCTGCATAACCAGCAGTGCTAGACCCAGACCGGACAACCACAACACCAGGGTGTGCTGAAAAGCATCGATCTGACTTTCGAATCCCGCATCCGATTCGGCAATATGAAAACTTAAGTGCAAGGCCGAATGACCGGGCACATCCCAGGCTACGCCTAGGCTGAGTAGAAACACTTTACCCACCGCACTGGGAATCGGACCCTGGAAGCGACGCTCTCCCGGAGACAACCCGGTTCTGAAACCAAGACCCCGGCCGCGCGCCGAACGCGACGCCCAATATTGTCCTTCACTCCCGGTAACGACGGCATACAAACCCGAACCGGGACGGTCGAAATCCGGGTCGGGTACCGTATCCGGTGGAATCAAACGGCCGTCACGGCGTACATCGAAACGAGCTAGATAAGCGTATAGATAACTTTGCAAGCGCTGGCTTTGCGCCGTGAGAGCACCTTCGTAATAGGCATGCTCAAGCACGAAACCGGTGATACCGAGAAAAGCCACCAACGCCAGTGACGAGGCCAGCGCCGATCTCGCCAGTAACGATAGGCGGCGCTGTTCAGCCGGCATCGCCTTCGCTGCGGGTCAGGGCAAAGCGGTAACCTCGACCCCGTACGGTTTCAATGGGTTTCAATACCCCTTCAGGATCGAGTTTGCGGCGTAGGCGGCCGATGAAGACTTCCAACACATTCGAGTCGCGATCAAAATCCTGTTGGTAAATATGCTCGGTAAGATCAGCCTTGGAAACCAATTCGCCCGCATGCAGCATCAGATATTCCAGAACCTTGTACTCGTAACTGGTCAGATCGACTGTTTTACCCTCTACACCCACTGTTTGTGCCGTGGTATCCATCGCCACCGGGCCACATTGCAACATCGGCTTGGACCAACCGCTGGCGCGCCTGACCAGTGCATTAACACGAGCCAGTAGTTCCTCAATATGAAAAGGCTTAACCAGATAATCGTCAGCCCCGAACTTGAGCGCCTCGACCTTGTCCTGCCAAGAAGTCCGTGCCGTAAGAATGAGGATGGGAAAATTCTGCCCCGATTCACGCAATACCTTGACCAGATCCATACCGGGCATCTTCGGCAAACCCAAATCAATGATGGCAATATCGAAAGGAACTTCGCGACCCAGAAACATACCTTCCTCACCATCTGCCGCGGTATCCACGGCAAACCCGTCGCGTTTCAATCGTGCCGCCAGGGTTTCACGTAACGGTGCTTCATCCTCGACCAGCAAAATACGCATCAGTGTTTCTCCTTAAGTCGGGTTCGAACCTGTACAACTTTCACCACCCCCTTGGGGGTCAGTACCTTGATGCGATACAGCAACTCATGCCGACCCAAGCGCAGCCGGCCGGCTGAGAGTATTTTGCCACCGGTCTCACGTTGTACCTTCTGCACAGCCTGTTCCAGGGTAATAACCGGCTGCATTCGAGCCCACACTGGCAAGGCCAGTAAGCTCAGAAGTATGGCCAGGGCAAAGATACGCGATCGCGACATATTTAGCATCATATCGAAAATTAACTATAGAGCCATTCTCGCTGGTTCAGTCACCCAGTGGTAGAACCCTTGCTGAACCGGCTGTCGGCAAACTCAACGCCCGCATGGCCTGTTCAAGCGCTTCCCAACCCGCCTGGGGGTTCCGCATCCGCTCACTAAGCACGCGCCGAAAACACCGTGCTCCCGGCTGCCCATGGTACAGCCCGAGGAAGTGCCGAGCCATATGTGGCAATGGGGTGCCTCGTGCTAATTCGGCTTCAACATAGGGGCGTATCGATAACAAAACTTCATCGCGCCCCAGGCTATCAGTTGCCCACAAATCGGCATCGATACACGCCAGCACATAGGGATCGTGGTAAGCCGCCCGGCCCAGCATGACCCCGTCGACCTGAGCAAGATGATCGTGGACCCCCAACACGTCGCGAATGCCGCCGTTGATAACCACTTGCAATCCCGGCAAGACTTGCTTCAAACGGTAAACCCGGTCGTAATTCAGAGGTGGAACCGCACGGTTCTCTTTGGGTGAGAGGCCCCGTAGCCAGGCCTTGCGAGCATGCACAATCAGCACCCCAAGACCTGCTTCAATCATGTTCTCGGCAAACTGCTGCAGAGCAGCTTCGCTATCCTGCTCATCCACACCGATACGGCACTTGACCGTAATCGGCACGCCCACGGCATCCTGCATCGCCCGTACGCATTCACCCACCTGCTGCGGCTCGCGCATCAAACAGGCCCCAAAACGACCTTTCTGGACCCGGTCCGAGGGACAACCGACATTTAGATTGATCTCATCGAAACCGGCCCTCTCACCAACCCGCGCGGCCATAGCCAGATCGTGCGGTTCCGAGCCCCCCAGTTGCAGGGCCACCGGGTGCTCGGTGGATACCAGAGCCAACAGTCGGGTTCGATCACCATGTAGTACCGCGCTGGCATGCACCATTTCTGTGTACAGCCGCGCATGCGGTGCCAACAACCTATGGAAGACCCGGCAATGACGATCGGTCCAGTCCATCATGGGCGCGACACAAAGGCGCCACGGAAATACTGCAGCGGATATTTGAGACATCGACAAACCTGGCATGAGCGTGCGGTAATCGCTAAAGTCTGGCAGATTAGTGACCCTAACTGCCGCCTGCCCAGCATTCAAACTTGTCTTCAATGGGGGTATTCAGGCAGGCAAAACCACAGACGTGGTTATAATTGACGTTCTGATTCACTGCCCGGAACCGGGCCAACGTCAAGGAACGTCTATGAAGATCCTGGTCGGCTACAAGCGTGTGGTGGACTACAACGTCCGTATCCAGGTCAAACCTGACGGCAGCGGTGTGGTCACTGACGGTGTCAAGCTTGCCCCCAACCCTTTCGACGAGATTGCTCTCGAAGAAGCCCTGCGTCTGCGCGATCAAGGCCTTGCCAACGAAGTGGTGATTGTCGCCATCGGCCCGGCCGACATGCCACCCCACCTGCGCAATGGTCTGGCGATGGGGGCCGACCGCGCCATCCATGTCGTCACCGATCAGGCCATACAACCGCTGACCGCAGCCCGGATCCTGTTGCAACTGGTGGAAAAAGAGCAGCCCGGCTTGGTCATCCTCGGCAAGCAGGCTATCGACGATGACAGCAACCAGACCGGACAGATGCTCGCTGCGCTGTGGGATCGACCCCAAGCCACCTTTGCCAGTCAATTCAGCATCGCCGACGGCAAGGCTACGGTGGTGCGCGAGGTGGATGCCGGTCTGGAAACCCTTGAAATTGACCTACCCGCGGTGCTCACGACCGATTTGCGGCTGAATGAACCTCGCTTTATCAAACTACCGAATATTATGAAGGCCAAGTCCAAGCCGATCGACACCATTGAGCTATCCAGTCTCGGGGTTGAGCCCGGCGATCATCTGCAAGCCATTCGTTACCACCCCCCCCAACCGCGACAGAAAGGCGTGATGGTGAAGGATGTGGCCGAACTGGTCGAAGCGCTCAAGGCCAAGGGCCTGCTCTGAGCATCATAGGAGAATCATCATGAGCAAGATCCTGATCATCGACTCCGACCCGAACGAACGCACCATCGTCCGCAGCCGGATGACCGAATTCGAACATCTGGC
>ENA-ORDP01001874-ORDP01001874.1-marine-sediment-metagenome-genome-assembly--contig:-NODE-1874-length-10827-cov-3.025436_pt1 | contig 10827 bp, 18 predicted proteins | sample MGYA00248627_ERZ508539 | MGnify/ENA primary metagenome ERZ508539 (study PRJEB26208, sample SAMN05571518) | marine sediment metagenome | biome: deep sea; feature: Hydrothermal vent; material... | reverse complement strand
ACATTCTCTGCGGCAAGCAGGCTGCGGTCGCTCACACTGCCACGGCGGACGGTACGGGCACGGGCACAATTGCCGACGCCGGAAAGCTCCAGTTCATCGCCGTCACGTCTGCCAGCGCCAACAACATCATCGTGCTGCCGACTCCGACGCCGGGAACCATCGTCGTCATGTACGTCGGGGCCACCGGATTCGAGCTGCGAACCGACACCCCCGCATCCGTCGCAATCAATGGTGGCACGGCGTCCAACGGCGAGTCTGCGATTGCCGCAAACATGATGGTCGTGGCGATTTGCACGTCGGCCACGACGTGGCACGGGTTCACGATTACGGCCGCGACACTGGCGGCTATCGAAGCGGCGGCGTGATCCGATGTCGTTTCCGCAGATTCAAACGGTCGCGCTGACAACCGACGCCAGCGGCGACGCGACGGGCTACACGGAGGTTATTCGTGGTCGGATCGAGTCGGTCGAGTACGTCAAGACCGACTTCGCCGACGGCGTCGATTTCACGATTACCTTGGAGGACACTGGGGTCAACGTCTGGACTCAGACCAACGTGAACGCTGCGGTGGTCGTAGCTCCGCGACAGGCCACACACAGCACGGCTGGTGTAGCCGCGACCTATGACGGCACGCGGGCAGTGCTTGAACGCATCCCCGTCGCGCATGAGCGCGTGGAAATCGTCATCGCACAGGGCGGCAACGTGAAATCAGGCACGTTCAAGGTGGTCTATTCCTGATGCAGTATTCGCTCGCACAAACCGTCGCTCCGACCGACCCCGTGCTGACTGCGGACGATTTTCAAGAACACACGCGGGAGACGGACAATTTCGAGGAAGCGCTCCTCGCCGATCGCTACATTCCGGCGGCTACGGTGTGGTGTCAGGACGCATGCAGTCGTCAGTTCATCAATGCGACGTGGGAGTTCAAGCTCCCGCGATTCCCGTCCGGCGACGAAACGGAGTGGCCGCTGGAGGGGTACGACTTATTGATTCCCATCGCGCCGCTTTCGAGCGTAGCGTCCATCATCTATCTCGACCCCGACGGCGCGTCGCAAACGCTGGCGAGTTCTGTTTACAGCGACGACACGGCGTCGAAACCGCCGCGAATCAATCTGGCCTACGGACAGGCGTGGCCCGCGATTCGACATTGGAACCTGCCCATCACCATCACGCTCGTTGCCGGTTATGGCACGAGCGCGTCCGACGTTCCCGAGAACTTTCGTCAGGCCGTGCGTTACGTGACAACTGGTCTTTTCGAGCATCGCGGACAACTGCCCGAGTACATCGAGCAGGCGGCGCGATCCATGCTGTTCACTGATTCGCCGATTCTTATGAGCGCCCTATGACCGATGTCGCGAAGAAAAGCGTCTACAGCATGGCACCGGCGGGACAGCTCAACAAACGGCTGCATTTGCAAGAGCGGACCGTGTCAGTCGATGCGTCGAAGCATCAGACCACGTCGTACGCCGACCGTGGAACGGTGTGGGGCAAGGTCGAGCCGTTGGCCGGACGGGAATTCTTCGAGGCGCAGACCATGAAAAACGAAGTCACGCATCGCATTGTGATTCGCTACCGCTCGGACGTGACGCCGCGCCATCGCCTGATTTTCAGGGCGCGGACGTTCGCGATCGTATCGGCTACGAATTCCGGCGAGTTGGGAATGGATCACGTGTGCATGTGTAAGGAGATCGTGTAATGGCTACTTCCCTCAAGACGCGCATCGACCTGCGGATCAGCGGCATTTACACCAAGACTCTCGATTTGCAGAGTTCGCCGTCCAAATTCAACATCCTGTTTACAGACACTCTCGCGAACGGGACCGGTCTCGATCAGGCGGACCAGGAATGGTCGGATCAGCGGACCTTGGCTGCAACGTCCGAGGAAATAGATTTGGCCGGGTCGGTCAATGACATTCACGGCACGACTCTTACCTTCGCGAAGATCAAGGGCATCTACATCCGCAATCTGGCGACGACGGTCGGGTACGACTTGGCGGTCGGCGGATCGGCGACAAACGGTTTCATCAATTGGGTCGGGGACGCGACCGACATCATCAACATCGCGCCCGGCGGCGTATTCTGTCTCTATAATCCCAGCCTTGCGGGCTACGCGGTGACGGCCGGGACGGGCGACCTGCTCAAGATCAACGCCGGCGCCAACAGCATCACCTACGACATCGCATTGATCGGAACAAGCGCGTAATGGCGAAACCCGCAATTGACATCTCGCTCCTGGGCGACAAGGCGATCGAGAAACGCCTGGCGAAACTGCCCGAGCGCATTCAGCGCAAGGCGGTACGCCAGACGATGCGAGCCACGCTCAAGAACGTCCATAAGCGTCTCGACCGGAACCTCTCCGGCGGGTTGTTACAGGAGGACTCGGGTGCCTACCGCCGGGCCATGCGCGCGCAAAAGATCAAATCCGGGAAACGCTCGCGTTCGCGATTGACCCTGGGTGTTGCGTTGCCGACGCGAGAGGAAATGGGCATCGACCCCAAAGACACGCACTACTACCCGGCGGTTTTGGAGTACGGCGCGCCCGGACATCAGGCCTACGCGCCCATTCGGCGTGCCGTCGATGACTACGCTGCGGATGACCGCAAATTCATGGCGGCGGACCTGGCCAAACGCATCACCAAAGAAATGCTGGTAGGGGCCAAATGAGCATCCAACGCGCTATTGTGGAGCACTTGCTGGCCGTCGAGGACGTCGCCGCCGTCGTTTCGACGCGTATCTTCCGCGACGTGGCGATCATGGGCACGCTGCCGTACTGCACGGTCACGCTGCCGACCGCTGGCGACCACGTACACGGCCAGGGCGGGGCGCAGGGGCTTGTTCACCGCCGGGTGCAGGTAGACGTTTTCACGGCCTCAACGAGCGATCGAGGCACGCTGATTGAGGAGATTCGTCTGGCGACGGTCGGTTTCAGCGGCGACATGGGCGATGAGCCCGTCACGGTCCGCAACATCAAATACGAAGGGGACCGCCAGAGCGTCATCCCGCCGAAGAGCGCGGACGACGGGTACACGTACCGCGTGACGATTGAACTCATGGTCTGGCACGAAGAAGCCGTGCCGGTTTGATGGAGGTGATGACTCATGTCAGTGACCAGAACAAACATTGCAGCTAACGTAATTCTCAACCTTGGCGGGACTGAGTTCTTTGTCCAAGACTTCACCGAACTGCCGGGGTGGGAACGTGAGTCGTATCGCTCGACGCACCAAAATACCTTTATCGCCGAAAATCAGACGATCCCGACACACACTTACGTCCCGGGGAAGTTCTCGGAACCCGGGCAGATCGTCGCGGAGGTGTTTTTCAATCCTGACACGGTGCCAGCAGTGGGGCAGGGCGATGTTGCACAATCCGCGACCATCACATTTGACAGCGGTTCAGTATGGACGTTCCCGGCGTTCATCAAGAGCTTGAAGGGGACCGGCGAATTCGACGGGATGCAAATGGCGACCCTGACGGTCACGGTTGCTGGCGAAATCGTGAAAACGTGATGCTGACCAAACAACAAATCGAGCAGTGCGACGACGCCCAGATCGAGACGGTCAACGTCCCGGAGTGGGACGGCGACGTCGGGATCCGCGTCATCACCGGATCACAGCGACAGAGATTCGAGCAGCTTTGCGAGGCGTTCGGCGACGCCTCACAGAATGGCGACTCGCCGGACCTGCGCACCACGCTCTGCGCCATGGCCATTTGCGACGAACGCGGGGCGGCGATTTTTGGCGAGGACGACGTGGCGGTTCTGGCGAAGAAGAACTCGGTCGTACTGGACCGCCTGTTCGATCTCGCGCGGAAACTGAATCACCTCATGCCGGGTTCGCGTGACATTGAAAAAAAAGACTCGCCCGCAGCGACGGAGACCGATTCTGGCACGTCCTAGCGCTGACGCTGGGCATGTCCGTCGCGCGGGCGCAGCGAGAGATTGATTCGCGGGAGTTTGTAGCGTGGCAGGCGTACTATGAGATTCACCCGTTCGGCGACATCCGGCTCGATGTTGGAATCGCGCGGCTGTGTGCTCTCACCGTCGACATCCATTCGGCCAAGGGGTCCAGGGCTGCGAAGATATCCGATTTCTTGTGGGATGACGACATCCCGCGCGTCCCGAAATCGTCAGACGAGTTGGAGCGCGAATTCCACAACTCCGTGGTGTGTTGGAACATGAGGCCCAAGCGTAAATGTCGCAAAGCATCGCCAGTTTCGCCGTCTCGCTCGGAGCAAACACCGCCGGCTTCCGCCGGGGGATGAAGAGCGCCGGTAAGTCCCTCCGTGGCTTCCGCAATTCCGTCAAAAACGTGACCCGCAGCCTCACCGGGTTCGGCGCTCGCATGGCCGCACTCGCCACCGGCGGCGGGCTGGTGCTCTTGCTCAAGCAGCAGGCTGCGCAGGTCGATTCATTGGCCAAGCTCTCCGCCCGCCTGGGCGACACCGCCGACAACATGCAGGCGCTGCAAATCGCCGCGACACACGCCGGCGTCTCGACCGAGAAGATGACCAAGGGCATTCAAACGATGGTGAAGCAGATCGGCAACCAGGCGCTGGTGCCGACGCTCGCTTTGACCACCGCCTTTGAGCGGATCGGCGTCACGCTGGAAGAGTTGCGAGCGATGAAGGCGTCGGAGCAGTTCGTTACCATCGGTGAGGCGATTGCGGGCATGACCGACGTCACGGATCGGGCGGCGATTGCCAATCAGTTCTTCGGGCGGACCGGCGTCGAAATGCTGAACCTGCTGACCAACGCCAAGTCCGATTTCCAGTCGGCTCGGCTGGACGTGGATGCGTTCGGGTTGTCGATCAGCGGGCGCATGGCAAAGAGCGTGCAGGCCGCGAATGACCGCCTGGCGGACATCGGATTCACGATGCAGGGGTTCGGGCGGACTATTCTCGAAGAACTTTCGGAGCCCATTCGGATCATCGCGCAGGATTTCCTGGAATGGGCGCAATCTGGTGAGGGCGTCAAGGGCAAGGTGGCCGGGGCGCTGCGGAGTGTCGGCGAAATGGTCGCGTGGATCGTTGACAAGTGGGATCACCTGAATGTCGCGATCGATGCGTTCGCGACGTTTGTGTCTATCGGCGCGTCGATGGCCGTTGGCGGAATGCGCGTCTTTGCAATCGGCATTGAAGAGATCATTAACCTCATCATCGAGGCCCGGGATGCGATGGCTGAATTCGTGGGGTTCGATTCGAGCAAATTCCGCGTGCAAGCAATCGACACCACGCAAGGCGTTTCGGCGCAGCTGGAACACCTGCAACGCGGGCTGATTGAAACCGGGAGGGGTCGCGCACAATCCGCGTTTGACCAGATTGAGAACATCCGCAGCGGCGGCGCCCAAGCCGGCCTGGACCGGACGCTGTCTCGATTCGGTTTCAACCAGGTGCGGCAGGGGGCCACGGGCGTCGATCCGCAAATGGAAGAGAACAACCGGCTGCTGCGAATGATTGTCGCCTCTGCTGACAACGGCTTGGCGGTGCTCTGATGGGTGCCAGATTTGAAACGCTGAACTCTAGGCGATGCCGCCGCAACAGCACTGACGGCCTTATCACTGACATGATCTTAGAATACTACGTGTTAGACGCCACGCCTGACAAAGCGATCCAGGAGGCCGTTCCGCCGTTTCCGTCCAGCGCAAAGAAGGGCATGGGGCTGGTCCAGATGGGATTAATTCCTTCGGGGGAAGTGGACATTGCGGTCCAGCTAACAGACATCAACATTGACTACTACCAGGGTTCGGAATCGCATTCTCTGGTAACGCTGATGTTTTCGCGTATCCCAGGATTGACAATTAACGGTATTCGCGCAGTGCAATGGTCCGTGAGCGGCAGCGCTGAGATGGCCAAGGTGTTCTTGGATGTCGATGGCGAACCGATACCAAACGGCGCGCAACGCATGATGATGTTGCGTTCGTTCACAGCCACGCTTCCCGAGGTTCTAGTGCCGGATGCGTTGACCACTGTAACCAACGTCCTCAATGACGCTTTATTCAAAGGCTGGCCAAAATCCTCCGCACTGTTCACTGGCTATGAAACTTCGCGCGTTGCAGGGAGTATCATAACCTCCCATTTGGACAATCTCGCGATGACCTTCATGGTCAAAGACTCGGCGTACCTGTTGATATTCGACTTGCCCGAAGGCGCGTCCGGCTGGGATGAATTGCGCCCGGAATTCGACGAGGCTGGAGATTTCATCGAGTGGAAGAACTACCAAGTGTACGACGATTTTGATTTCGACTCGCTGTTTCCCGATGGTTGGTTCGTATGAGTCAGCCCATACAATTCAAGGGTGGCCGACCAGAGGTGCGCGACGCACTCAATCGCATGTCGTCGGGCGCGAGAGCGGCGTCCCTGCCCGTTCAGCGTCTGGACGGCGTAGAGCGACTTGTGACCCCGGCAGGGACGGTCGAGGGTGCGGGTGCTCAGCCGCGACCCGTCTGGCTATACGGTTTAACAGAGAACGGCATGGCGTTCGTCAAGCCCATTGTGCGGACGAATACCGGTGCGTGGACAACGGTCGGCAACACATACGAGCTTGTGCCGCTCGCGCCGAATTACCCGCCCGACCACTTCATCTTTGTCGCAGTCGGGTCGTTGGACCTGGATGATCCGTATGAAGTGCCGTTTCAAGTTCCTCATACAACTAGGCCGACCAAAAAAGACTTGATTTGCGAGGTTCGGGGGGGGTACGTCTATCCCGACTATCGGATGCTGCTGGTGAAACCGGTCGCCATTGAAGACCTCTGCAATCCTCCATAATGATTCCATGACACGAGACACCAAAGACAATAAACCAAAGTCGTCCGTGGCCGAAGATGACCCGCTTTTGAGCCAGCCCCCTCGCGGTGGGGGCGGTGGCTGTATTCCGTATGAAATCTTCGATCCCGTGAAAGTGCCCCAAGAATGGGTGGACGAGTTCGACAGGTTCGAGACTCCCGGCGACATCGTGTTTCAATCTCGCAACAAAATAGATGTTGGCATTCGCGGACAAAATTTGGATTTTAAGAATTTGCTGGCAACGCCTTCCAGATCGGAAAAAGGCGACATGGTTGGGCACATCAATGGCCTACGAATGACGGGGCATATTCCAACAGGAACGAACGGATGGAGATTAGAATCCGCCAATACCAACGCCGAACCACAGCGAGACCCGGAAACTGGCAATATCATTCTTCGGGCTAGCGGGTGCGAGGGTGGACCATCCCTGGTGTGTAACAAAACACTGTTTCGTCACTCCTACATTCTGGCGACACCATGCGCTACTATTGGCCCTGTACGTTGGGCTGGCGGAAGCTATGGATGCGGTGTTTTCAAGCACGCGAGATGCAACAACATCATTCCTCGCAATCCGACTCACATCCAACTCATTGCGTCGCGGGAGTGGATCGGCACCAACGGTACGCACTGGGGCCAAGTGGTGTACGGGTGTTGTGGACTTAATTGCCGATACAACATACGCCTTGCTTTGGTCTTTTTTCTGGAGGATGAAAATCGGGCCGTTGACCGAGCCATATATGGTCCGGTCAATTTCTCGCAAGTACTCAACAGCGATCACTGTCTTGGAAACTGGGCGAGCATCTTTCGATGGGGACCATACCCACCCATCGGCGATCATCGCCAGCTTGATGTTCCTGTTGACCTGAGAGAGTTCGGCAACCAGTCGTTAGATCGGTTTAAGAGGCGTGACCCTACGCAGGCCGAAATCGATCAATATGGCGAAGGAAACATCGAGCAAGTTATTTACATTTTGAACGGCAACGGCACTTGGTACAATCTTTATTGGCCTGACGAGATTGGATCAATGCTCGATCCCGATTTTGGTTGCGGTCCAATCCCCCGCGAGATGCGACGGGTCATGTTGTTGAATCACGTGGACCCGACAACCCATGTTTGTGGATCGTTCATCAGTCAAGAGGGCATCGCTCCGGGAATCTACTACCAGTGCTATCATTTCTACTTGTACAACGAGTCCCTATCCCCATTCGAGGTATCTTTTTGCGATGATCGCACTGGAATACCCGGCAGCCATGCTCCTGTTTTGCAATACTGTGATCTGTCTGCGGGGTTTCCAGGTCCGGGCGAAGGTTGCCCAGACGATGATCTTCCGGGAATCGATACATGTCCACCCGACATGGACATTCCGCCTCCACCCGACGACGGCGGTGTTGGCGGACTCAATGGTCCCGGATCATCGCCTCAGGTGCGCCCATTGTTTCCAGACATCGGCAGCTACCTCATTGCCAAGTTCGGACCAACGGCGACAGATGACACGGCGGGACAGCGATTGAACATCTGCAACGCCTGTAGTGCGAGCAAAACGAAACGAGGGAAGGACTACTGTGACGCGTGTAATTGCCCCGCGTGGCGAGATTCGGAACTGAAACGCAAAGTAAGGATGCAAAACGCAACATGCCCACTAAAGCTGTGGGCTACGTAGGAGCATAACCAATGGCTAACAATATCTGGCAAGGCGCGGACGGCAACTGGGACACCGTCACGAACTGGTCGCTCGGCACCAAGGCGGCGGCGGGCGAGGACATCTTCCTCACGGACAGCTCGCAAGACATCTCGTCGGGACACACCAACGAGGACGCGGTGGCTCTGGCCAGCCTGCGCGTCGATCGCACCTACACCGGCAAGGTGGGCCAGACCGGATCGTCGCTGACCATCGACGTGACGGGCACGATGTGGATTTACTCTGGCGGTGCCGAGTTCTGGTGGAGCGGCGACTGTCCCACGATCTATGTCAACACGGCTGGCATCGGGTCGAACGCTTGCGTGCTCGACTGTCAGGGTGTGGACACCAACGACCTGTATGTGGAAGGTGGTCGCTGCACGCTGCCTGGAACCGCGACGGTGGTGAACGCGCACGTCGTCGGAAGCGGCTCGCGACTGGTCACAGTGAACGGCCTGACGCTGACGACTCTGAATTTGCGCCACGGTAGCGTTGACAACGCGGCCAGCTTTACGACCGCGAACGTGGACGCCGGGCAGATTAACCACACCGCCGGGACGGGCGCGACGCTGAATCTCAACGGCGGAACGTGCGTCTGGACCGGCGGGCTGCTCACCAACATCTACGTCAACAAGGGCGGCTACCTGGATGCGAGCGGACTGAAAGCCCCGCTGGCATCGGACCCGACCATCTACATCGGAGACGGAGCCAGAGTGAACCTGCGCACGGGCATGAATCTGCTGCAAGACGCGGTGTTGAACGTCGTGGGCAAACCGAGCCAGCTTTTGGTCGACTCCGGCTCGACATGGACCTGATGCCATGATCTTCGGCGGTCACATCACAATATCCATCGCCACGGAGACGGTCTCCGTGTGGGACGGGCGGGATGATCCAAACGTCTATCGTTGCCCCTGCGTGAACTGGGTCATCATCAAAACGCTGGACGCGGAAGTCTACCTCTCCGGCGAGTTCGTCAGCGCCGTCAGCGGCGAGCAAATGGGCTACCCGATCGCGAAGGGTCAAGAGGTCAAGCTGACCGACGTGAACCTGTCCACGCTGTACATCGACGCGACGGGCGCGGCGAACCTGACGTTCATCGCCGAGTCCAAAGAGACGGTACCCACGGACGGACGGTTGGTCTGATGACCGGATTCGAGACGCGAGAGCTGCCGTTTACGACGGAAACGCCGGGAGACTGGACTGGCTCCGTGACGCCGGCGCACGTGCGGCACGCGCTGGATCAGCTTGCGTCACGGCTGGCAGCGATGGAGGCGGGGATCATCTCGCCCATCGGGGCAATCGTCGCGTGGCATAAGTCCTTCGCCAATACGCCAGCTCTTCCTGCCGGCTGGGTCGAATGTGATGGCTCGGTCCTCAGCGACTCGGCGAGCGTCTACGACGGGCAGACCATTCCCGACCTCAACGGCGACGGGGCGTACATCAAGGGCGCGGCGACCAGCGGAACCGTGACCGGCGCGCACACCAAGACCATCGCCGAGGCCAACCTCCCGAGTCACACTCATGCCTATGAGTCCATCGTCTCGGCGGTGGCACCCGGCTTCAAGAACGTGAGGACGGGGGCGCTTGGGAAGTTCATCGCCGAAACCAAGGAATCGCGAACGAGCGGGGCGACCGGGAGCGGTACAGCCTTGAACATCGAGCCGAAGAACTACACGATGGTATGGATTATGAGGGTCAAGTAATGGCACTGAGCCAAGCACAAATAGACGCAATCACGGAGACGCTCGGGGCTTACGAGTCCAGCGTCACAGAACTCAACGAGGCGCGGGCCGACGTCTGGGCGGTGCTTCGCGTTCACGGATCGCTGAGTGCGGCGGACGCGATGCAAGTCGTGAACGACGCCAAGGCGCGTGGGCTGACGGCGGCGAGTGCGCTGGTGACGCTGCTGTCGTGACCAGCGAAGCCCCCGGCGCGCCGCCTGTGGAGCGACAACGCCGAGGGCGAAAGGGTCTAATCGTCGTCGAGTGAGCAGCGTTCCCGCTCGGTTCGCCGCTCAACTCGCTCATCGTAATCGTCGACGATTTCGCCAAGCGACAGGATCAGCCGGTGGAGATCTTCGCCGCCGGGCGGTGCGTCGTAAAACTCGACGTTGCAGGCGCTCTGACCGTTCGCGAGCGACCACGTGATTCCCGATTCCAGGTCCATATCGTCACAGATTTCGGCCACGAATCGAGGCTCAAACGTGTGTATCACGTACCACCGCCCCGGCGATTCAAGCCCTTCGCCGACGATCCATTCGTCGTGTTGGTTCATCATCTTGATTCCCTTTCGTTTGAGTCGGGGCGTGGATCAAAACCGTGTCTCGGTGTCAAATCTCCCGGTAGCCTTTGCCTGCATCTTGGCCCTTGA
>ENA-ORDP01001873-ORDP01001873.1-marine-sediment-metagenome-genome-assembly--contig:-NODE-1873-length-10831-cov-10.557628_pt1 | contig 10831 bp, 13 predicted proteins | sample MGYA00248627_ERZ508539 | MGnify/ENA primary metagenome ERZ508539 (study PRJEB26208, sample SAMN05571518) | marine sediment metagenome | biome: deep sea; feature: Hydrothermal vent; material... | reverse complement strand
CCCTTCCCCTTTCGCCTATACTGGGATATTTTAGGCGTAAGATACGCGTTCATGAATGGATCAGAGGTTCCCCAATCAAAAAATAAGCTGTAGGTTTTTCTACAGTCCCGTTGGCCGTCAAACTTCTATGATATTTTCAACTTGAAATGTACACTGTTTGTGCATACACTACAGTTGTGGAATGCAAATGGGACCCAAGGAAGGCAAGATCTAATCTAAAAAAACACAGTGTTGATTTTGCCGATGCTGTTGTAGCTTTAGAAGATGAAAATGCTTTAACAATTGAAGATAAAGATCATACAGAACAAAGATTTAAAACTCTTGGCATGGATCCTTATTTAAATGTGCTGCTCGTGATTCATGTTGAAATCACAGATAATTGCATCCAGATTATTTCAGCAAGAAAAGCTGAGAAAAAACAGGCAAAACAATATTTCAAGGGCCTAGATTATTATGACTGAAGATTTTTCTAAAGGGAAAAGAGGTCCAGTGGTAAAGGCCGACCCAAATAAGGCAAGAATCACTATCCGTTTAAACCAGGGTATTATCGACCATTTTAAAAATTTGGTACACGAACAAGGTGGCGGAAATTATCAAACCTTAATCAATGATGTGCTACAAGATCACATTATGGCTCATAACAAAGAGCTAGAAGACACGCTGCGTAAAGTCATTCGAGAAGAAATGAAAAAGGTTGGTTAGAAAAAAATAACGATAACGAATAACGGGTCAAGCCTATTTAACAATGTAAAGAATCGATCAGTTGTAAAGTGAACGAATAATTCGCAATCGAAATAATCGATAACTCAACCTTTATACATAGCCATTCGGCTTGACCCTAATGACTTGATTCTTTGCTAGTACTTGACTGATGGTTTCGCCCTTCGCAGATAATGGTTACTTGCCACGCCCAATGGGAGATTCACTATTAAGGAACCTCTGATTAATTAATTATCCGGGCTAGAAGAGTGCAGTGATGCGTTCAATGGCACCGCGCAATCGAATCGCGAGAATGCGGTTGATTTCTCTTAGGATTTTTATGCCTATGAGAGGGTGACGTTGTATAAAGTCGTTCAAGGCGTCACGACGCATGATGAGCAGTTCCGAATCCTCAATGGCGACGATCGTCGCCGAACGTGGTTTCTCGTCGATGATCGACAATTCTCCAATAGATGATCCCCGGCTCAATACCGCGAGGACGATCTGCTTGCCCTTGAACTCGGTCATCTTTTTCACTTCGAAGCTGCCGGAGAGGATCAGGCCAATGTAATCCCCCGGCTCGCCTTCCCTAAGTAGAACGCTCCTGGCGGGGTAGTGCTTTAGTTCAAACTCGCCGGCAAGTTGTTTGAGTTCCCCTTCATCTAAAGAATGAAAAATCTTCAGATCGTCTCTCAGGCCTAGCAGGGTTTGTTCAAGCTTTTCGTTCATGGCAGTGGATGTCGTCGGTCCTTTCAGGGTTGGGTTATTTCACACCGGGATCTTGCTTTAATTTCGCCTCCAGTTTTGCCAGCAAACCGGGCATGCCTTCCTTTCTAACGATCTCACCGTAGGTGCTACGAAAATTCCGTATTAAGCTGATTCCCTCAATTACGATATCGTAGACCAGCCATTCATCGTTGACCAGGGTCAATTTATATTGAATGGGGATCTCTTTGTTAGCGGTAACGATCTGTGTATCGACCACGGCCCGTTTCCCCTTTATGGCTTCTTTAAGGTAGTTTATCCGTTCGTCCGTATAGGCCTCGATGCGGCCGATGTAGGTGTTTTCCAACAAATTAGAAAACAGTTTTATGAACCTGTCCTTCTCTTCTGGAGTAGCCTTTTTCCAATGGGTCGCCAGGGCACCTTGAGACATGGCCTTGAAATAAAAATGGGGTTCGATCAGGGCCTTGATCTCTTTTGTTTTCGCGGTCTTCTCGAGACTTTTATCTTTGAGGAGATCCAATATCGAGTCAACCGTGATCTTGACCTGGTCCATGGGCCCGGTTGTCACCGAGGAAGAGGCCGGGCCGGCGACGATGAGCAGGGCCAGGAAAATCGGTGCTAATCGTTTGGTCATTATCTTGTTCTCCAGGGAGTATTCACCGCTGGGGCGGTGGTGATGATTCGTGAAAGATCGGATTATAAATGCTGGGTGTCGTTTCGGCATGTCTTTAAACTCTCCCGTCTATTCCTTGACCTTGGCTTCCCGAAACTGGACATAAGCCTCCCGGATGGTCAGGTACGGATCCAGGGATTCCCTCTTGATGCTTTCGTAGGTGTCCTTGTCTAAGGACAATCCATTGAGCTCATCTATGACAAAAATCCCGATTTTGAGTCTGCCATCGGCGATAAATATGCGGGGATCGGGACGGAGGTCTCCCAACATACCGATGCCGTCTCGAAGGCTGCTCGGGCCAATTCCGGGTATGAAGAGATAGAAGCCATGTCCCAGTCCGTAGACAGCCAGGGTTTGGCCCAGATCTTCATCCTTCCTGTTCAAACCCGCGTACTTTTTCGCGGGATCGAACAGGCCACCGATCCCCGCGGTGGTGTTGATCATAAAGCGCCCGAATTCGTTGAGGGCGTCGTGCATTTTCCCCTGGAGAACGCTATTGACTAATCTAACCGGTGTGGTGAGATTGAAAAAAAAGTTGGCGACAGAAACCCGGACTGGTTTCGGCAGGATTCGGCGCAACCCCCTGGCGACGGGCTTTGCCACATAGAAATAGAATTTGTCGTTGAGCTTAAACATGGCCCGGTTGAAAGGTTCCAGGGGATCGGCAATCGAGACGGTGTCCTTTTCCGATTCCAGGTCGTCGTAGAGAGAACCAAAGTCCTCCACGTCGGTCGTTGTTCCTTTTGGGGCAGCGGCTACCTGGATTGAGGCGGGTTTTACCGGTAAGTGTCCGCTGCCTGGTTTTGATAGCAAACCTGGATCCGGCTCCCTGCGCGGACCAGTGGCACAGCCCGGCAACGTCAGGCCGACCGATAGCAAGGTGAATAGAAACAGTACTCTTGTCTGCAAGGAAAAGCCCTCGTTATCTATTTCTCGAAAATATATTTACTGACCAACTCTTCCAGGTTGATCGCCGATTCCGTCTCCACGATCTCGCCATTCGGTTCCACGTAATCGTCCGCGCCTCCGTGGGCGATACTGATATAGCGGTCGCCAATGATACCGGCGGTCCGAACGGAGGCGATGCTATCGCTTTCCAGGCGCACACTGCCGTCGATCGCAAGGTGGACAAGCGCCGCACTTTCGTCTTCTGGATCAAGCCTGATATCCGTGACCTTGCCTACTTTTACACCCGCGATTTCGATATCCGCGCCGACCTTAAGGCCGGAAACGGAACCAAAACGGGCCTTTAAGGCATAGTTGTCGCCACTGAGGACATCGACATCCCCGAGTTTTATGGCGATGTAGGCGAAGGATAGGAATCCCACTAACAGGAACACGCCTACGCCGGTTTCAAGGTTAAGCCGTTTCATGAAGATCAATCTCCTCTTTTTCGCTCAAATAGATATTCCCCATGGTCGTTTTAACAAAGGATTTAATGTGCGGGTTGTCCGAGCGCTGAAATTTTTCCGGTGGTAGGCAATCTTGAATCTTACCATCCGCCAATAGCGCGACATAGTCGGAAAGCTTGAATATCTTCGGAACATCGTGGCTCACGATGACGGCGGTATATCCGAGTTGCGCCTGGGTATTGTAGAAAAGCTCATAGATCTCGTGGCTGCGACGCGCATCCAGGCCGGTGGTCGGTTCGTCGAAAAAAACAATTTTCGGATTGAGCACGATGGCCCTTGCAAGTCCGACACGTTTTTGCATACCGCCGCTAAGTTGGGCCGGGTATTTATCATTTGTCCCCGTAAGATCCATTAATGCCAATTTTTCTTCAACGATGTCCCGTATTTCTTCCTCGGGGAGAGCCATGCGCTCTCGTAGCGGCAGGGCGACGTTATCGTAAACCGTCATCGAATCGAAGAGCGCGACATTTTGGAACAGGACACCGAAATTGGTCCGGATCTCTTTAAGTTTATTCCGTCCGGCCCGACAGAGATCTTGCCCAAAGACCAATACTTGTCCACTATCCGGATAGACAAGTCCAAGCATATGTTTAAGGATGACGCTTTTACCTTGACCACTCGCACCGGTGATGATAGTTGTTTTTCCTTCCATAATCTTAAAGTTGACTCGATCCAGTACCTTATTCCGGCCGAAGGACTTCTCGACATCAATCAGTTCGACTATCGCGGTTTCGTTTTTAGTATCCGGATTTAGTTCAGCGGGTGTTGAAGACATGATTTTTTTATGTGTATCGGTACTTCGTCACAGGAGTATGGCACTAAGCAGGTAGTCCCAGACCAGGATGGTAACGGACGACAATACCACGGCGCTGGTCATGGTTCGGCTTACACCTTCCGCGCCGAAACCACCGGATCGTTCTCTATGCAGGAAAAAACCTTTGGCGGCCGTAATCCAGACGATTAAAATGCTAAAGGTCAGGGATTTTACGATACTCATTTTCACATCAGCCCATTCGACGTCGGAATACATGCCCTGGATATAGGCACCCTCGTTTACGTTAAACAGCATAACACCGACCAGGTAGCCGCCGGCGATCCCCGTGACGATAAATATAAAGGTCAATAGTGGGATTGAGATGATACCGGCGACAAATTTCGGCACTATCAGATACTTGTAGGGGTCGATCGCCATGCACTCCAGGGCATCGATCTGTTCCGAGTTCCGCATGATGCCGATCTCGGCGCAGATCGCGGAACCCGCCCGGCCGATGACCATGAGGGCGGTGAGGACCGGCCCCAGTTCCCGGATGAGGCTTAGGGCGACCATGGAACCGAGTAGGCCCTCGGAACCGAACTTGGTGAGGGTGTAGTAGCCCTGCAGGGCCAGGACCATGCCGGTAAAGAGGCCGGTAAAGGTAATGACGAACAGAGAGCGGAAACCGATGAAATATATCTGACTGAAGATGGGAGCGATTTTGTAGGGGGGCCTTAACATGCTGATGATGCAGGTGAACAGAAAGATCCCCATCCGACCCATTTGATCGAGTGAATAGAGAAATTCGTCACCGAGTTTTTCGAAGGCTCGCAGCATAATCTGGCTTAGTATCTTATGAATGTAAAAGAAGCATAAAAGCCCTTTTCCCTAAAGTCCAGGGTTTAAGAACAGTCGTGCTCCACGCTTTTCGCCCTGATCGCTGCGAAATCTTGCTGAATATCACCGCCACTCCCAAAAAGACCTACCTGTGCACAGACACTTTCCGGCTAATCCTGGCCATCAGACAAGCCGACAGCCTATCACGGCTGGCAAGTGCCGCAACTTAAAAGGACGAAAAACTCAGTTTAACTCGAGTAAACAAATAATAAAGAAATAACACCTTTTAGTATCATATACTTGGAAAATACGAGTACATGAAAGCAACAACACATAGTGACGAGAAAAAACACACACTATCAAACATAGAAAATGACAAAACACCCACTACAAGGCTGCACTCTGGTTGTCACCCGCCCCACAGGACAGGCTGACAATCTGATCCATGCACTCGAAAGTGCAGGCGCAACAGTGATCCATTACCCAGTAATAAAAATCACAGCAATACCTGAGAAGGAGAAACTGCAAGCACTGGCAAAACAGCTAAACATTTACGATATCACCATATTCATCAGCCGTAACGCAGCAATCTATGGTATCGCCATGTTACAAAATAATGGAGACTGGCCCCAAAATACGCAAATTGCTGCCATCGGTAACGGTACAGCCCAGCAACTACGGACTCTGGGTTACAGCACGAATATTGTTTCCAGCACGACTGCTAACTCTGAAGGCCTGTTAGCTGAGCCTGCAATGCACTCAGTAAAGGGAAAACGCATACTGATTATCCGCGGCAACGGTGGTAGGGGAAAGCTCGCAGAAACACTGTGCCTACGAGGTGCAAAGATTGATTATTTTGAATGTTATGAACGCAGCCGCCCACAGGCAAATACGAAAATACTAAGCCGGCTATGGGACAGGAATTCCTTAAACGGTATCATCCTCACCAGTGCGGAAGGCCTGAAAAACCTATACCAGATGGTAAACAAAAACGATCTACCTCGACTAAACACCACACCCTTATATGTTATTTCATCTACAATGGTGGAACTGTGCGGCAAACTGGGGTACAAATTAACTCCGGTACTGATGCCTTCCGCACATGATGAGGATGTACTTGAATCTGTGACAGTACATTGCGCTGTAAAAACGACCTGATGTACGAACCAGCCAAAAACTGACATGAGCAAAACTAAAAACAGCAAGATTGAAACAGATGACAATGATATGGGCGAAGCTATACCTGTAAGTGCAGTCGACGATTCGAGTGATGAGGGGCATGCAGACAGTATCGATAGCGACTCTATAAAGCCTCCGAAGAAAGGTAAAAGCGGTTTCGGCCTGGCAATTTCGATACTTCTATCACTCGCTGCCCTGGCAGCCAGCGGATACCTGTTCCTGTCGCAAAATAGCCGATCTCAGCAAATCACTTCCACAATCAGCACCATCGAAAGCTCCCTGAAAACTATCAGTACAGATCTGAAAGACAGCCGGCAGAAATTACAACAATCGATTGAACGCCAGTCTGCTGAAACGCAATCGATAAAAAAATCGATGACCCGGCTGTTTACGCGTGTTGAAAACACACAACAGACATGGTCTGTTGAAGAGGTGCATCAACTGCTACAGCTCGCCGTTGATCAGCTGGCACTTGCAGGAAATATAGATGGAGCGCTAACGGCGCTCCGCATTGCAGACCGACGCATTGCAGACGCTGGTGATCCTGAACTGCAACCGGTGCGTAAGCAGATTGCCAGGGACATAGCCAGTCTGCAACAGATAAATCGTATAGACATGGCAGGTACCATCAACCGCCTGCGCGCTGTCGAACAGGCCATTGATCAACTGCCTACGGATCATCAGACTCCCACCACGACCAGGTCTGAACCAGCAATCAGCAACAATGCATCTGCCTCTATCTGGCAGCAGCTAGCACAGGATATGTCCAGCCTGGTGAAGATACGTCGTATCGATCATCCTGAGATTCCACTGCTGCCACCTGAGCAAAATTATTTTTTACGTGAGAACATCAAGGCCATGTTAATGAGCGCCCGCATTGCCCTGCTGCTTAAAGATACGCCCATTTACCGAAGCAGTCTGCAGCAGGCACAGCAATGGTTGACGAAATATTTTGACAGCACTAGCCAGAAAACCAAATGGGTACATACTGAACTGAAGGAACTCGCCACTATTGACCCTGCTCCGCCGCTCCCCGACATCAGCGACTCGCTCAGTAGCCTGAAAGCTGTCACCGAAGGCAAACAGGAATAATGCGCTTTCTGATCTTCATTTTTCTCGCCCTGTCCGCCGGTATTGGACTGACGATGCTGGCTGACAAACCCGGTTACGTTCTGATCAGCCGGCAGCCCTGGGCAATTGAAACCTCGCTGATAGTGTTCATCCTTGGCCTGCTGATTATTTTCGTTCTTTTTTATCTCCTGCTTCGCCTGCTCGACAATCTGCTTAACACGCAGTCAAGGCTGCGACGTTGGCAAACGCAGCGTAACCGCGATCAAGCCGTTGAAGACACACGCAAGGGAATAACAGAAATGATCACCGGTCACTGGCCTCAAGCTGAGAAACTCCTGACAAGAAGACTGGCAGATAGCCCGCAACCTGAACTCAACCTGCTTGCTGCTGCCTGGATTGCTCAGCAAAATGGTAATCAGGAAAAGTGTGATGAGCGCATCAGCGAAGCAAGCACTCTCGCCACTTCTGCCGTAGACGGTTCTGTAACAGCTGTCGGGCTGGTTCAATGCCAGTTGCAGGAGCAGGCAGGTGAAATCGAACAGGCACTTAGCACCGCCCGTGTGCTGTATCAGCAAACACCGGCAAACCCTGCTGTCATACGCCGCCTGATCAAACTGCTCAACACGGCTGAACAATGGCAGGAACTACTGACTACGCTTACAGCCGCAGGTAAATACCATGCACTGCCAGAAAAAGAACTACAGACTCTGCAAACTCAGGCAGCGGGGAAGTTACTGGCAAGCAGCGGTGACAATACTGAAGTCGACAAAAACTGGAAGATGCTGCCGAAAAAACTTCGTAAGCAAACTGAAATCATCGCCGCTTACTGCCGTGTTCTGGCAGAAACAGGCAGACAGTCGGAAGCTGACACTCTGATTCGAAACACGCTGAAGCGTGAATGGTCTGACGAGCTGGTAGAAATCTACGGTCTGCTTAAAACTAAAGATCCATGTGTACAGCTAAAACACGCTGAATCATGGCTCACTGACCACCCAACCGAAACGCCGCTAATGCTTTGCATGGGCAGGCTGGCCATAAAAAGTCAATTATGGGGCATGGCCCGCAGTTACCTCGAGCTGGCAGTACGGAATGGGGATAGTCATGAGGCAATACTGGAACTTGGCTGGTTATTTGAATCACTTGGCGCAACGAATACGGCTATTCATACATACAAAAGTGGCCTGGAAAGCTGTCTGGGCAGTCGTACTCAGGACTTTACAATACCGCCACAATCACGCATCGAGCCGAAAAGTGTCAATCAGCCAGGCCCTGAGGAGGATATTGACCATAAGACTCACTCCCCGCCGCTGGCATATTCAAACGAGTCAAAATAGAGCCGCCCCTGCTCCAGTCCCTGACCGGGAAAACTCTGCTGGATGGCATTAATCATTGGTGGCGGGCCACTGGCATAGACATCCAGTCCCGCCAGATCAGGGAAATCTGCTATTACTGCCTCATGCACCCACCCTCTAACACCTTGCCAGTCATCTGCCGCATCCGGCTCTGATAACACCGGTGTATAGTGCAGGCAGTCAAGGTCCTTATCCCATTGTTTCAACTGCCCATCGAAATACAGATCTTTCCCCGCTCTCACACCCCAATACAGATGCAAGGGTCGCTCACAACCATGCTCTCTTACAACTTCCAGCATACTTTTTAATGGTGCAAGACCGGTACCGCCCGCTATTAATATTGCCGGTCGGCTATGGTCACGCATAATAAAAGTACCGAAAGGCCCCTGGATACGTAGCAAATCCTTCACCTTCATCTCATTAAAGACCTTTCCAGTAAAAGCCCCTCCTGGGACATGTCGAATATGCAGCTGGATCGTCTCACTATTTGTTGGGGAGTGTGCCAAAGAGAAGCTGCGCCGTTTAGTAGCGGGCAATAAAAAGTCAAGATACTGACCGGCACGAAATTCAAACTTTTCATGCGGCGGCAGCTTCAGCTCCAGCAACATCACATCATCAGCCAGTTTCTGCATGTGTTTAACCCGGCAGGTCAAGGTCTTTATTTCAATATTTGCGACTGCATCGATGGTTTCCACCTGCAGACGGATATTTGTTTTTGTTTTCGCCTTACAACAAAGCACATAGCCCTGCTGTTCTTTTTCTTTGCTCAACGCAGGCAGTCTGTCTGTGCCATGATCCACTTTACCGGAGTGCAGTAAACCCATGCAGCTGCCACAAATACCGCTACGACAATTGTGTGGAATGACTATCCCCTGTCTTAGTGCGGCACTGAGGATGTTCTCGCCCTTTTCTGTGTCAAAACTTCTATTGTCATTGACCAGATCTACTCTATCTGTCATAAACTTACACTTTCCCATTACAACCTTATTGTTCTGGATTGTACCTGCAACACCGATCATTTTAACCTCACTACAAATATCCCTATCATGCCAGAACTCCCCGAGGTCGAAACAACCCGCCGCGGTATATCCGAGCATATTACCGGCCAGACCATTTCCTCAATTCGTGTCAATAACCCAAAATTACGCTGGCCTGTACCGGTCAGTAACATGCAGTCCTCATTACCCGGTCAGGAAATTCTCTCTGTTAAACGTCGCGCCAAGTATCTCCTGCTTGATTGCGGCATTGGCAGCCTTATTATCCATCTCGGCATGTCGGGCAGTCTGCGCATACAGGATCAATCTGTCGCAGCCGAAAAACACGACCATGTTGAAATCCTGTTTGACAATGGAAAAGTTTTACGCCTGCGTGACCCACGTCGCTTTGGTGCAGTATTGTGGACAAAACAACCCGCGGATAAACACCGCTTACTAGCCAGCCTGGGCCCAGAACCTCTGAGCGGCGAGTTCGATGGCACATATCTGTTCCATAAAACACGCAAACGCCATTGCAGCATTAAAAATCTCATTATGGACGCACATATTGTTGTTGGAATCGGCAACATCTATGCCAGCGAAGCTTTATTTCATGCCGGCTTACGGCCCGGTATATCTGCCTCTGGTCTGACTCGGCAGTCAAGTCATCTTCTAGTAGCTGCAATCAAGCAGGTACTCAATAAAGCAATTGCCGCTGGTGGCACCACACTACGAGATTTCACCAATACCGAGGGTCAGGCCGGCTACTTCAGCCAGTCACTTTTAGTCTACGGGCGTGAAGCAGAACCATGCCTGCAGTGCGGAGCTAACATCAAGCGTAAATTAATAGGACAGCGTTCCAGCTTTTATTGTCCAAACTGCCAGAAATAGCGACCGTTGAGGGGATAAAACCTTGTAGCAACCCGTAGAATGTGCCATTTTTGCCCTTAAGGGCATAAAAGTAACATCAACTCTTAACAAACTACATTAAGTTTATAACGGAACTACCATAAATTCTTGTATTTTTCTGCAACTGATTCTATAGTTACAGTTGCAGAAGAAGCCAACCCAAAGGGGTATTAGATGACTAAGCATGGAATTATTGATGATTTTGAGGCTTACAGCGAGTGGCGTAAGCAGGTCAGAAACGTCAT
>ENA-ORDP01001872-ORDP01001872.1-marine-sediment-metagenome-genome-assembly--contig:-NODE-1872-length-10834-cov-4.395677_pt1 | contig 10834 bp, 9 predicted proteins | sample MGYA00248627_ERZ508539 | MGnify/ENA primary metagenome ERZ508539 (study PRJEB26208, sample SAMN05571518) | marine sediment metagenome | biome: deep sea; feature: Hydrothermal vent; material... | reverse complement strand
TCATTTCCTGTTCCAGATGAGGAGGTAAAAAGGCTCCTCCATAAGCGCCGAAATAGCCTTCTGCATTGGGGTATTTTTTTAAATAATTTTCTGACATAATTAAAATAGTATTAGTTAGCGGTAAAAGTAGAAAATAAATTGAATAATAAAAACGGGATGTTTTTTTGGAAAGACTGAATTTCATATTTATTGTATTTTTGAAAAAAATAATATTTTGAAAAAAATAGCCATTGCATTAGGCGGTGGAGGAGCCCGCGGGATGGCTCACATCGGATTTCTGCGCATTATCGAAAAAGAGAAAATTCCCATTGCCCGTATTTCAGGCTGCAGCATGGGAGCTATGGTAGGCGGTGGTTACGCACTCTATCAGAATGCTGATGCCGTAGAAGAACTTGCCTATCATTTTATAGAACATCCCGTTTTTGAAGGATTTAACTTCGACGATTTTGCTTCCCTCGACAAAAGTGGCGACGACTTAAAAAGCAAGGCCATTTCAGTTATGGGACGTATAAAAGTGGGACTGTCGCTTTTTAAAACGCTGGCAAATCCCGGTATTTACGAAGACGAACTGGTTGAAAAAGCTTACCGCAACTATCCTGATCACCTCATCGAAAAACTCCCCATGCGCTTTTATGCCATAGCGAGTGACCTGCTCAGTGGAGAGGAAGTGTTGCTAAAGAAAGGGAGTCTGCGTCTTGCTGTTCGCGCCAGCTCTTCTATCCCCGGATACCTGCCTCCGGTACAATGGGGAAAACATCTGCTGGTGGATGGAGGTGTTTCCAACCTCGTTCCCACCCAGTATTTCAGGAAAACTGAAAACGAACTGATTATCGGCGTGAATGTGAGCCGTCCGATCAATGACAAAGTTGATTTGAGCAGCGGGCTTGACATAATGCAGCGGGCTGAGAACATCCGAAATTATCATCTCACCAAACTTAAAGTCAGTAATGCCGACAAAGTCATCACTTGTCCTCTTGGCGACATCTCGTGGGCTGATTTCAAAGAAGCCAAAAATATCATTAAAGCCGGTGAAAAAGCTGCCAGACGTTTGCTGCCCTGGTTAGAAAAAGCGTTGAATTAATCGAAAAATTCAGCATTGAAATTCATTAGATAAACTGTTTGTGTAGCTCTTGTAAATGCGGTATAAAGCCAACGCATATACTCTTTGTCTACCTGTTCTTCATTCACATATCCCTGATCAATAAAAACGACAGGCCATTGTCCGCCCTGCGTTTTATGGCAGGTTATGGCATAAGCATATTTTACACGAAGTGCGTTGAAATAAGAATCTTTTTTCACAGCTGCCAATCGTTTTCGACGTTGGGGGATGGCCATATAATCCCGTTCTACTTCATCGAAAAGCCTGCGTTGCTCCTCTCCCGAAATATCAGGGCCGGGAGCATCCAATGTATCCAGCAACAGTTTTACAGTAAGTTCTTTTTCCTCCGGATAATCGGGCAACCGGATTTCGGCTTCTGCAAATTTGAAACCATAAAGTTCCTCCAGATGATTTATGCGTACAACTTGAGCCATGTCGCCATTGGCAATAAAGCCGGTTTTAGAATCCGGCGAAAGCCAGAAATAATTATTTTTCACCACCATAATTTTGTCGCCTGCCTCCAAAACCGATTCTCTAAGCTGTATCCTACTGCGTATCTGCTGGTTGTATAGGTTTGCACTTTTGTTACTCCGGGTAACAACGATGCTGCCAGTGTCTTCACCTCCGGAAAAAGCCGTCTGCATTAAGTCCTCCAACATGTAACCATCCTCAATAATATGCACATCCTGTTCAAAGTTCTGGCGCACAAAAAAGGGTGGATTAACCATCTCCTCCTCTATTTTGCGGCGTAGAAAGGTTGCCGATTTCAAAATACCGGAGTCCAGAGCCTGCCGCATTACTTCACGCATTTCAAAGGAGAAAGCCGTCAGGTTATAAGTGCCACGCAGATACGCCACATCCAATGCCGGACTGATGTCCAGTCCCACGGGAGGCAGCTGCGCAGTATCACCTACCAGCAGCAACTTATTCCCACTTTGGGAAAAGACAAACTGCATTAAGTCATCCAACAAACTTCCCTGAGATGCCATCATATTTTTGTCCAGAGAATAATCACTAATCATAGAGGCTTCATCGACAACAAAAACTGTATTACTCATTTTGTTCTGCGACAGGACAAGTCTTTTCCGACCTTCTTTATCGGTATCAGAGCGATAAATACGGCGATGAATGGTGTAGGATGCAAAGCCGGTATATTGCGCCAGTACTTTTGCTGCCCTGCCTGTGGGAGCCATCAGAACAAACTTCCGTCCGGTTTCATGAAGCAGGTTAACGAAAGCACTGATAAGACTGGTTTTGCCCGTTCCGGCGTAACCTTTTAGTAAATACATGGGGTTGCTTTTGGAGCTGGCACCAAAAGCAGCGAGATGCCGCATGGCTATATTTTGGTCGCCGGTAGGCGGATAGCCAAAATGACGAAGAATACCTTTTATTTCCTGTGCAAGAGCCATAACAAAACCGGTTAGAACGGGTAACCAATACCAAAGTTAATTGCAACATCTCTCCAGTGAAGCGTATCAAAACGCCAGCGTTTGCCCAGAGGATAAGCGGGATCCTGAAGAGGTATGGCAAAGTCAACCCTGAAGATAAAAAAGGAAAAGTCGAGCCGGATACCAAGGCCGGCATCAATAGCTATCTCTTTGGCAAAAGTGTCCCAGGCAAATTCTCCTCCCGGGAAAGCACTGTTCGAATTTAGGTTCCAGATATTACCTGCATCCACAAAGAAAGCACCTTTCAAAAAGCTAATAACAGGAAAACGGTATTCCATATTTGCCTCAAGCTGGATATCTCCCACCCTTTCATAATCTCCCTTTCCGGTAAATGAACCCGGCCCCAGGGTACGAAAACGCCATGCGCGCATACCATTAGCTCCACCGGCAAAAAAACCTTTTTCATAAGGAACAACGGCAGAATTTAAATAGGGAACTACCATCCCAACAAGCCCGCGAAAAACCAGTGCCTTACCCTGATTATTAAACTGAATATAATGGCGATAGTCAAGATTAAAACGCAAATATTGTGAATAAGGAACCCCGAAGATCGTGTAATAACCCAGGGAATCTGTCGTCCCTCCGAAAAATCCGTTTATTGCACGAAGCATGTTCCCCGAAGTCTCAAGGTCAAGGCGGGCATAATTAAAGTTACCTGCACGATGCAATTTCTGGTTATTGAAAATAATACTGTAACGCAAACCGGCAATCATATGGTCAGAATATTGCTCTTTGAGTTGCTGGTTGGTCTCCTGCTCAAGAATTTTTCGAAATTCCGGTGTAGGATTAACCTTAACAAAGTTGAGGTTGACAGGTGTCAGCATGTGTTTAAGATACTTCCCTTGTTTCCAGGAATAACTGAACTCAATATTGCTGATATTTTGCGTATAGTAGGGTCGAATATTATAGCTGTATCCAACTCCAAGACGTGTTTCAGCCATATCCAACATCCGATATTTTCTGAACGGGAAGAGAGTCATAGGAAAGATTACCGAAGCATTCACTCCCGCTTCAAATGTGTTGAAAAGGCCGTTTCCCCTTGATGAAGTGATGCTTGAGTCGGAAGGTAGCCTGCCGAGATGCTGCGCTTCGAATCCGCCATTAAACCTTAGGCTAAAAACTTCTCCCCGGCGAAAAATGTTCTTATTGGTAAACGAAAGTATGCCGTTCACCCCCAGATCACCACTGGAGTTTGTCCCCACAGCTTCAACAGAAATATTATTCAGTTTTCCTGTCTGCATCTGAATCCGGGCATTCAGATAACCAATACTGCCGGTGTCAGTTTTAGCCTTTTTTACCGGCTCAAAACTAATATTGGTCGTCTTCAAAACCTTATAATTAAACAATGGCCGGTAAGTCTCTTTCACGGCCTTATCAGAAAAGGGTACTCCTGATTTTAAATGAATTGCATTGTCAAAAGTTACCAGCGCAAATCGTTTGTGCGGCTGACAATAATAATTGTAATGGTATGCCGTAGTATCTTTAGGAAACCTGATCACATGGTCTATCCGAATGTAATTACGGGGATTCATCGGATCATAATTGGGAAAGATATCAATGGTATCCAAAAAATAGCGAATATGTGGTAGATATCTCATTTTCCCAGGATGATTTTCTTCGGCCACTTCTCTCGGTTTAATGTCTATCTGCACACTGGCTATGTTCTTTCGAAAATTGGTATCTACCAAAAACTGAATGTAGTTCCTGTTAAAATAGTAATAACCTTGATTCCTGAGTAATTGCGTAATCCTGTCGCGTTCATTATCCATAGTATATGCATTATAAACGCTCCCTTTCTTCAGTAAACCGTCTTTTTCCTGATTCCTTAAAAAAGGCATTAAAGTGGAATCCTCAATAACAAATCTAATTGAGTCGTAGTGGTAAGGTTTAGCAAGGAGTATCTGATAAGTCATGTCAACTAATTTATTCTTTTCAAGGTACTGAAAAGAATATTTAACTCTGGAATGGAAAAAGCCGATATCTGCAAGATATTTTTCCATATTGTGGGCATTTCTTGCGGCATCTTCTTTATAAGAATAGACAGGTTGTTCACCAAATTTTTTGTTACGCCAGGCACTAAATTTGGTATGCTTTTTCTCATTTTGATAATATTGCCAGAGTTTTATACGCCAAAACAGAAATTTTTTATTACGTTTGGGCTGTATATACTGCTTGAGTTCGCTCGTTTTTATTTCCGGATATAACTTATCACTTAGCTTTATTTTGCTCTTGTTGACAAGATACTTGCCATCCGGAACAAACTTCTTCACAGAACAGGAATACGTCCCTGTAAGAAGGAGAATAAATATAAGGGGTATGCTTATTTTCAGGTGTTTCAATTTTTCCGGAGTTATGCTGCAAAGCTAAGAAAAGATAAATATCTTAAAATGAGAAAATACAAACGACTAACCGAAGAAAATAATCATTTCAACAAAAAAAGGATTACCTGTCAAAGATAATCCTTTCTCCTTTGGTGGGAACTACTGGATTCGAACCAGTGACCCCCTGCTTGTAAGGCAGGTGCTCTGAACCAGCTGAGCTAAGCTCCCCTTCCCTTTCAGGTTTTGAGGGTGCAAATATACACTCATATTTTAAATGAACAAGCGCTTTTTTTTTATTTTTCTCACTAATCACAAAGGTTTAGCCGAACAAACAGGATACTTGGAAGTTATTTACACTGAGTAGCTTGAAACTAAATCAGAGGTATAAGCCACGGAACAGCAGGTAATAAAATGGAAAAACAGAAAGGCTGTAGATGGGCTTATCCTGAAACAATAAAACCGGAAGCACAAGCAACCGGTTTTATTGTAGATGCGAAGGATAAGGTTAACCGAATATTAATTCTTTTCAAAATCTCCCCTGAAATGGGAATATTATAATGTTCTTTTCCCTTTCTCCAAAACGACTCTTTTAATTATATTTATGCTTACTCTTGTCCTTCTTCTCCATTTGTTGCATCATTTCCTGCATCAGGGAATGCATTTTCATCATTTTGGCCCGTTGTGTACTGTCTTTGGGCATCATTTTCATCATTTTGGCCCGTTGTGTACTATCCTTAGGCATCATTTTCATCATCTTGGCATTCATTTCCGCCTTTTGTGCAGGCATCATAGTCTTTCCTTTAGACATATCACAACTTTTCAGCATTTGTATCATCCTGGCATTCATTTGCATCATCCTGGCCCGTTGGGCTTCGTCTTTGGGCATCTTTTTTTCCATCATGGTAAACATCTTCTTTTTTTGACTTTTATCCATCATTCCTTTTCCATTTGCCATTTTGCTGTTCTTCATCATTTGCTTCATGCTCATCATCATGGTATGCATTTGCATCATTGTAGCCTTTCGTGTACTGTCGTGAGACATCATTTGCATTTTTTGCATGTTATGCATTTGTCCCATTTCACTCTTCATGCCCATCTTTTTAGTCTTAGTGCAGTCTTTTTTCTTAGCGGTGGAGTCAGGATGTATGGCCGAAGCTTCGAGATTCATTGAGGATTCCACTGACATGTTTTCCGGGAAAGTCATATCATTTTCGGCAAAGGCGAATCCTGTAAAGGAAAAAACGACCAATACCATTACTGTTAAAATTTGTTTCTTCATATTTATATTTTTTTAATTTGTTAATAAATCCCTGGGGTTATATTACTGATTTCTCAAGCGCAAAGCGTTGGAAATAACAGAAACGGAACTAAAGCTCATGGCTGCTGCTGCTATAATTGGACTCAAAAGAATTCCGAAAAAGGGATAAAGCACACCGGCAGCGATGGGAACACCAACGGAATTATAAACAAAGGCAAAAAACAGGTTTTGCTTAATATTCCGCATCACTTTCCTGCTCAGGTCATGTGCCCTTACAATTCCATTCAAATCGCCTTTCACCAAGGTAATCTCAGCGCTTTGCATGGCGATGTCAGTGCCTGTGCCCATAGCAATACCAATATTGGCCAATGCCAGAGCCGGCGCATCGTTAATACCATCTCCTGCCATGGCCACAATATGACCCTGCTCCTGAAGTTCTTTTACTTTGTTATATTTATCTTCAGGAAGACAATCTGCCTGGTAGGCATCGATACCCATTTCGTCAGCAATGGATTTCGCCGTATATTCGTTATCACCAGTAAGCATAATCACCTGAAGGCCAGCCTTGTGTAATGCTTTTATGGCTTCAGCGGAAGTTTCTTTTATTTTATCGGCTACACTCACCATTCCTTCCACATCTTTATCAATCATCAGAAACATAACCGTTTGTCCGGACTGCTGCCATTTTTTTGCAAGCTCTCCATTCTCTTTTGATAATTCTGCTCCAAAATATTCGATGAGACGCTGATTTCCCAACCCAATTCTATTTCCGTTTAGTTTTGCCTGAACGCCCATTCCGGTAACAGACTCAAAATCATCCACATCCAGAAGGGAGATATTTTTGGCCATGGTTCCTTTCACTATGGACTCGGCTACAGGATGTTCGCTGTTCTTATCAACAGAAGCTGCCAGTTGCAAAATTTCATCATCTTTTTTATTATTGAAAGAGACATAGGACCTCAAAGCTGGCTTTCCTATAGTAAGGGTACCTGTCTTGTCCACAATAACCGTATCTATCTTATTCATTTCTTCTATGGCTCCAGCATCTTTCACCAGCACACCCGATTGGGCTGCTCGTCCGGTACCTACCATAATGGACATGGGAGTTGCCAGGCCCAACGCACAGGGACAGGCAATTACCAGTACTGCAATAGCATTCACAAAAGCAAACACCAGCGCCGGCTCAGGCCCCCAGAAATACCAGACAATAAAGGTTATTATAGCAGCCGAAACCACCACCTGTACAAAATATTTAGCCACCGTATCGGCCAGCTTTTGGATGGGGGCTCTGGAGCGACTTGCTTTGTTCACCATATCAATAATTTGGGCAAGCAACGTATCAGAACCTACCTTTTCGGCTTTCATTTTAAAAGTCGTTCTGCCATTCACAGCACCACCAATAACTTTTTCTCCCTCAACTTTTTCTACCGGGATAGATTCTCCGGTAATCATACCTTCATCAACCACAGCGGCTCCTTCGAAAATAATGCCATCCACCGGGATTTTTTCTCCCGGCCTGATTTGAAGGATATCCCCGGTCATAACCTCTTCAACAGGAATTTCCTGCTCTTTCCCATTACGGATAACTCTTGCTATGGGAGGAACGAGATTGAGCAATGCTTTTATGGCCGTATTAGTTTTGCTGTGAGCGCGTAATTCCAGAACCTGGCCTAACAATACCAGTGTAAGGATAAAGGCTGCCGCTTCAAAATAGAGGTGAACATAGCCTTGGGCATCTTTGAATTGGGATGGGAAAAAGCCGGGAAAAAACATTCCCAACACACTAAATAAGAAAGCAGCTCCCACGCCGAGAGAGATGAGCGTCCACATGTTTGGCGACCATCTTCGTACCGAATTCCAGCCCCGCACAAAAAATTCCCCGCTTGAATAAAAGACAACGGGAATTGTCAAAATAAACTGAATCCACCTCCAAACAATTTCGGGTGCTATTTTGTTGATATCCAGAAAAGAAACGTAATCGGACATGGAAATGATGAGGACAGGTGTAGAGAGAGCCAGGGCAAACCAAAAACGGTTGGCCATTTTCTTATAGGCCTTTTCTTCTTCACTTTTCTCACCTCCTTTTTCCGGAACCAGGTCCATTCCACATTTTGGGCAGGAACCGGGTTTATCACTTTTTACCTCGGGATGCATTGGGCAGGAATAGACTACCTGTTTTTTGCTTTCCAGACTTACTTCCTTTATCAAATGCATACCACATACCGGACATTCACCGGGTTTATCGTATGTTTTTTCGCCTTCGCAGTGCATGGAGCAGTAATATTTACCTGAGGCTGTTGCCGGTTGTGCCGCACGCGGTGGCAAGCTAGGTAACTGCCTGGACTACAAACATCTTCCGGGGCACCCGGGCGACCCTGGGCGGTACATTCCGTGGCCTGGGTTGCATTTGTCACCCGCATCGCCCCGGCAACACGGCGGATGCCGTACGTCTCGTATCCGGGTAGCGGATGATGGGCATACAGACCAAGAATCCCCACGGATCAATGTATTACCGCCGTGACGCACGGCGGCCGCCAACTGGGAATGCGGTTCCAGAAAGTAACGCTGTGGGGATTGGCAGAGATCCGGGCCAAAGCGGGCGCACTGCTGGGGAAAAATTAAGGGGCGCCGGCAGAAGGATCCCCCTTTTCATTCTCGTCATGCCTGGATGTGTCGTCACAGCGCTTCAATACCGTCATAGACCCTGGATCCAAGAGCTACGCCCGGGATGACGGACTTCTATCCACCCTGCGCTGGACGTGCCATGAAATGGTCATAAAGCCGCAGGACGGTGGGCCCTCATCAGTCGTTATCCGGTCGCCATCGACACAGACGATCCACATCCAGTATGGCAATAAATTCTTCATCCACCACCAAAACGGCCTGGACTATTTCGTTAATGCCCCAACCCTGACGAGCGGGCGGCGGCAACAAATCGGTGACCGCCCGCTCGATCACATCGTGGACGGCATCCACCAACAAGGCCACCTGTTCACCGGTCTCGGTCGATAGAACGACCAGACGGCGCAGCGCGTTATCCCCTTCAACGTGTGAATCCAGATGCAGACGGCGGCGCCCGTCCAGAACCCCAAGAATAGCACCGCGAAGGCTGACCAGACCCAGCATTTCCTCTGCCGCACCCGGCACATGAGCCATCTCGGTAAGCCGTACCACTTCGTGAATACGCGCCAAGTCAATGGCGTAGCTCTCACCGGCCAAATTAAAGCTCAGCCAGCGCCGCGGCACACTGCTTTCAGTCATGGCACTCTCAACCGCACTCATTTTTCATTCTCCTCGATCGCGACGACCGGAACGTTCGCTTCACTACGAAAAATATCCAGCATGCCGCCCACATCAATCACCGCCACCCGACGGGCCGAAACCGTACCGGCCAACCAGGATCGGCTCCCCGGGGTTTTGCGCCAGCGCACATCCCGCTCGCGTAACGACACCACCTGCGAGGCCTCATCACAGACCAGCGCCCAGTCTGATTTGCGCAACGGTAACAATACGGTTGCTGGCTGCTCACTCAGACCCGGCGCAACCAGCCGGCCCAGATGGGCGACCTCAAAGCTGCGACCCGAACATTCCACCTGGCCCAGGTACCAAGGTGTATCCGCTCGGGGTGCTGGGGGTAATGACGGGCAAGGCCGAGCCGGCTCCACGGCATCTTCCGGCAAAGCCAGCGCCACCCCCGAGGCCGAGCACAGGCGATAGCGTGAGCCGGGCTCGGCCTCAGCCGGCTCCTGCTGAGCCGTGGATTCCGGCGCCAACAGAGCCTCCAGATAATCACTCAAAACCGTTTCATGCCTTGGGTTGGCAGATGGCCCACTCATGCCTTCCCCTCCGCCTGGGATTGTGCTTCGGCAACCAGCAGTTCATCGAGTAAGTGGTCATAGGCGCGAGCCGCCCGTCGTGCGCCCGGCCAGGCATGCGGAGGGACCCCGGCATAGCTGGCTTCACGCAGTTGGGTATCCATGGGAATCACACTATTTGCCAAGTACTCCGCATATTGTTCACGCAGGGTTTGCAGACACACTGTGGAGGCATGGGTACGTGGATCGTAAAGGGTCGCCACGACGTGCCAAGCCGCGATGCCACCCAGGGAATGGCTAATCTTGGCCAGCGTAGCCTGCATGTGTTGCAGACCACGCAGCGCCATGAACTCGGTCTGGGTGGGGCTCACCACCCGTTCGCAAGCTGCCAGCGCATTGACCATGGGCACACCCAAGGTCGGTGGGCAGTCCACGATCACCCGCTGATAGCGCCCCCCCAGCGACTGAAGGGCATCAGCCAATCGCCGACCCATACCCGGCACACTGCCAAACTGACGGTCGACGGTGGCCAGAGCGGAGACGGCCGGCAGTAATTCCAGGTGCTCGATGGCGGTTTGGCAAATCTCCGCTTGCCACACTTGCCGATCCTCCGCGAACAGGGCCCAGCTGCCTCCTGCCGGACCGGCCTCTTGCTGCAGATAGGCACTCATCGAGGCATGCGGATCCATATCCACCAGCAGCGTACGTTCACCCTGCCTGGCCAGTAATCCTCCCAAGGCTACAGCGGTGGTGGTCTTGCCGACGCCACCTTTTTGATTAGCTACGGCCCAGGTATGCGGTGCGTTATTCATGGTTTGCTTCCCCGGTAAGCCGGGACGACCGTTGGACGGGATGGCACAGCATGGCCCTTGGCTATGTTATAAAAACGCTTG
>ENA-ORDP01001870-ORDP01001870.1-marine-sediment-metagenome-genome-assembly--contig:-NODE-1870-length-10842-cov-7.776583_pt1 | contig 10842 bp, 8 predicted proteins | sample MGYA00248627_ERZ508539 | MGnify/ENA primary metagenome ERZ508539 (study PRJEB26208, sample SAMN05571518) | marine sediment metagenome | biome: deep sea; feature: Hydrothermal vent; material... | reverse complement strand
CAGAGCCTTTTCGAGTCTCACCGCCTGAGGCGGTGGTTTACCCAAATTGAATTAAACGAAATGCAACGGTTCAGGCTCCCCATTTCAAGACGGCAACGATTCATTCATCGATGCAAGCTGGTAAACCCGGGCGGCCTGATGATGCTGGTTCAGCCCGGCCATTTCTCCGGCCAGTCGCTGTTTCTCCCTTTCCCCCAGAGCCATGCTTTTATTGTCGATCGTCATAACCTGCCTTAATGTCGCCGCCAGTGTTTCCAGCATTACATTGATATGCGGATGAGCAAACAGGGCCGTGATTATTTTCTCACGTTTCGCTTCCAGCCTGGTAAACGTTGCCCAATCACCCTGTTTCGCCTGGCCATACATCTCATGACTGATACGCAGAATATTCTGTACATGTGATTGTGGGGATATTGCAGGCATGGCCGATCTCGCTCCTCAGCTTCAGTATTCCTGAATCTGTTTTCCCTGTTCCATACGCGCGGGAACCTCGTCCCAGCTCACCTTGATCGAGCGCAACAATGATGCAACTTCATCGAGAATATCGACATCATTTTCAGCATTAGCCCGGGCCAGACGCCGGGTCATGTAGTCATACAGATCGTCCAGATTCTGCGCGATCTCACCCCCTGTATCCAGATCCAGGCTCGCACGCAGACCGTCAATAATAGAAATCGCCCAACTGATATTTCCCCCTTTTGACGATACCTCGCCACGCTCCATATGCCCCTTGGCAGTATGGATTTTTCCCAGCGCTCCGAGCATCAACATCTGGATCAGGCGATGGGGGCTGGCGGACTCAACACCACTGGAAACACCAATCTTATTATACTGCTGAACCGCACTATGTGGTTTTGCCATATTCATTACCTGATTCCTCATTTATTAACAAAACATACGTCACTTAAACCCTGTCGCGTATCTCACCAGCGCAGCCTGCGGGTAATACCGTGGCATGTTACCCACAGGGCAGGAGGCCAAACAGTTGAACGAAATAACGATTCCATGTCAGTTTTACTTCATCTTTGCCGCACCGGGCAAAGAAGCCAACTGGCGGCTGAGATAGCTACTCGTTGATCGCATTTTCCCCAGCGTTGCATCCAGCGCGCTATACTTTTTTAAATAGCGTTGCCTGGAGGCCTTAAGTTTGCGCGCCAGCTTTTCCCTGTCTTTTCCCAGGTCATGAATACGATCTGAATAACCCTCACTGCGAATCTTTATGATGCCATCCTGTTTCAGATACTGACCACTCAGTTCGTAAAGCTGCGCGCCCACGCCGTGAGAAAAAAACACCTGTCCCCGCTCACCCGTGGAGCCATCCTTCACCTCTATTTTTAGACCTTCTGCGCTGCCTTTGCCTGTCAGGGTGCGCCCGGAACCGATACCCGCCACATAATTGAAGGTACCCGCTACATTTTCACCACTGATACCACGAGTAACCTGAAAACCCAGGTTTTCTTTCAGCCCCTTGTCAGACTGAATGACTTCAACTGAAGAATGATTGCCATAACGCTCAGAAACCAATAGCAGCCGGTGATTAAAAAAATGGGCTTCCACGGAGACTTTATTTTTTTGAAAATGACTGTCTGAATTGATCTGGCTTTGCAGTTCCTGCAGTAAATCACTCTCACTGGAATAATTTTTTGCGCTCAGCGTGATCTTCTTGCTATCCACGCCATCCACCTTGAGGTGGAAACTGTTGTCTCCCTTCTCCAGGCGCAATGGAAATATAGTCCCGGCTACACCCGCCATGACGGGGCGTCCGGCCCATGCGCCCTGTGAAGCCATGTGGGTAATAACCAAATCATAGGTGCCGGTCTTTGTTTCATGACCCGCTTTAAGGTAATGAATCGCAGGATCACTGCTGGAGCCGGAAATCGAAAATAATTGCACGACCTGTTGTAGATCATCATCAATGGCTTTCTGCAGTTTCGTGCTTTTTAACTCCAGCTTGCCATCACGCTTGATATCAATGCCCACGCTGTAAAGAGAATCATATTTTGAATTAACACTGCTGAAATCATTTCCCATTATACGCCGTATCTGGTTAATAACCCCGCGAATAGACGCATCGCCTGAGAGCGGACCCGCTGTTTTTGTTTTGGGATCATAGCTGGTCAGCTTATCCACCACGTCGATCAATTCATTGTATTTACTAACGAATTTCTTGACCGAACTCATTATAGAAGCGGTATTCATCTCGATGTGAAGGTGATTAGTGCTACCTTCAGAACCCGGCTTGAGGTGAAGAGTGACACCCTCGATCACATCATCAATATCATTACTGGAACGGCTAATCAAGATACCATCAACGTTCAGCTTGGCATCCTGCGTCGCCACCACCTCATTCATGTTCAGTCCCGCGCCCTGCCGGCTGCCTGGTTCATAGGCAAGGGCCGACAGTCCTGACATATCCTGATCAGTCCCGTCCTTGTCGTCCACCTTGATGCGAATATTGTTGTCATTGCCCGCCACCAGTGAGGACAGCACCAGCCGATAGCCCTTGCCATCATTAATCACTGCGGCACGAACACCCGCACCTGATTTATTAATCGCCTCCTGAATCCCACGCAGGGTGTCATTCTTATCAGTAATGCGAATAGTTTTTGCGGGGATCTTCGAATTCATTACAAAATGCCCGCTTTCATCATCAAACCGACCTAGTTGAATCGTCAAACTGCCGCTTCCTACAGGAAGATGATCAGATTCCAGAGCGGCGCTTGAAAGTTTGTGCGCCTTGGCAATTTGCAAAATTTTAATGTCATAATCACCCGGCTGGGCGTCTTTATCAGCTGTTGCGGTCAGCTTGTCTTTATCACTGCTGGTGACTTCGAAATGGCCAAAAGTATCCGGTTTGCGCAAGGCATTAAGTGAAGACTGGAACCCGGAAACCGCCCCTTTGAACGTGCCTATTGCGGAGAGTCCTGCCTGGAGTTTCGCTTCCTTGCGATCCAGTCGCATCTTCACTGGCCCACCTTCTGCTGCCACCAGCTTATCGACCAGACCCCGGACATCCAGTCCTGATCCGATACCGGAAGATGTAATGCCTGGCATACCGTACCTCTTGACTCATTTGGAACTGAATGAGGATTCCTTCCCGGAACCCGATTTACCGGTACAATGCAAGTTTAGTACCAGCCTGTACCATTCCATCAGGCATTCAGTTCTATCAGAAATCCTTTTCTTGCTTCTTCATCCATGAATTGCGTCAGGCGTCTTGATATGGCCAGCATCTCTTTAGAGGGGATCTGGCGTATCAGTTCCTTGGTTTGCGAGTCATAGACTTTCACGACGAAATGTCCTGTTTTGTCATCAACACTGAAATCCATGTCGCGTTCCATGTGCTGTACATATTCCTTCAGATGGCTCACTGCTTGTGTAATATCTTCTTTTGTGACCTCGGTTTCACGGGTTTGCTCCCCGATGATTGCGGCGGCAACCGTTTGCCGCCCCTCGGCAACATTCCCCTTGGAACCACTGCTGGCGCGACCGTCCCTTGCCACCACCACGAGTGCCACATTGGTTATCGAATGTGTTGCCATAACGTCACCTCTTACGCCGTCAGACGCAACCACTGAAATCCATCAGCGGTTTTTGTCCATAATTCTCAGCTTACTTTAACAGGGTCAAGACGTTCCGTGGCGCCACATTAGCCTGTGCCAGCATTGCTGTACCTGCCTGTTGCAGAATCTGGGCACGGGTCAAATCAGCTGTTTCCTTGGCATAGTCAGCATCACGAACGCGTGAACGCGCAGCGGTCAGGTTTTCAGCATCAGTAGACAGGTTGGCAATGGTCGACGTAAAGCGGCTCTGGATAGCACCGAATTTTGCTCGCTGGTTATTTACCGTCGCCAGTGCCGCATCCACCGTCGCCAGCGCCAGGTTGGCGCCAGCCACTGAACTAATGTCCAGATTAGCAACCGAATTCAGTGTAGACGCCACAGTGCTATCCTTCACTGTCATGCCGCTGGTCCCTGAGACGCTGAAGGATTTATCTGAATCAAATATTACCTGACCGGTAATAATCGCAGCCGCGCCTGCCGGAGCAGCTTTCCCGTCAGCCGTGGTCGGGGCTGCTTCAGCACCACCCGTACCTGCCGGAAGGGTCGTATCCCCTACTGTGATAGCACCAACATTGTTATTGTTGCTGGCTTCCTGCAGGGTAATGTTATTACCGGTGTTGTTCATCAACATCACACCCGAACCATCTTCACTGATCCGGGCAGTGACGCCGGTCTTGGATGCCACATCATTGATGGCGGTTACCGCACCGGCCAGACCATCATTGCCGTCCGTACCACTGATGGTAAAAGCGACCTGCTGAGCCTTTGGATTATCAGACTTGATATCCAGCACATAGGCGCCGGCCTTGCTAAAGCTGATTTTCTCCTGGGTCTTGGCGAAAGCGCTAACCCCGGTTTTATCGCTTTTAGCATTGACCATCTCGGCAATTTTCTTGGCGCTGGTACCGTTCTCAACCTTGAAAGTATGAGTACCCAGCGAGCCACTGACCGCGAGGTTTTCGCCGGTAATACGGTTGCTCGCAGTGCCGGTCGAGGCCACCCCCTCCACCCGGTAGTCGCCATACTGTGTCGTACGAAAGTTGCTGGTGGTGGTCAGAATGGTCTGGTTGGCATTGGCGCCGACCTGAAATACTGCGGCACCAAAGGTACCATCAAGCAGTTTCTGGCCGTTGAAATCGGTCGAAGTCGCGATACGATCAAGTTCCGACACCAGTTGCCCGACTTCGGCCTGTAGCGCCTGGCGATCTGAAGCCGAGTTGGTAGCATTGGCCGACTGTACCGCCAGTTCACGAACACGCTGCAAAATATTGCCGCCCTCAGCCAGTGCGCCTTCCGCCGTCTGTGCGAGAGAAATACCATCATTGGCATTTCGTACCGCCTGGTTCAAACCACGAATTTGTGAGGTGAAACGTTCAGAAATGGCCAGTCCCGCAGCATCATCCTTGGCGCTGTTAATCCGCAAACCGGATGACAGGCGCTGCAAGGCTACCTGTAACTCATTCTGCGACTTATTCAAGTTACGCTGGGAGTTCAACGACAAAATATTTGTATTAATGACTTGAGGCATAACGCTCTCCTCTGTTTCATCTCCAACAACGATTAGTCATTGTCTTCGACTACATACTCTTTAGCGGATATACATCCCCAAAATGGACATATTCACCGCTCCCGAAAACACTAGCGTCCGTGATCGGGCTTCCTTTAGGGGGTCAGGGGAAATTTTTATGTGAGCTATATTATTGTTTTATATGGAAAGACGGAGATATTTCAAAATTAATTCAAAAATCGTTTGTTTCAACACCAAATAACAACGCAAGAATTGATGGGTTTCACTTCGTTCTACCCATCCTACCCTATAAAATACCCGTGAGGATGGGTAGAACGAAGTGAAACCCATCATCCTACCCTATAAAATACCCGTAGGATGGGTAGAACGAAGTGAAACCCATCATCGTTCGTCCCCCATCTTATAAATAATTAAACAAGGAAATACCCTGCACGCGGGTAAAGGCTTTCTGTGAGGCTTTCAGTCCGGTCAGTTTTAGATTCAGATCACTGACGGCTTTGCTGTAATCCAGATCCTCAACCTTGGACAGGGTCTGCTTGATCTGCAATTTATAGGATCCATTAATATCTTCCTGCCCGTCCAGCGCATTGAGGCGAGCGCCTACTGTGGCGCGAACGTCGAGAATATTATTCAGCCCCTGATCCAGCCCCACCAGAGCACGAGCAGCTTCATTGTGCAACCCGGTGAACCCTTTGCCTTTGTCGTCCGTACCTTTCAGTGCGCTGACCAAGCGATCGATGGTAGTAAAGAGATCCTGGTTTTCACTCGGACGCACGACAAAAGAGTCGCCATTTTCCGGCTCCCCCTTGATAAAAGTATTCACACCCTTGAAAGCAATCGCATCACCAGATTTATATGGCGTCCCTGCAGGAACAATAATCTGACCTTTCTCATCGGTAACTTTATAGGAAAATTCCTTGCTGCCATCAGGCTTGACTTTTTTGGCAAAAACAATGGTGTAGCGACCACCCTTAAAGCCATCAACCGAATTACCCGGTGAAATAACGGCGCTCCCCTTGTTGCTGGGACTATCAAATATTGCAAATTCACCATTACCATCCTTGATATCGCGAAACACCTTACTACCTGAATCTGCGGTGGCAATCTGCCGCTCCGGACCAATCAGCATAAAACGCTGGCTATCATCACCATGATAGTCATACCCACTGCCCGCGCTATGATTAAAAGGACGGTATTTGGTCTTTGAACCGGAAAACAGAAATCCACCGCTGCTGTCCGTGGAATTGGCAAGATTGAAAAGTTCATCATTGAGCTGACCGATTTCGTCGGCGACAAAGCCCCGATCCTCGGCTGTCAGGGAATCATTATTAGCCTGTACGGTGAGTTCGCGCACGCGCTGGATAACGCTGGTCACACTTTTCAGCACGCTTTCTTCCATTGTCAGGCGCGTGCGCGCGGCATTAATATTTTCCTGCTGCTGTTTCGTGCCCGCCAGGGCATCGCGAAGATTGACCACTCGTGCGGCGGCCACAGGATCATCGGAGGGCCGGGTAATACGACGGCCAGTGGCCACCTGATCCTGCACCGTACTCAGCTTTTTCTGCTGATCAATCATGGCATCAATGGCAACCTGCTGAGCCTGATGAGTCGATATACGCATGGTCTTACCTGAATGAACTCAAGAGGGTTTCAAGCAACTTGTTGGCAGTCGCAATCATCTGCGCGTTGGCCTGATACAGCTTTTGAAAGCGCATCATGTTGGCCGCCTCCTCGTCGAGATTCACGCCGGAGATGGATTCCCGTTGTGCTTTGGCCTGGGCCAGCAATTTTTCCTGTGCCCCCGCATTCACTTCGAGCTCATGCGTCTTGCTGCCTACCCGGGAAACCAGTTGCGAATAGGCCTGTGCATAATCGACGGTACCATTGGATAATACCGGGGTATTCTGTAGTTTCGCCAGATCAATCGCATTGCGGTTATCGCCGACGCCATCCGTATTAAATTCAATTTTGAAACTATCCCCGGCTTTGGGTTCACCACTGAGATGAACACGGAAACCAAAGTCCGTACCATCCGGCAGGGGAAACACATCGCGGCCTTTTTTCGGATCATACGCCAGTAAGGTGCTGACTCCCGGCGGATTGGCCGTCTCTTTGCCGGGCGTGCTGACCGGATTGCCGTCGGCATCATTTTGAACATGCCCCTCATCCGGCTTCGCCGCCAGTTTGAAAGGAATCGCGTTGCCGCTATTATCCAGGACTTCAAAATGCGTTTTATCCGCAAAGCGAATCACAAAGGGCGGGTTGAGTTTGCTTTTCTTTCGATCAAAAACATGATTTTCGGTATCATGCACTATCCCCGCGCTGATCTTGCCATTGCCCAGATTGGCGATATTGGCCACGGTACGCAGGGGCGAAGCGGCGGCGATTTTGTTGACATTATCAATCACGGTAGAAAAATTTTGCGCCCCCTGACGAGTGGGACGAATAATAAACGCATCGCCATTCTCCAGATGAGAACCGCTGATTTTGTCAATCCGGATCCCTTCGCTTTTTACGTCAGCCGGCAGGGATGAATAAGTACCGATCAGCTTATCATCCTTCAACCTGATCAGTTTGTACTTGCCGTCACGATAAGTCAGTTGATAATCACTGATGGTCAGCTTGTTGACATCCGTGATTTCGGCGGATAAAAGTGTATCTCCTTTATTTTGAATATACGGCAATACTTTGGGCGTGCGTATATCATTTTCAGAGAAAAAATTCTCGCCAAGGTTATTATTCAGATCCATGCCCAAACGATGCTGGTCGTTGAAGCTTTTGGAAATTCCGATGGCGATACGTCCCAGCTCGTTCTGCGAAGCATCCAGCACACCGCGGCTAAAATCCAGCAAACCTCCCAGTTTACCACCCGTCAAAAAGCGGGTAATCACAGACTCGGAGCCATTGCCACTTTTAAAAACAATCTCGACTTCGTCCGGATCATAACGGCTGTTCTGGGCTTGCAGATCGGAAGCCACGCTGCCGATGACCAGCGCCTGACCATTGCCAATAAACACATTCAGTCGTCCATCTTCCTGTTCAGACACCCGCACTGATACCAGCCCGGCCAGCTTTTCCACCATGTTATCCCGCTGGTCCAGTAAATCACTGGGAGAACCGCCGCCAATCCCCCGCGCCTTGACGATGCTATCGTTTATCTTGGCAATAGACTTTGCAAGTTCACTGATTTCACCGACGATGTTATGCACATCCTGATTGACACCCTTGCGGATCTTGTTGAAACGACCATCAAGATAATGAAACCGGTCGCCCAGAGAATGAGCCTCACCCAGCAGCACCTGCCGGGCGGAGGCGGAAGACGGCTCATTAGCCACGCCATTAACGGCGGCAAAAAAACTTTGTAATGAAGGTGCCAGACCGGCATTGGGATCGGACAGCAGGTTATCCACCTGACTGGTATAATCATGATTGGTCGCAAGCGCGGCGTTACTCGATGTGTTGCTGCGTACTTCACCTGTTACGAATTCATTATAAACCCGGCCGACATGAGAAACTTCTACCCCGGTACCTACCGCGCCATTGACGCGCGCCTGGGGCGTGCGCGCAACGAGATCCACCTTCTGACGGGAATAGCCATCGGTATTGGCATTGGCAATATTGTGACTGGTAGTTGCCAGATTACGCTGTGACGCCAATAGACCGGAAATACTGATACCCAGAACATCACCCGCCATGCGCACCTCCCGAAATCAATAGCGCATAGTCACCCGTAAATGAACAGGTATTAATCGTTGCAACAGTATTTGCATCATAGCCCCCCTCCCTCTGGGATTTGGTCATGGATGACCTTATGTTGCGAAGCCCACGGATGGGCGAGAGCGACGAGGGTTGGGGTGAGGGAATAAAATACATGCAAATACTGTTGCAACGATTAATATGTAAAATTCTAAAGTAACTCCTCCCAATGACGATAAATGAGATACGACATAACCCATAAAAATAATCAAAAGATCAGCTTTCCTGGAGACTAGACCCATGTCCTTAAAATCAATAATGACAATTCGTAACAAACTTATTGCCGGATTTATTGTTTTAATTGTTTTAATCGTGGTCACAGGCATTTTTTCTGCCTCGCGCATCGACCTGCTGGGTAAACTGACCGTAAAAATGTATCAGCACCCTCTGGCAGTAACACGCGCGTCGCTACAGGCAAACGTCAACATTATCAAAATGCACCGCAGCATGAAGGATATTGCTCTCGCCAACAATAGCAAGGCAATGGAAGCCGCCCGTAAAAAGGTCGATGAATACGAGGCCCATGTTTACAAAGAATATGCACTGATTAGTGAACGTATCCTTGGCAAGGAAGGAAAAACCCTGATCGCTGAAACTATTCAAATATTCAAGAACTGGAAACCCATTCGCGATGAGGTTATCCAGGACATGGAAAACGGTGACCGTGAAGCTGCCGCCGCCATCACTAAAGGCAAGGGCGCCAAACACGTTGCTCTCCTGAATAAAAAGATGGATGCGCTGGTCGAATATGCGGGAATCAAGGGGGCCGGCTTCTTCAAAATGGCGCAATCCAAAAGTGAGAATGCCGACATAATAACGATTAGCATGATCCTTGCTGCTACCATTGCTGGTTTGCTGATGTCTTTCTTTATCGGGCGTTCCATTACCCGGCCGGTGAATAATCTACGCGCTACCATTGAGGAGATTGAGAAAAATTCCGATCTTGGAAAACGTATTGAAATAATCTCAGAAGATGAAATCGGTAAAACCGCAACAGCCTTTAATAGCATGCTGGAAAAATTCGAGGCCTTAATCCAGCAGGTTGCCAGTTCCAGCAAACAACTCGCAACCGCCTCAGAAGAAGTCTCTTCGGTCGCAATGGAGAGCGCCGGCAATGTCGAACGCCAGCGCCATGAAACGGATCAGGTTGCTACCGCCATCAATGAAATGAGCGCCACGGTTCAGGAGGTTGCCAACAATGCCAGCAATGCCGCCGGCGCCGCCGCCAATGCCGATAACGAGGCCAGGGGCGGCAAATCGGTGGTCGAGAATACCTCTCAGGTTATCACTCAACTGGCCAGCGAGATCGAAAACGCCTCTGGTGTTATCAGGGAACTTGAGCAGGACAGTGAGAACATCGGGGGTGTGCTGGACGTTATTAAGGGTATCGCTGAGCAGACCAACCTGCTGGCGCTGAACGCCGCTATCGAGGCCGCCCGTGCCGGTGAACAGGGCCGTGGTTTTGCCGTGGTCGCCGACGAAGTGCGCACCCTGGCCAGCCGTACCCATGAATCGACTACCGAGATCGAGAACATGATCGAGAAGCTCCAAACCGGCTCACACAACGCCGTCGAGGTTATGGAAAAAAGCCGCGAGCAGGCGCAGGCCGGCGTCGAGCAGGCCGCGGAGGCTGCCGAATCACTGGATGCCATTACCCGCGCGGTAGCCACCATCACCGAGATGAACATCCAGATCGCCAGCGCCTCTGAAGAGCAGTCTGCCGTTTCTGAAGAAATTAACAGAAACGTGACCAGCATTAGCCAAATTTCTGAACAGACAGCCAGTGGTGCCGAACAAACGACCACCTCGGCCAATGAACTGGCGCGCCTGGCCTCTGATCTGCAAAACCTGGTGGGCCAGTTTAAAATATATACTTGAGTCCTGTCTGCCCATGCTTATTAATCGTTGCATAAATATTTGCACCATAGCCCCCTCTCCCCATGGGAGAGGGTGGGGGTGAGGGGATAAAATACATGCAAATACTTATGCAACGAT
>ENA-ORDP01001869-ORDP01001869.1-marine-sediment-metagenome-genome-assembly--contig:-NODE-1869-length-10845-cov-6.990269_pt1 | contig 10845 bp, 25 predicted proteins | sample MGYA00248627_ERZ508539 | MGnify/ENA primary metagenome ERZ508539 (study PRJEB26208, sample SAMN05571518) | marine sediment metagenome | biome: deep sea; feature: Hydrothermal vent; material... | reverse complement strand
AGAAGGGCATGTAAGCCACGAGGGCATTGCATCCCAAGGCCAGTTGACCGTCCACTATGCCGACGGCGTTAACCAGGGGCTCAGCGTGGCCGCGAATCCAATCACCGATTAAAGCTCTGATGACCTCCTGAAAGTCTGATCCCTCATCCATCGCCTGCAGCTGACCCCCTTGTTAAGCTAAGCTAAAAGCTCTAGGATTACATCATGGAATCCCCTATGGATCATCGAGATATTCTGCGGAGGAACTCGGCTACCGCTCGGTCGATCATCTCTGAGAGCGATCTCCCTTGGCCCAATTCGAGCAATTAAATCAAGCGCTCTCTTCTCTCCGAGCTGCCGGCGTAGATGGTCACACGGCCATACTTATGTAGTCCCTTAGGAATGCGGATGGGGCGATCATACTTCAGTTCTTCAGGCACACTGCCTCCTTGGGGTCAAGAGCTCAAGCTGTCTACGGACACCCCCCATAAAAGTCAGTATACATCATATCATATCCGTAGTGTCAAGTCTGGGCTGCTCAGTTGTTTGATGATCCCCTAACCTCCGGCCGGGCGAGCAGCGCCTGGATGAACTCGCCCAACTCCTGCAGTTTCGGCCGCGGCAGGTTGGCCAGCTCGTTGAGCAACCTTGTGTAATGCTTCATGGCTGTATCAGCAAGCATTATTGCCCATTTATTACACAAGGTAAAAACGACCAGCCTTGCATGGGTGAACATTGAAATACTACAATGCACCTGCTATGAGAACCACCATCGAGCTCAATGAGGAGCACCGGGCCTCGCTCTATGCCATCGCCGTCCACCGCGGCTGGCGTGGCTACTCCCGCGTTGTGGAAGAAGCCATCGAGTTCTATCTGAAACACCATGCTGAAGCCGAGGAGGCCTGCCGCGCTCTGCTGGGGCGCAAGGGTGGCTGGTCGGCCGAAGAGGCTCGGCAGACCCGCGCGGCCATAGAGGAGCTCCGTGAGCAATGGACAACGGAAACCACCACCGCGTCATCGTAGACACCGACGTCCTCATTGACTACTTCGCCGGGGTTTCCCCCTCGGCCGAGGCCGTCGAGCGGCTGCTGCAGGAGGACCGGCTGGTAGTGACCACCCCCACGTTCTTCGAGCTGGCCTGCGGCTGCCAAACTCCGGCACAGCTTCAGGATCTTGAGCTCTTAATGAAGGCCGCCTATGGGGTCGAGCTGAGCGGGACCGCGGCTCTGCGGGCCGGGGCCTGCTACCGGGAGTTGAAAGCCCAAGGACAGCTCATCGGGGTCTCCGACCTGCTGATCGCCGGCTGCTGCCTGGCGACGGGTCTGCCACTCCTTACCCGCAACGTGCAGCACTTCCAAAGGGTATCGGGGCTCACGCTTCTGGAGATCTCAAACCTGCTCAATAGCTGAAAGATCGGGCCTCCCTTGGACACTCGCCCGTCAGGGGGTATAATAAGCCGCCTTCTTGAGCTAAGAGTTGGGTCAGCATCTCGGGCGAGCGACCATGAGCGCTGCGCTGAGCCTTCATCAATCCTTCTCTATCTTCCCTTTCGCATCTGCATTTGCAATCATCTACCGATCCCATCAACAGGGGGTGAAGTCCACCGGGACGCCTGACCGTTCCGACTCAAGATGGCAGGGGCGGGGGCTCGGCGCTCAGCAGCAGGCCGGGCCCCTTAGCTCACTTCCCGGTGGTGCGGGATGGAGCTAACCTGGTGGCAGTGGCTGTTGGTCGGGCTGGCCTGGCTCACCGGTCTCTGGTTGCACAGTTGGACCTACCGGCATTTCCGTGATCTGCGGTGATTTTCTTTTCGTCCTTATTATAATAGTGATGATATGAATATCAAAATAATACCCGGAAGCACGCGGGCGATGATGACGACCATCGGCATGAGGCTCTGGCGCGCCGGACGGTTCGAGCCGCGAGCGCTACCGCTCTATCACAAAGCTCTGCGCGACGAAGCGGCGTTGAGAGCGCTCTTGATGCGCAGCTCTGTCGACGATCTGGAACCGCTATTTGTCTCCATCCTCAACGGAGATACGATCACGGTCGAAGGCCGGGTCAGTCCGCGCGGGCTCAAGCTGCTCCAGCGCCTGGGCGTACCGATCGAGCTGCCGGATACCCCCGAACCGAGAGAGCAGATCAGGTTCATTGATATGACGCCGATGCTGATGATCGGCGCGGCGCTGATAATGGCGATGAGGTACTTGGCTTTGGGGATGCACGACCGCGAGCTCTACGTGATGGCCGGGATCGGCTACGCGGCCTTCATCCTGATCAGAACTTTCAGCTATCAGCTCAAGCGGCCACGCAACGCACTTCCGCCGACGCTGTGAAGGTCCTCACCCACCTGGTGGCGGCCGAGGTGGTTTGGTTCGCGACTACTGCCATCTTCGAGGTTGACTATCCCGTCGCGGCCATCGGGGTGGCGGCCGGGGCGGCGCTGCTGCCGGACATTGACTATCCGGCGAGCTGGGTGGGCTTCCTCTTCAAGGCGTTCAGCGATCGCATTGCTTCTCGGGCCGGCCATCGGGGCTTCTTCCATTCCTTTCTCGGTTTGCTGGCCTTTGGGCTGCTGCTCTATCCGCTCTATCTGAGCCAATATCAAATCCTCTGGTGGGCGGCTATGGCGGGCTACTGGAGCCACATTCTAGTGGACATGATGAGCTTAGGAGGGGTGAAGTTGTTTTGGCCCTCACCGGTGCGGGCGATCTTTCCGGGGCGGGATGATTACCGGGTGCGCTCGGGCAGCTCGAGCGAGCGAGTCTACTTTTTCGTGGTGCTCGCTCTGGCCTTGCTCTTATATCCCCTCTCGCAGCGGGGGGTGAGCTCGCTCTTGTCCGGAGTCAAGGCGTCCGATCCGCAGTGGGTGCAGGTGGCGCGCGTGGTTGACGGGGACACGATCGTCATTGATCTGTGGGGATCGGAGACGAAAGTCCGGCTGATCGGGGTTGATACCCCGGAGACGGTGGCGCCCAACCGACCAATTGGCTGCTACGGTCCGGAGGCCTCGGCGTTCACCAAGAGGGTGCTGGGAGGCCAGGTCGTCCGTCTCTCCGGCTCGACCTTCGGCCAACCGCGGGACATCTACGGGCGGCTGCTGGCCTACGTGGCGCTCGATCTCGATGGGGACGGGCAGCTCGATGATTTCAATCTGGAGCTCTTGAAGCGGGGCTTGGGGCGGACGATGAGCTTTGCGCATGATCGGCGACGGGAGTATCTGAGGGCCGAGCGAGCGGCCAAGGCGGCGGGCGTGGGGTTGTGGGGGAAGTGTCGCTGACGGGTCAAGAAGCTGATGTAAACCAATTCTCCAGTGACAAACCTTCCATTCTCCGGTAGTGCTTTTGATTGTTCGTCACCAGTGAGCAGTTGTGGATCAGGGCCGTGCCGGCAATCAGCAGGTCGAAGTCGCCGATGATCTCCCCGCGCTTCGTCAAGTCCGCCTTGAGGTCTGCGAATTTCTCGACGATCTCCTCGGTGACCGGCAGCACCCGCGGGCCCGGCGGTGAGATGAACTCACGGACACGTTCGAGATTGTGCTCCACTCTTTCAGAGTGATATGCCCCGAAGAACAGCTCCCCCAAGGTGATGATCGAGATGCCCAAGCTCCGGACCCCCGCCCGGCGGACCTGTTCTTCAACGGAAGCGATATCGTTGAGCAGGTAGATGCAGGTATCCGTGTCGAGTAGGTAATGTAATGGAGTGCTGCGTTCTTTAGCCATCGGAGAGCTCGGTGCCACGAAGGCTGGAGCTGCGGGAGGCGTAGATCCCGGCGATGAGCTCGTCCGGGGTACGGACGTCCTGCCAGCCGCTGCACTTGCGGAGAAAGAGCTCAGTCTCGTCTTCGCCGTCGGTGGTCAGTGTTTTTTCCACCTCGGTGCGCAGCCGGCGGATCTCCTGCTCGATCTCTTCCAGTCGGTCGAGTACCGCGTTGAGGTGCATCGAACATCTCCCCTTGAAGGTTAGATCACCCAGGTATTATAGCAAAAGCTTTCCATCTGGCCATAGATGGCCTCGGTGATTGGCAGCAACTCCCGCTCCCACTGCGGGAAGTCTCGGACGGCTTCCTTCCCCTCGGCCAGAGCAGCCTGCTGGAGCTCCAGTAGGGGCGTATGGCCATACGCCCCTACCATACGACCTCACCGGTGATCTTGTCCCAGAAGTAGTCAGCCAAATCCCGTTGGGTCTCCATTGCGGTCGCGATCTCGTCTAGATCAGGCTGTTTCATGGGTAGAAAGATCCCTCCTCCTGTTGAGGGCTGAAAGTTATGTCTGCATATGCCTGCTCTCGAAGTTTCCTAAGCCGTTCACACAGAGTCTTCAAGACCTTATATCCTGGGCTGGATTTATCTGGGTATTCGCAGGGATCCTCTAGGATTGTCTCTAGTCCATCCACCAGACAATCTAGATCCCAACGGTAGAACCCAATGGGGCGTTTACCTTGGTATCTTTCGATGCGCCGATCGAGCCCAAAGGCGTCACCCATCATCCAGGTATGTTTCTTGAGTTCTTCCAATTCCAGCCCCATAATGCGGATTCGCTGCTGCCTGTCCCCTGGTGCTGGCTTCATCGGACTCCTCCTGATCCAGATAGTCGGTGGAATCGTGGGTCTCCCAGAACTCGGCGATCTGCTCATCGTTCCACCCGGTCATATCCGGCAGTTTGGCCGGCTTAGTGCTTGACCTGGGCCTAACCGCTTCTGCCATGGTCAGTTTCCTCCCTAGCCATGGGCTACAACTCCAGGGCTAGCCTCAGTCCCTTTTCCACCTCTCGCAGGTCTCGCGCGGTCAGTTGGCCCAACCGGTGACGGATCAGCCTGGGCTCTAGCGTGGCCAGCGACGCCTTCACCACCGAGCGAGTGGTGCGCCCTGCTCGCTGCCAGTCTTGCAAGGTGTAATCTAGCTCTCCCTGATGAGTGGTCACCTGGCTGGTGATAGCAGCCACAATGAGGTCCGGTTCGCGCCTATGATAGAGCGCACCGCTGACCACCAGCGCCGGGCGCACCTTGGTGGAGGTAAGGTCGGCAAAGGGGAAGGGCAGGAGGACCACCTCACCATGCCTAGACCTTCGGGGCACGCTGCCTCTCCCAATCGTCCCACAGCTTGGCGTCGCTGGGGTTATCCCAGATACGGTTGAAGGTCGCTACGGACAGCGCGGCAAAGGCCTGGCGATCGGTGATCTCCTTGAGGTAGCGTCGGACAGCCTCCCGGAAGAACTCGCTACGCGAGCGCTTTTCCTGCTGGGTCATCCGATCCACCTCGCTAAGCAACTCCTCGGGCAAGGAAATGTTGATCACTTTTGAGGCCATATCGAACCTCTCTCTCGGCTTTGGGTAAAGTTTACCCAACAATGGTAAGAGATGAGGCCGCCGCTGTCAACCTCGCCGGCTGGAGGACTCTCCGCAAGTCCCCACCTCGACATTACGATCTAAAACCGCCACGGGTTGGGGTGCGAGAAAGGGCCAAGGGGTGGGGAATGGGTTGTTGGTTACTCGACATAAGGGCTCTTCTGTCGAGTGTGGAGAGCTACTGAGGTCCCATTCTGTCCCACCAGCTACTTGCCTACCGCCTGAACCGGCGTTTGAGCGCCAAGCCAAAGAGTGCGATTTGCAAAATCCCTAAGACAGAGGCGGCCAACTCAGCCAGCTTGCCCCAGAGACTTTGGAAGATAATGCTGGGTTGGTGAAACAGTGTCATGGACTCTGCGCTGTAGATGAGGCTCTTACCAAAGTCCTTCATCGTCTCCCACCACGCAGAGGGCTCCCAGGTCAAGGTCCGGTGAACGGAAACCCCAATGCCCTTGTCGCTGAACCCAGCGAACATGAAGAGCAGACCGAAGAATAACACCATGCCTAGCAGCACGAGAACGGCTTGACCGTAGCGCTCGCCATATCCACTGAGGAAGCGATAGAGCAAGAATGGAATTTGCGCCCATTTGTCGCGCTGGAGGCGTTTCATCTCCATCTCACCATAGTAGAAATCGCCGGCTCGGCTGTAGTCACGCTGGTTTTCGTAGTTATACTTCAGGTGCCGATAGAGGCGCTCAACCCTAGCAATAGCTGAAGTCTTGTCGCCAGGCTTTAGACCATGTGTTTCGTCATAGAGAGCCAGGCGCACGCGCGTAGGTTTCCAACGCAACCTGAGTAGTTTCCATGACCATGCACGTGGAACATGCCATCTTTCGAGCCTTCGCACTGTCTTCCGCTTGGCAAGTATCCTGCGAAGTAGCAGAAGACTATCTGATTTTGTTCCCCACGAAGTCACATCATCAAAGTCAATACGGCGGAGATCTGTATCAAGAAAAGACCAGCGACTCAGGTCAAGGTGATGAAACTTGACTGATTCTGGTTTGTGGACGATTACACCTGAAAAAGAAATGGTGGCTGTTTGCCGGGTTTTAATCCGGAGGAAATTTGCCTCCTCAGAGAAGGTGGCTCCCCTGAAGTCCGTTTCCCCAGAGAAGGCAGCTCCCACGAAGATAGCCCTCTCAGAGAAGGCGACTCCCCCGAAGTAAGCCACCCCAGAGAAAGTGGCTCCCCTGAAGTCAGCTTCCCCAGAGAAGGTGGCATAATGGAAGAAACAATCTTGCCTAAGCGCTTCCCGTAGTCGCCTACAATCATATGTTTTTGGGAAGTAGCACCTTGAAAAGTAACACTGTCGATTTTCTTTCTCTGCTTTCTGGACGACTTCATCTATTGCTGTCTGAAACTGCTCCAAGTCCTTGTCTGGTAGCGGCGCGTGGAGAATGCAGCGCCCCTTCGCAGCAGGCTCCGCTAGGGCCTGACGATGGCATCGCGGAAGGACACAGCTATTCTGAGAAGCCGCCTGTGTTTCGGTTATGAGTTACCTCACCACCCTATGATCGCAGTTCTAAGCGCTCGGCACCGCATAGATGTAGGCCAGTATCGCCGAGGCATCGAGCACATAGCCGCTCATGGACTGGCCGGGCCTCGCCCTCCCAGCCGGCGATCTTCCTCTTTCACCCAGGCCCGCATCTCTTCAATAGGGCGCTTGGCCTTAAACATCCCCCGCAGGGAGTCCAGCGGGTCATCGGGAAGCCTAATCAAGACGATCTCGCCGTTCAGCTCCAGCACCTCCAGCTTGGTTCCCCTGTTCAGGTTGAGCTTCTCCCTGATCACCCGAGGGATCACCACTTGGCCCTTGGAAGAGACGGTCATCATCGGCATTGCCATTCACCTCCGTTCCCTACAACATGATAATATAGCTTACTAATAATTGCAAGAGTAGTGGATTGACTGACACTCGGAGAAGCTGGTAGACGCCGGCAGACTCTTATGCTATACTGATCACGCTACTTAAGTAGCAAGAGGCGAAGCATGGCCCTGAGATTTATCAACATCACCGAGCTGCACGACAAGACCTCCGAGGTCCTCCGCCGCCTGGATCAGGGAGACGTGGTGGTGACCCATCGCGGGAAACCCAAGGCCTTCCTGCGCGCCAGCAGCGAGGAGAACCTGGAGGATTATGCACTGGCCCACCACCCTGAGTTTCAACGCGCTCTGGAGCTTGCCTACCAGGACCTGCAGGCCGGCCGGGTCAGCCCTCTGGAGGGGTTGATCGCTCAGACGAGGGAAGAGCTTGGACTGGAAGGTTAAGCTCGCTCAATATGCCCAGGATAAGTTGGCGGCCCTGCCGGCAAAGGAGCGCCTGCAAATCAGCAGCAAGATCCAAGCTCGCCTCGGTCAGGCAACCGCTTCCCGATGGGAAGGTCACCGTGAAACTGACCGACGTCAAGACTCCGGATGGCCATCCGATCTACCGCTTGCGCTCCGGGGACTACCGCGTGCTCTACTTGATCATGAGGGGAAGAGAGGTTTACGTCTTGGATGTGATCTCCCGCGCCGAACTGGACCGTGCCATCCAGAGATTCAGCTAGCCGACCGTTATGATGATCCAACCCGCCACCCGCCACCATCCAATACCTCACCCAGGAGGAAGTTGCGCCACCTCTTGGCCGCGGTGTCCAACCGCCGCGACCTGGCCATCATCTACACCACCTATCGCTACGGCCTGCGCGCCTCCGAGGTCGGCTTCGAGGAGAGCGGCGGCGACTCACAGAAAAGAAGGTGCGGGTCCTCAATCACCTTAGAATCGAAAGTCAGGGCCGGGAGGCTGATGCTGATCTGCAGCGGGTTATCGTCCGGTCGGGCGGGGCCGATGGTGCGTTAATCCGTGATTAGCAGACATCGGTGGACTTGACAAATGGGTGTACTTGTACTAGTATCAACCCCTCATGTCAGACTACGATCTGGAGTTTGCTGCAATTAAAAAGGAGCTTGAGCTGGAAAAGGGCCAGGATTGGCCCGAAGTTCCTCCTATCCAGAGTCGGACAAGCGAACTTCAGAGAAAGATCCAGACCCTCAAGGCTACCCTCTCAGAGAAGGACATTCCTGTGGATGAGGCTGTTGAGCGTTTGGGAAAACTGTCCCGGAGCATCCGGCAGGCCGAACCACTCTACAAGGAGCTCGTTGAACTCTCCCGGCAGAAGCCTATCCTGCGCCATAGCGTTCAGCTCTTTGATGGAATCCTTGACGATTTGGATGATCTTAGTGAGGACATGCAGATCGTCATTGATTTAAATGTTCGACTTAGCGACTCATCAAAGGTCAAGGCACTGGGATGGGAAGAAGCGTGGGCGAGTATAGGATCTGCTTCCTAGATACTGCCATTAGGGATATTCATCACCTCCGCAAGAAATACCCGAATATAGAGCGAGATATCCGTAGCCCTCTTGAAGATTTACTAAAAGATGATCCTCACCCGGGGACCCCCATCAGGGGGGCTGGGAAGTACCGTAAGCTACGTATCGCAAGCAGCGATATCGGGGAAGGGAAAAGAGCAGGGTTCCGTATCGTGTTACAAGTATGTGATAAGTATTCCCGCATTTTGATCATCTTCGTTTATGCTAAGAAGCAGCGCGAGAATCTGTTACCTCACGACATCAGGGGCCGCATCCGCCGAGGACTGGGAAACATAGATTTATGCGAGCAATTTGCAGATTGTTAGCTGTCCGTTACTGCCCCAGTATCACGATCCTAAGTGCCCTGAGCCGCCTGATCCGCAGGCCTACGCGCTCCTGGGTAGGCCCCGCGGTCAAGGCCGGCACTTGGCCAGCGCCTCATCGAGCTTCACTTGCAGATAGAGCTTATCGCGCTTCAGTCCTGTAATACGGTCCTCCAAGAGCTGAATGATCCGCTCCGCTGACCCATCGCTCTCCGATAGCTTCCCCGTCGCTTTATCCGCTTGGGGTCGCTCTTCGGTGATGATCTTTACCGCCGTTGCCGTCGTGATGCCCTCCCGCTCCAACTGGATGAGTCGGTCGAAGAGCGCTAAGCCCGCATCGATCAAGAGTTTCGCGTTCTGCTTGCCGGTGATCAAGCACCCGTCAAGCACTCGATCTGTACCCACCTGCTCGACGCCGGGGCCGACGTGGGCTTCGTGCGCAATTGGGTGGGTCACGCCAATATTCAAAATACGCTGGTCTACGCTCAACTGCGAGATCAGACGCGCGACGGCCAGGCCCGGCGCTGGCTGGGCTCCGAGCGGTTGGTTTAGGGGGTCACAAGGTAGGTCAGCAAGCAGGCCAAGATGGTCAAACCGTCACGGCAACGGTATCATGATGACGACATGACGATCAATCAACAGGGAAGACCAGCCACACCAAGCGAGGCAGCCCAGGACCTGCTCAGCCTGTGCGTGGGACCGCTGCCCGGGCCTGAGGAACTCCGGCGAGAGATCGCCGAGGCATTCGTTACCGAGAGACTGAGACCAAAGGGTTCATTGGAGATTCAGAAAGAGCTCAAATGAAAGTCGGGCAAATGGTTAAGAAGCTTAGACGGTGGGCAGCAAAGCATAACACGAGACCCTTCCATGAGTCGCAAGGGCAAGGCCATAACTTGACTGCGCAAGATTGGGCTATTATACAAAGCAAAGAACCTACTCAACTTACTAATCTCGAGATCAGTGACTATGCCCAGGGCGCATTCCACGAACAGATGATGCTGTTCGGACATCGCTTTCACCTGCAGGCACTGAAATTTGCTTATGACCACCCTGGGAAAGTTTTCCCGGAGCAAGACTCAAATACCTACGATCGCATCATATCGACTCTTACAGTTGCTATAGTTGGTCAATTTTGTATGGCTGCCGAAACGGTTGGGGCCTTTTGCTGCGCGCTGGAGGCCACTAACGCTCAGAAGACTCCTCACGATAAAGTCCATGCCTTAAATCAATATCTTAGGAACTACTCACCTCATACTAATGTTGCAACAGAGCTCTATGAACTCATGCAAAAGCCCCTTTCAGATGCTGCCGTACAACATAAGGTGAGGGCTATTCTGAACTGCTCTGATCCTGGCAATTTGGATAAGATCAAGAAGCAATCCTGTAAACATCTCCATGAACAACTGGGGCGCATTGGACAGGAACATTTAGAGTTAACGGCTTTTTATAACGCGTATAAGCACGGGTATCGACTAGCTGAATGGGCCGGTCCCGGTATGCTTCAAGGACACCCAGGATTCTTCTATCCAGAGAAAAACCAAACTTCAACGTGGCACTTCCACGCTTTTAAAGAACCAGATATCGAGTATTACTATGAAGGTGGGCGGTATTGTGCTATGGTACACGAAGGATTTAGTAAAGGTCTTGATGAGATGATCGTATTAGGGCCAAAGGCAGGTAGTATCATCATCCAGGACCAAAACCCTTGGAAAGTCCGGAGCTAGACTCCTCCCCATCCTTGCCCGCCCACCCCTCAACCCCCATCATAGGCCCCGTCATGGAAGAGCTCGAAGGCACCCTGGAGCGCATCGTCTACGAGGCCGAGGAGAGCGGCTACTGCATCG
>ENA-ORDP01001868-ORDP01001868.1-marine-sediment-metagenome-genome-assembly--contig:-NODE-1868-length-10855-cov-4.198056_pt1 | contig 10855 bp, 14 predicted proteins | sample MGYA00248627_ERZ508539 | MGnify/ENA primary metagenome ERZ508539 (study PRJEB26208, sample SAMN05571518) | marine sediment metagenome | biome: deep sea; feature: Hydrothermal vent; material... | reverse complement strand
CTTCGACCCATTTCCGAGTTGAAATTTCGCTCCATGGAACCACCATGCAACTCATTCCATCCCAAAATTGGACTCAAAGCAGGATTACATATCACCCACCCTGGGTTTTGCAAGAGGCTCGATAGATAAAGATTTGATGTTTGTATCGTATCCAGCGCTGATGTTCTTTCCTGTAAAGCTAAGGGCGGATATATCAATACCCGTAGGCAAGAAGTATTTCTTTCTTGTCAAAAAGGACTATACCAACCTCATGAAGAACTGCGACAGGCGTACAGTTCAGAGACATCAGAAATGCTTCCATCCTGGTTTTTTTTCAAAAAAAGCACTGATTTCAATTTCGCACCGCATAATTCTGAGGATCACCATACATGGTGATCCTCATTAACACGAAAAATGTTAGCACAGAGTCTAGAAAGAATATACACTTTTTTAGCATCTTATTTGTTATGCCATAGAGCGCAAACAACTTACATCAGGGTTCGAAGCTAAACCAGCAATCAGGATGACATAGTGCAAAGATCGTCGTTTTGATTGAGCGAGATTCAAACCGGCTGTTCATGATATACTCTCCATGCTGAAAAATGCACTTTTTGAATTTTACAACCTACTGAATATAAGTGGGTTTTTAATTCATTACCCTACCGCGTCAGAATTCAGTTGCCTGCATAGCCAATTGAATGAGTTGGCAATCATTTTCTTCTTTTTCTTCCTGTATCCTCTCATCGGCAATCAAGGTGCATATACGCTTTTTTAAAGCTGCATCTTTGTTGCTGCGTTGCAGGACAGATTTTTCTATCAGCTTTTCACGATCAAGCATTGCAAATGCATCAGGGAGTTGTTCAAGAGTACCATTACATACAATTTCTACATAATCAGCATGATTGAGATTGAATACCAGAGCAGCCTGTGCCGGTTGATCCTCAAGGTCACGGCCAAGATTCGCCCGCCCGACCCTGCGTCTGATTTTTTGTTTATCGTCACCAAAAAAGTGCTCGGCTCCATTGTTTGTCCTTTCAACCACACCGATAATTTGATCGTCATTATTGCGAATTACGGGATGACCGAACAAATAATCTTTATAACGATCAAGATATTTAAGGATAATACTTTCCGGCGATGACCTTATTCCCTTTATCTTTTCATTCTTTGCATCAACAACATTTTGGCGGATTTCTTCATGGTAAATGCTAATGTCTTTTTCAACTTGCAACCAACTCTCTACTTTGATCGCGAGTGAATCACGATTGGTTGAATTACGCCTGTCGCCCCGTGGGTACTCTGCATCTGTTAAACGCAGGATGTCACGCAACTGACAAAATGATGTCCAGTTCTCTTCCAGTATGGGTGCTACCCATGAAAATCTTTCAAGTTTGTTCATCTGGGTAATGATGCTGGATAGATGCTTAAGCACCCGTCGTTCCACCTGAGACCGTGGCAATGAAATCCAACGCTGAGCACGATTTGTAATATCAAGACAACGTTGATAAAAAACCAAATGAGGTCAGCAGAACGGATATGGAAGATCCTTACTCCCGGTTCCCTCTATTACCCACAGAACTAAAGCAAGAAGATCTTCACGCATTCGGCCCTGTCCAAACTTACCAGCGTAAACATCTTCAGATTGATGTCTGCGTAATTCTCTGAGTAGCTCGCGTAATTTTGTGCGTATCTTACTTTGTCGCAACAGATTCCGTAACGCCGAGTAGTTGGCATCAAAAAGTTTCTTCCCGACCGCTCCAAGAAAATGATAATGGCAAATCAGGGATTCCTTTTTGACGCAGGTGCTTTACCGATTTCGCTCCACCGCTTCCAAGGTCTCGCATGATTGCTATGGGATCGCCAAACAAATCAACGGTCTCTTCAACGGCTGGACGCAGCTCCGTCGAATTCTCTGTGGCAATTTTTACTGCATGAAGTACCCAGCCCCGAAATCCATCCAAACAAAGGAAAAGCCCCCCCTTGCCGTATTCATTCGTTGCGTCAATATGGAGTGGATAGCCGCCATCCATAGCAGCACGTAGGGCTGGAGCACAATGTAAATGAAGAGCCTCAAGGTAGAGCAAAAATCTATCGCATAGCGTTGAAATGGTGCCTGTTGAGAGAGTAATACCTTTGTCACGAAATAATTCAGCACAAATTTCTTGTCGTTGCATATTACGAAGGTAGCGTGCCATTCCCACCGCCACGATCAAATCATAACCGTAACGCTGCCCGACAGGAACCATTTGTGCAAGTACTCCTGAAGCTTCTACAGGATGGGAGAGATCAACAGAACATACTTTACGAATTTCTCTGGTTTGAATCGTGCCTGTTGCCATGGTGTTCACAATACGTTTTTTGCTTTTCTGAACATGCAAAGAACCACCACAGCACCTACATTGCCTGGCTTCGGCCACAAAATCTACCTGTTGGAAATGATGACCAATTTTTATAGTGGCACGGGTGATCTCTGTTGTTGTCCATCCCGCAAGTGGAGCTTGCTCATGAAATAATTTCAGGAAACCGTAGAGCCCTTTTTTCCCCAATGTCCTCAAGGGAATATCGGTCAAAAACACTTACGACCTGCTCCATAGTAACCGGAGGAACATAACCTCGCAGAGCACGTACCACCCCTACCGGAGATAAACCAGGGGCACGAATTAAGACAAGTAAAACTTTGATGATAACATGGGAATCGATTTGCAGAGAATCATCGGTGTCGCCGGAAACACCGACAGTAATACGAGAATGACGAACCTTGAGTTGCGACTTCCTGACAGCATAATCATTGTGGAGATAGATATAAAATCCTTTCACCATTTCTCTGTAAATTATCTTATGACGTACCGCATTCAGCAGTAACACCTGCACCCGCACTTTCAGCAAATCCTGCAACTCTCGCTGTGTCAGTCCTGCCTCAGACTCGCATACCAGGCGTGATACCGTTTTGTCTAATTTTCGGTCACGAGAAAAACAGATGTCACCATAAGAATAAAGTCCCAGACTGTCAAAAATGGCGGCATCGCGACTCGTGTAATAACAACCATTATAATTGTAGCTTCGCACATACTCCACTTGTTTAAGATATCGAAAAGTAGTTGTACGGGATGCAAAACATAATGCTTCCTGTATCTCTTCAAACTTGACTACTTTCTTTGCACGAAGTAGCTGGACGATTATGTCTGGGGTGCGTATAGCCATAATGGTACTGTATGCCTCCTACTATTCCACTTAAGGCATACAGTACCATTATCAAGCTAAAAAAACACCTAAAAGGGCTAAATTATCATCAAAATGGATCAATTTCGAGTAGAATTCGTGGAAAGGTGGCACAGTATGCCTTAGGACCGACACAGCTATTTTTGAAATATCAAGGCGTTACAGACTTACAACTGAATTCTGACGCGGTAGATAAAAAGGCATCAAAACTGCCGATTTAACAATGTTGGACCAAAAAACGGGGTGTTGCAGCTGATTTTGGAAACGGCAACCCGGGATGGCCAGGTCTCGATGATCTCTCCTCTGAAATACCCGTGTTTGCTGTCTTTTTGTTAGTAGCGGGAATTGCTGATTGTGGAACCACAGCGGCATGTCAACACAACCCCCAAAAAAAACACGAGATCAGACGGTACTCCTATCCTGATTTCTCATACACTTGGGTCAACCACACCAAATTATTATTCTGATATTCCTTGCTAAAACCTGCCCCAAGCACCCAATCTTCAATCATTTCCGGATCGTGCACATAAGGCCGGAAATCAGAGCCGATGATCTTTAACACACACACCGCAACACCCATAACCGCACGAACATACCAACGGTTTCTCGGGTAGGTCAGAGCGTAAACACGGCGAGTTTTACTTAATGAAGCATGTACCAGACCATCGGCATCTGGATAACAGCAAACCACCTTATCAAGAACCGTCACATCGACCTCTGAAAGTGACTTGCTGACTTCCATGAAGTCAGCCTCGAGATAGGTCGTTCGGTCAGCAAGCTGGCGCTGTTCCGCCCAGCGGCGAGCCTCCGTAACCATTTTCGAGGCCAAATCAACACCAACGGCCGATGAGGCACCACGCTCCAGCAGGGTCTGGTGCAGATGCCCCACACCGCTACCTATTTCGAGTATCTCCGCATTTTGGTAACCCACTTTTTCAAGGCCTTGCAATAACTGTTTTTGTGATGGTTCAAATCCATTTTTTTCAAAACGCTTACGATATCGACCAGCGAAAAAAGAAAAGAAGCGGTTTGCTGAATTAGAATGTGGGCAACAACAATTCATTAAAGTATCCCCCTGGGATCACTCGACCGATGGCTATGATAGCAGGTGTTGCAACGGAACGCCGGGTCAGGCTTGACATATGGGTATTTAAGGCAGAGCCAGGCCTGTGTTAGATTAAGTCGAGACTAATGCAAATCAAAACACCCAATTGTCAGGCCTGACCTCGAGCCTGACCGAGCATTGAGCGCAGGTAGCGTGCTAGTTCTGTTTCGTCTATCAAGCCTTGAGAGACCTTAATAATCCTTTGCCCTATATCCTCTGTATCAAAGGTGGGGAAGATTCCATTCAATCTTAAACATGTAACCATTGTTTTATAAGCCGTCCTTTTGTTTGCGTCATTGAAGGCATGGCCCATGGCAATGACAACTGCATAGGAAGCGGCCAGATCAAAGACATCACCGATAAGTCCGTAATAAATGCGGTTTTCTACACGTTTTACCACGGCGTCTAAAGATTTATTACCAGCCAGACCTTGAAGCTCGTTGATGTTTATTACCGCTTCGTGGATGGCAAAGACATCTTCCGTGCCAAGTATTTTCATGGTTACTTGTCTTTCAAGTAGGCCAATACGGGCTGATCTTGCTCTGCGGTTTCTACGAGTAGTTTTTGCACATCTGCACTATTGGTCAGTTCATAATCATTTTGGCAAACAGCAGACTTAGGCACGAAATATCCGACAACTCTATTGCGGTTAAGTACAGCAACGGGGGTATCACCTGCATTTGCAAGAACCTTTGCGGGATCTCGCAGTTCGGTAAGTGATACGGTTTTGTTTGTAAGCATTTTTTCCATTTTTACATCCTCAATTGTAATTATACTATACGCTTAAGTGTATAGTATAACAACAAGAACGAAGAACGGGGTCAGCAAGCAAAAAAGTGCCGGCCTTTGAGCCGGTTTTTTTATTTACAAGTACTTACTCAGCCTTGCAAATAGTAACGATATGACCATTTCTTTGCTACCGGCCAACGCTATCGTATCTGCTGTTGGATGAGCCGGCATTCCTTACAGGGTGTGGATGCAGACAACCTGGCGGCTGCAATCTTTCGGCTGGAACAGCACAGGGTCCATTCTGCCGATGCTGAACAATTGTTGGAATGGTCAGAACGTATCCTCAGTACCCATAAGAAGTCTTCGGTCAGGGCCTGACCCCTATGTGACGCTACGTCTCTTGACTAGAATCTGGTTTGATATATACTGTCTGGTATATATCAGGAGGCGTACCATGAATACCGCCAAGTTATTTCAGAATGGCCGCAGTCAGGCTGTCCGTTTGCCGAAAGACTTTCGTTTTGATGGCGATGAGGTTTTTGTACACAAGGTTGGCAATGCCGTCGTTCTGTTGCCGATTCGCCACAGTTGGGACACACTTTTTCAATCTCTGGATAAGTTTTCCGATGACTTCATGCGAGAGGGTCGGCAACAACCTACGGTACAGAAACGCGATTTTTCCTGTTTCGATTGATGCGAGGAACTTTGCGGGCTAAGAAACCGGTAGGGTATGGGAGCATTCATGAGTAGTGCGGGATATATGCTGGATACCAACATTTGTATCTATTTGATCAAAAATAACCCAGCACATGTGCGCACTCATTTTGAACGCCTGCAACCCGGAGACATTTTGCTATCATCAATTGTATTGGCTGAGTTGATGTATGGCGTATCCAAAAGTCAACACAAAGAACGTAATTTTGCTGCACTGGAAATGTTTCTGATGCCTCTGGAAATCGTGCAGTTTGGAATGCATGCTGCGGAAAAATACGGCGATATTCGCTCAACCCTTGAGCGATCAGGTCAGCTCATTGGTGGTAATGATCTGTTTATTGCCGCCCATGCGCTCAGCCTGGATGCAATTCTGGTAAGCAATAATGTAAAAGAGTTTATCCGAGTACCCGGGCTTCGGTTTGAGAACTGGGTTAGAAAGAAATAGGGTCACCCATTAGCCCGCCCCGGTCAATAGCCAAAATGGCTCCCTGCTGTTGATGTTGACAGCATAATAATATCTATTCTCCATCGTTGTGCACAAATCCCGCACCCGTTATGTCTACGTTGTTGGCATCAGAGATTAAAAGCTCCACACCAGCCACCCATCTGGATTAATAAGTAAGGGTCAGGTCTTGCATTGCTACAATGCAAATTAGGAGGACACAATACCTATTTCCCGCGACTTTGACTTGTTTTGACGAATCATTGCTTGAGGTTGAAACCATAAGGGTTATATTTTATTTGCCAAGCAAGTTGTGGGACTCACGGTGAAAGATAAATCATTACAAGGGGAGTTGCGGCCAGGTTGCGTTGTATAGTACGATTAATGATACTGTTAAGGGTGTGATCAAGGATGTCGTTAAGTTGAGGGCATACCGTGAAACAAATTACTGCAAATGGGCTGAAGACACACGGGGTTTCTTCCATAGATCAAGCCTTGCAGGGTGGAGAGGAAGCTCTTATTTCTGTTCGAGGTCGTGATCGTTATGTGGTTATGGGTCTTGATGTCTATAACCGTCTGCGTGTCTGTGAACTGGATGCCGCACTTTATCAGTGTCAGCAAGAAATTGCTGCCGGTGAGGGGATTGAAGAAAGTCCTGCGGAGCATTTGGCCAGAATTCAGGAATTATAGAGATGCTCTGAAGTAATGAGCTTCAGGATTATCTATCCCCCGAGTTACAATAAACGTGCAGCACGTTTTCTGAAACGGCACCCTGATCTGGCAGGGCAGTACTTGAAAGTTCTGCAGCTGCTGGAGCTTGATCTGTATCACCCTGCTCTTAGATTACATCGCCTGAAGGGAAGCCTGAATGCCCTCCATTCTGTTTCAATCAATATTAGTTACCGCATTACGCTTGAGTTGAGAATATCTGATAAGGAAATTGTCCCGGTGAGTGTTGGCAGTCAAATATCAAATATTAGGGGGACACAATACCCATTTCTTGCAAGTGTAGTGTCATTGTGCCATGGTAAAAGTGGCTGTATCTGAAGGGCGTCTTCAGTGCTGAAATGGGCGAAGCCTTGAGGGTGTTGATGGCTTTTGCAACTGAATCCTGACGCGGTAGGTGAAATGCCATAAGTTGTGGGCCATAGATTGTAGGACGAAAGATGAGTGAGAAGAGACGAGAGGGCTTGCGGGTGTTTCTTTATTTTTCAGAGATGAGCGGCTTTATCCAGAACTTCAGCTACCCACTGATTTATGCTTTTCCCTTGCACCCTGGAAATCGTTGCAACAGCGGCATGTATATCCGGATTAATGCGCAACATTAGATGACCGGAATACGGTCGCTGGGCAGGCCTGCCTGTACGTTTGCTGACTTCAATATAATGATCAACTGATTCATGGAAGGCAGTTTCTAGTTCATCTACGTTGGTGCCGTGAAATGAAACAATGTCGTCGATGCCTGCTAAGCGGCCAACAAAGATTCGATCATCTTCATCAAACTCAATTCTGGCCACATAGTCTTTATATTTCATCATGTTCATGGTTTTATACCCGCCTTTTCCAAAAATTCACGCGCAGCTTTAACCCGATATCTAAGTGAATCCTTATTCGGGTGTGGTCGATGAAAATCAGCACGCTTGTCGTTTAAAATAAAGGTGACAGAAGATCCGTTCCCTTCATCTTTCTGTGCGCCCAAAGCCAGAAATAATGCTTCGATCTTACGCCACTCCAGGTTCCCGTTAACCGGATTAGTGTAGATTGTCTGGAGTATTTTTCTGTGTTGGTTGTTCACGAGTTCATGATAGCATAAATCGCTATCATCTCAACTTTGGGAAATGCAAAACTGGAGTGCAAAAAAATGTTAGGGGGACCTATATGGACCGTCCCGCAATGCAAGGAGAAAGTTCGCAGGGTAACAAAGGAAAAGTTGCACACATATATCCGGCAACGCGAGTATCCAGCCTGAGAAACTCATCCCAAAGTCTACACAGTAACTCCCGAAACATCGGGGATAATGCGTTGTCGGCATCTTCCAGTATCTCGGGAATACCCTGGCGCAACGCAGCAACGCTCCTGGCAACAACAAGGCCATACTCCATCAGTAATTCACGTATCTGATTGACTTGTGCTGTTCGATGCAAGCTTTGAATATCCTGTTGTTCCAAACTTTTGATGGGAACAAAGTGCATATTTTTGCGGCGATTCGCTTCGAAAATCGCTGCCGCATCAGTCAAACGCCAGTTTGGCTATGGGAGCGTTGGGGCTTACGGTCGAATGGGGTGGGTTCAGGCTTGTGTAATCCAACAAAATAGGGATATATGAAATAATAACTTGCATATTACCCCTTATCCTGGTTATCATTCCTGGATGATTCCTCGTACGCTTGAACCTGTTTTGAAGAAATTGGCGGGCCAATATCCTGTCGTTACCGTTACAGGTCCGCGGCAGAGTGGGAAGACAACCCTTTGCCGGGCCGTATTTCCCGACAAGCCCTATGTCAATTTGGAACGACCTGATGTCCGTGATTTTGCCAACAGCGATCCACGAGGTTTTCTGGCTTCAAATGCCGATGGTGCAATTCTGGATGAAATTCAGCGGGTGCCACAGCTTGTTTCGTATCTTCAACCGCTGGTGGATGAGCGCCAACGGCCGGGTCAGTTTATTTTGACTGGCAGTCAGCAGTTTGAGGTGATGACGACGATTACCCAGTCACTTGCTGGCCGCACTGCGTTGCTCAAGCTGTTGCCATTGAGCATCGAGGAGTTATCTGGAGCAGGAATGAAACCGGATAGCGATGCGTTACTACTGACCGGGTTCTATCCTCGTATTTATGATGCCGGGATCAATCCGACTCAGGCCCTGGGCGACTACCTGGGAACCTATGTGGAACGTGATATCAGGCAGCTTATCAGCATCAAGAATCTGACGTTATTCGAACGTTTTATCCGTCTTTGCGCCGGCCGGATAGGGCAGTTGGTTAACCTCCAGAGCTTGGGCAATGATGTAGGCATATCCCATACGACCGCCCGCAGCTGGCTGACGTTGCTGGAGGCCAGTTATGTGGTTTTTCAGTTGCGACCATGGCATACCAATATTTCGAAACGTCAAATAAAAACCACCAAGCTTTATTTCTACGACGTGGGCCTGGCCAGTTATTTGCTTGGCATCGAAAGGAAGAGCCATGTGAACCGGCATCCGCTCAGAGGCAAGCTGTTTGAGAATATGGTGGTCATCGAGGCCCTGAAATATCGCTATCATCGCGGAAGACGCAGCAATCTGTGGTTCTGGCGCGATGCCAAAGGCAATGAAGTGGATCTGATAATTGAAAATGGGGCAGATATCGCTGCTGTGGAAATCAAGGCGGGGGCAACCATCAGCAGTGATTACTTTAAAGGGTTGCACACGTTTAACGCCAGGCTCGACGCGCCGGCCCGCGTCTGTGCGCTGGTCTACGACGGACAAGAGCGGCAACAGCGAAGTGATGTGACCGTTTGGTGCGCTGGTGATATCAGCGAATTGATGCAAAGAATTGATGCAAAGAATTAATTAGAGTAGTAAGTTAGGGTTCACCCATTAGCCCGCCCCGGTCAATAGCCAAAATGGCTCCCTGCTGTTGACAGCATAATAATATCTATTTTTCATCGAGGTCTCCTGCATGCACCTCTGTCAGTATAGTGGTCCGGTTTGGCGGCAATCTCAGCGTCTCTGCAGTTAGTTCGGCTTTTTTGGTTCACCGCAGAGGGGTGCTTATCAATCGGGGTTGATGCCTCTCGTCGGGATGAAAGTGCCGGATATTGGCGATGTGGAGCGTTCAGCCATTAACGTAATTTGCTGGTGTGATAATTTGGATTGACTGCCATGGATGGAGGGCCAGCAAATCCTGGTCACCGGTGATAATTGTGGTTGCTCGGCCATTGATAGCCAGTTCCAGGAACTGGTCATCTTTTGCATCGCGACAGGCGCGTACCGTTCTGATAATCGGTACCAGTTCGACGACACGGCCAAACAATCTGAAAAACTGTTGCCGATCGTCGATGGAAAGATAAGGGTCAAACTTTGGTCGGGCAATGACCTCCGCCAGTTCACCCAGCGTTGCGTCAGATGCGATGAGTTGTCCCTGGTGCAGTCCTTTACGAACGGCTTGCGCGGGCAGGCTGTTAGGAAGGAGGAGGTGGCTGATCAGTGTGTTGGTGTCGAAAATCAGCCGTTCAATGGCGCTCATTTTTCCAGAATGGCGGCCAGTTTGTCTTCGGTCAATCCGCGTTGACGGGCGGCTTCACCGATTCGGTCACAAAACTGTTCGAACTCGGCGATATTCATTCCGCGCAGGCGCTCGTATTCCCTCGGCGAGAGCATGACCGCCACTTCACGATTTTGTCGGCGAATCATGACGGGCTCGGTTTGGGCGGCGTCCAGAACCGAGGCGAGTTTTTGTTTGGCTTCAGTGGCGGAAATATATTGCATAGTGGATCACCCGTGAATAATATGTTCATTATAGACAAAATATACAAACTATGCCAATCAAAAGCACAAGGGTCAGGTCTTGCATTGCAACAATGCGATGATGTAGAGTATCAACATGGCAAGGCCACTGAGAATAGAATATCCGGGTGCACCCTATCATGTTACTTCACGAGGTAATGCGCAGGCAGATATCTACCTGG
>ENA-ORDP01001867-ORDP01001867.1-marine-sediment-metagenome-genome-assembly--contig:-NODE-1867-length-10856-cov-2.565966_pt1 | contig 10856 bp, 13 predicted proteins | sample MGYA00248627_ERZ508539 | MGnify/ENA primary metagenome ERZ508539 (study PRJEB26208, sample SAMN05571518) | marine sediment metagenome | biome: deep sea; feature: Hydrothermal vent; material... | reverse complement strand
ATGACTTTGTTACAACCAAAGTCTTTACCTTATACACCAACGGTTCTCCTAACACTTATGATTACACCTTTGATCCGGCTTCAACAGCTATTGTCTTGGCGCTTGATGGAGATCCAAATGATATACAACCCTGTAACGGAACTGCCCAAATAGCACTTAACCTTATCGTACCTGCACAATCACCAATCGATATCGGAGGAAAAGTGTCATACATCAATAACACTAATGGACTGGGTAATTGCAGAAACGATAACGGCTTTCAAGATTTAGATATGAAGATATATAACTCCCCTTATTTGAATGATCCAGTCTGCGAAACTGTAACCAATATATCAGGTGATTATTTATGCCAAACGACATTACAAAATTGCAACTATAGAATTGTTCCTACCATTGACCACAGTAATGATGACTGTGGGGTCTCCACCGCAGACCTGAGTGATATTCAAGATCATATTTTAGGAATTGACCCCTTTTTATATTCATGGCGGCTGATGCCAATCTGAATGGGAGTGTAAGCACGGCAGACATAGCCCTATTGCGCAAACTCATTCTTGGAAAAATTCTACAGTTACCCAAAGGTTGGCGATTTATGTATAAAGAAGACTATGATGGACTCGTTCAAGCAGGTGGTGATCCTACACCATTATTTTTTAGTGATTATTATGAAAATCTTTTCCTTCTTTCTAAATACAATGTTGATTTTGCTTGCGTCAAAGTAGGAGAACTCAATAAAGGCAATGATTGTGATATGTGTAATCTTAACTTTCGAGAAGAAAAAACAAATCTAGGAATAAGAAATCAAATAGTTTCTGATCAAAAACGGCTAACTACTACCCCTAATCACTCATTAAATCCGCCATACTATTCCTCCAGTTCAACGGCTTATATCCTATGTGAGGACGGATTCAATAATCAAGAAATCAGCTGTAAAGTATTCCTCAACAATCAACATTATGAAGCAGGGGTTTTGAGTTTGAATCTTGAAGGAGATTATTATATTAATGAAGTAATGGCACCTAATATTCCCCATGATATAGATTTTAAGTCTGTGATTAACCGCCATAATCAAAATGTCAGGTTCCTTTGGGTAGATCATATCTCATCATCCAAGCCTATTGCAGTGATTAATTTGATTAAAACTTCTAATCGATCTGAAGCGATTCGATGGTCATTAGACCCAAATTTTAGCAGCTACACCAGTATGATAAATGATCATTCTCAAATAATCGAAGTATATGAATAAAATTCACTTTTACATTCAACAACGTTATCTTAAGTAGAGTCTGTCCCTAAAGTCCAAAAAGAAGAACATTATAATAATTCAGTGAGTAAAGAAAAAATGGAAAAAATAAATCAAAACTCATCCCCCGCCTTCTCTTACAAAGAGAAGGAGCTAAAACATACTGTTTTACAGCTCGTTAAAAGTCCCTTAAAAAAAGGAACCTAGAGTAAGTTTTTTTAGCTTCCATTCACACCTAAACTAAGCGAATGTTAATATAAGCTTAATAAGATTATGTTATTGCGAAGCTCTCCGGAGGCCTTGCCGGTAGACAAGCAATCTTTTATTTGATTGTCACATTGCTTGCGCTCCTTATAATGACAGTCAAGGATTGCTCAATTTAGATATTAATAAAGAAAATGTTCGATAAAGTGAAGTCAATGTAATAAAGTCACATTTAGGTTTTCGAATTGTGAATATTAATAATAATCGAAGGAAAAATAACTTGTCATAAAAAAATTAGGATATTTTGATTAATAAATTTAAATTAAGTGAGTTCATTAAAGTCGAGAAAATAAAATCGGAGGTTGAGTGATGTCTAACAGAGCTGAATATATCGATAAATTACATGCGAAAATGCTTCGCTTTAATAAGAAATTGGATACTTTAGAAATTCAAATGAAACAGATTAAGACTAATGTCGGAGATTTTCAAAATACATTATTAGAGCCGTTACAATTAAAAATTGGAGAAATCGAAAATAAAATTTCGAAAATAAAAAAATCCGGTATCGAAGCTTGGGATGAAATAGCAGAAGGGGCGGAAAGATCCTTCTTGGATATTAAATCGGCATTTAAAAATGCAAAAACAAAATTTTAAAATTAAACCCGCTCGATAAACATAAATGTCGGTTTAGACTTAACAATAATTCGAATGAATAAATTGTAAGGTATTTAATGTCGATTTAAAAAATATAACGACGAGGGGAAAAAATGGATGATTGATTTACTTTTCGAGTAGTTTTATTAAAGAGAAAAGACTACCGGAACTCAACATCGATTTGAGGGGTGGAACTTCCAAAATTTTTTGTCTTACATAGTTTACTACAGAAATGTTAAACGGTGAAAGTTGATTAATTTGTGCCCAGATAAGTGTTGATATTGCCGTTTTCAAAGTTAGCGCTCTAATCCGTAAACTATGGCTCGAATATCTGCAAGGATGGATATGTATATATCTATTCTTATCACATCCACAGAGTAGTGTCCATCTTGAACTGTCAACCAATTCAATAATTTTATAACCTTCATTATTTTGAGCAAGCCATTTAATGTATTCTTGCCTGCCTTCAATCCCTAGCTGCTTTAATCCAAAGATAATAAAATTAGCTATTTCCGAAGGAGAAATTGCACCTGTATATAAATCTATTTGTGAACTGCCTATTTTTATTAGGAATTTAGGCAACAGTGTTATAATTTCCTCTCTATAAGTAACCAATTCATTAATCTGCATTTGGATAAATCTTTTGTGATGTTTCCAACAGTTTAACAGTATCGGAGGTCTTGTACAGCTATTTATGATTTCTTCATCTATCATCTAAAAAAGTGATATTTTATATGTAGTGTATCTATCAGAACAGCTATCTTGTGTTGTAAGGTTAACTAATTTGTCATTTCGACCGTAGGGAGAAATCTCTGAATATATTCTTTAAGCGGAAGATTTCTTACCCCAAAAAGCGGGTATGAAATAACAGAATCTTTATTCTTTGAAAATTTATCCTTTACTGATTTTAATCGAATTAAAATTCAAATCCGATGAGAAAATTTCATGTTTTAGAATTCATTAAATTGATAGAACACCTTTTTCACTGAACAATTGAATATCGTTATAACAATTTACAATTTTTTACAATCCGATTGAGGACATTAAAAACATAAGGCTAAATAATATTTTAATTTACTATTGATTAAAATTAACTCCGTTAGATAATCATAATAAGTTTTTATCATTTGTTAAAATAATGTATCTAACGGGGGTCAATTAGAAATTATACTATCTTTCCCGGCAGATCAAAATATTGTTTAGCCCTGAGTGATAAGAAAAGTTTATAAATTTAAACCTAATTTTCAATTTGAATGTCAAATAAAGCGGTATATTGAATAATTCCAAATCATCAGTGATACTTAGAGGAAATTGTATGAAAAAAGTTTTAATTATTATAAGCGTAATAATAGTTTTAGGAGTTGCCGTATATTTCTTTTTCGTTAAAAGTAATGCCGAATCGTATTCTTTCCGATATGATACGATTTCTAAAGGTAATTTGACTCTTTATGTTACAGCAACCGGAACGTTAAATGCGGTTACTACTGTTCAAGTAGGTACGCAGGTATCAGGCAGAATTTCTAAATTATATGCGGATTTCAATTCTATTGTAAAAGCCGGACAAGTAATTGCTCAAATAGACCCAACATTTTTGAAACAAGCAGTACTTGATTCAAAAGCAAATTTAGATCGTGCACAAGCTCAATTTGATGATGCCGAAAGAAATTTTGCGAGAGCTAAAATATTGTATAAAAAAAATCTCGAATCACAGGTTAACTATGATGCGGCTATGACAACTTATGAATCTAATAAAGCTTCGCTTCAACAAGCCGGAGCACAATTGGAAAGAGCAAAAATTAATTTAGCTTATACCACGATTTATGCTCCTATAAATGGTGTAGTTATTGATAGAAAGGTTTCCGTAGGGCAAACGGTAGCGGCGAGTTTTTCTTCACCCACACTTTTTACAATTGCAAATGATTTAAGTAAGATGCAGGTTCAGGCAACTGTCGATGAATCCGACATAGGCAAAGTCAATGTAGGTCAAAAAGCAATTTTTACCGTAGATGCATTTCCGAATCAAAATTTTACTGGAACTGTGTCCCAAATCCGTTTAGCACCTGTTGTTCAAAATAATGTGGTTAATTATATAGTTATTATCGATGTACATAATGATAAATTATTGTTGATGCCCGGAATGACGGCAAATGTTAAAATATTGGTTGCTGAGAAAAAGAATGTTCTAAGAGTTTACAATATGGCGCTAAGATTTCAACCACCTCCCGACTTGATGGATACTGCTGCTGTAAATAATATGATGAAAAATTATAGAAACCGGTTCAATAAAAACGGTTTAATGAAACGTGAACTAAATAATGGTAAACATAAAGAAAAGAATCGAGTTTCGCTTAATTCTAATAAAAACAAGAATACCTCACAAATGCGAAATAATGCTGCTAAAAGAAAAATCATTCGACAATTAAACGGCAGAAAGTTTGCATTTGGGATAAGCAGGGAAAAATTAAGAAGTATCAGAGATTCTTTAAGGACGGCCCATGGCGGTAAGTTAAGCAGAAGAGAACTAATAAAGGAACTTAGAGAGGTGCTTGAAAAAAATAGAAATAAGAATAATCGATTGAATCGAACGGCTGTAAAACAAGTTAAAAATAATCAAAAACCGACTAACAAATATACAATTGATCAGGTATTTCCTCAGTACGAAAAAAATTCTTATGTACCATCTGAACAACTTAGCCGAGGCAGGCTTTGGGTTTTGGATTCAAAAGGATTATTAAAACCGGTTATTGTCGAAACAGGACTAAATGATGGAAGATACACAGAAATAATCTCCAGCCAATTAAAGGAAGGTGAAAAGATTGTACTTGGAGCTACCTTAAATAGTAATGATAATATCCAATCCGGTAGAAATCCATTTATGGGAACAAGGAGAAGAAGAGGTGGAAGGTTCAGATGATAGATTCAAATAATTTTTCTTCATCAAACGGTAAACTGCTGAAAGTTGAACATCTTGTTAAAAAATATAAATTGGGAGAAGTAGAAGTTCATGCACTGAGAGGTCTTTCAATTGAGGTAGAAAGAGGTGAATTTGTTGCTATAATGGGCGCCTCCGGTTCGGGTAAATCTACTTTTATGAATATCATAGGTTGTCTCGATAAGCCGACATCCGGTTTATACTTATTAAGTGGAATCGATGTCGGTAAGTTATCTAAAGATGAATTGGCGGAAATAAGGAATAGGAAAGTAGGATTTGTTTTCCAAGGATTTAATCTTCTTTCAAGAACTTCCGCAATTGAAAATGTAGAACTACCGCTTTTATACAGCTCGGTGACTAGTAAAATAAGAAGGGAAAAAGCATTAGAATCATTGAATAAAGTTGGGCTGGGTGATAGAATTCATCATTATCCGAATCAGTTATCGGGAGGGCAGCAGCAAAGGGTTGCCGTTGCAAGAGCATTGGTAAATAATCCCGCTATCATTCTGGCCGATGAACCTACCGGTAATCTTGACAGCAGAACAAGTGTTGAAGTGATGAATATTTTTCAAAGACTTAATAATGAAAATATAACTATAATTCTTGTTACTCACGAACCGGATATAGCCAGGTTTGCAAAACGCCATATTTTATTCCGGGATGGGAAAATCAAATCCGATAAGGTAAATAAAGAAATTAGAGAAGCTTCTGAAGTTTTGAAAACCATACCATTAATCGATGATGAGGAAGAAGAATGAAAATTATAAATATCCTCTCGACTGCTTTTAGGTCCTTATACCGGAATAAATTAAGATCAATTCTAACAATGCTGGGAATTATTATCGGTGTTGCTGCAGTTATTACAATGCTCGCTATTGGACAGGGAGCTCAGTATTCCGTTAAAGAGCAGATCAATGCTCTAGGAACCAACGTTTTGATTGTTTTTCCCGGTTCATCTCAGCAGAGGGGTGTTAGGAAGGGAGCCGGTACAATGACTACTTTGACCGACAACGATGCCAAAGCAATCCTTGATGAATGTCCGGCAGTTGCTTATGTATCACCGGTAACAAGATCCGGTGGTCAGATTATCGCAGGTAATTTAAACTGGTTCACCGCAATTGATGGAGTGGGTATTGACTACATGGCAATTCGCAATTGGAGTGTTGAGTACGGTGAATTCTTTTCGGAGCAGGATATTAAAAGTGCTGCAAAAGTTTGTGTGTTAGGTAGTACCGTAGCTAAAAACCTTTTTCCTGATTCTGATCCGATAGACAAAAATATTAGAATCCGGAATGTCCCTTTCAAAGTTATCGGTGTTTTAACATCAAAAGGTCAAAATGCGATGGGGCAGGATCAGGATGATATTATTCTTGCACCATATACAACAGTACTGAGAAGACTTTCACGTTATCCGTATCTCAGGCAAATTTTAGTCTCTGCCGTTAGCTCTAAAGAAATCCCCGTAGCACAGCGTCAAATAGAAGAGCTTCTTAGAATGCGTCATAAAATTCAATCATTTGAACCGGATGATTTTACCATACGAAATCAAACGGATATTGCAAATGCTGCTACCAAAACTTCTAAAGCATTAACTATTCTATTGGCAAGTATCGCTTCGGTTTCATTATTAGTGGGAGGAATTGGTATAATGAATATCATGCTGGTTTCCGTAACCGAAAGAACCCGAGAGATTGGTATCCGAATGTCCGTTGGTGCAAAAAGCAAAGATATTTTAACTCAGTTTTTAATAGAAGCTATGGTTCTAAGTTTAATCGGTGGAATGGTGGGTATTTTGTTTGGGATGGTTGCGGCACAATTAATCTCTAATATAGCAGGATGGCCTACTTTCGTAACCGCGTTTTCTATCTTTTTATCTTTTGGTTTTTCTATTCTGGTGGGAATCTTTTTCGGATTTTATCCTGCCCGTAAAGCTGCTTTCCTTGATCCAATTGATGCTTTAAGGTATGAGTAAGTTAATCGTAATTAATTTTAAAAAAATTAAAAGTATTCTCCATCAAAAGAAAATAACCGGAAATCCGGAATAGTAATTTGTATTTAAATTGAGCGATTCTTGATTATCATTTCGAGAATCGCAAACGACACGGCTCTGAAGGACTTCAAACCAAATAGGTTCTCGTAGATTGTATATAAAATAATTTGGCAAGGGAATTAGATTTTTCAATTAGCCATTAATTCTCAGAATTACTTTCTATTAGCTGCAGCATATTTTATTATACCGACCTTTTCCATAGTTATTAATCCTCCGCTTTGTGCTTCTTCGAAAATATCGTGTAGAATAGATAAAAATTGCTCTATTTTTTCGGCTTCATCAACTATTTCTATCACGATGGGCATATCTTCGGAAAGGCGCAATATCTTTGCCGTATGTATTTTGCTAGTCCTTCCGAATCCCATTATTCCTTTAAATGCAGTTGCTCCTGCTAAATGTAATTTTCGTGCTTCGTTTATGATCTTTTCATAAACCGGTAAATGATTGATTGAATCAGATTCACCTACAAATATTCGCAGTAATTTTGCTTCACCTTGAATTCCCATTTTTTAAATTCCTATTAATAGTTTTGAAATTTTGTACGCTATAAAAAGTGCAAGCAGTGTTAGAAGAACATTAAGTATAATATTACTACCTGCAAGGAAATATTCTCGTTCTTTTAATAAATTAATTGTTTCCAAAGAAAATGTAGAAAAAGTAGTCAGAGCGCCACTAAAACCGATTGTTAGAAAAACTTTCATTCCAGTGCCGATTAATTCATTTGTATCTAAATAAAACATAACTATTCCAATAATGAAACTGCCCAATATATTCACAAACAACGTTCCGAATGGGAAAGTTGTAGGAAGAAAATTATAAACAAAAGCGGAACCCCAATAACGAACCATGCCTCCAAATCCAGCACCTAAAAATACTATAAAATAATTCTGCAATCGTATCTCTCCAATATTTATTTATGAGTTTTATAAAAAGTTATTTAGAGATAAAACTCAAATGTGAATATTCAAAAATTTTCCAATTATGAAATTGAAGTACGAAAACAGGAGTTATTAGTCCACTAAGCTTTAAGGACGATTTTTTCGTTTTGACAAAAACATCACTACGCAATAAGTAAACCCCATCACTATATACAAAATTATATATTCTCATTCCGAAAAACAATTAGATAAGATTTGATATGTGCCTGCATCACATTTGATGATCATGTTTTTTCTTTAAACCGGTGGAAATTCTGATATACGGATGTATTACAATATAAAGTGCTCCCCTCAAATTTGTATCTCCTAAATATTATAGATAATTTTATCAAATAAAATCTTAATATGTTTTGAAAAAAAGTTTTTTAGTTCTTTAATAACTTAATTTAGTAAAATGAAATAGAAAATAATCGGAATAAAGAATTTGGAGGATTACAATGCCGGAAGTTGGTAAGAAAGTAACTAATTTTAAATTGCAAGATCAGAACGGGAAAACAATATCTTTAAGTGATTATAAGGGTAAAAATGTTGTCCTTTATTTTTATCCTAAAGATAACACTTCAGGTTGTACGAAAGAAGCTTGTAATTTCAGAGATGAATTTCCTAAATTTAAAGATATAAACGCTGTTATATTGGGAGTTAGTCCCGATTCGGTTGAATCTCATAAAAAATTTGCTGAAAAGTATGATTTACCGTTTACTTTATTAAGTGATGAAAAAAAAGAAGTTTTAAAAAAATATGAAGTTTGGCAGGAAAAAAGTATGTATGGTAAAAAATATATGGGAGTTGTAAGAACTACTTATATCATTGATCACGAAGGAAAGATAAAGAAAATATTCAATAAAGTTAAGGTTGACGGACATAATAAAGAAGTTATAGAAGCAATAAATAATTAAAATCGGAAACGGAATAATTGATGGTATATGTTACTAGGCGGGAGGTATTTTGCGCTGCTCATCGTCTTTATAATCCGGATTTTTCGGATGAAGAAAACGAACAAATTTACGGTAAATGCAGTCACCCAAATTGGCACGGTCATAATTATATCTTGGAGGTTGTAGTGTCGGGCGAGATTGATAAAAAGACCGGATATTTGATTGATCTGAAAAAGTTAAAGGATATTATTCGTAAAAATGTTATTGATAAAGTGGACCATAAAAATTTGAATATTGATACGGATTTTATGTACGGAATTATTCCAACTACTGAAAATTTGACGATTGCTGTTTGGAAAGAACTTGTGAATAAGATACCTGCCGGTCAATTGTATTCCGTAAAATTATTCGAAACGGAAAATAATTATTTTGAATATAAAGGAGAATAAAATTGAATTACCGCAAGGTTGAAAATTTAATTACGGAGTTGTTAAAGGAAATTGGAGAAGATCCAAATAGGGAAGGTCTTGTAGATACCCCTTTGAGAGTGGCAAAATCTTATGAATTTCTAACCTCCGGTTATGATAAAAATATTGAGGAAGCGCTTAACGGTGCAATTTTCAATGTGAAATACGATGAAATGGTACTCGTAAAAAATATTGATTTTTATAGCTTATGTGAACATCACATGCTTCCTTTCTACGGAAAAGTACATGTTGCATATATACCTGACGGTAAGATAGTGGGTTTAAGTAAAATTCCCAGAATAGTGGAAGTATTTGCTAGGCGACTCCAGGTTCAGGAAAGAATGACACAGCAAATTGCCGATGTAATTAATCAATATTTACATCCGCAAGGTGTTGCGGTAGTATCTGAAGCATATCACATGTGTATGATGATGCGGGGCGTGGAAAAACAAAATTCTTCGGCTACTGCAAGTGCGGTACATGGAACTTTTCAAGAAGATGCCAGAACCAGAACGGAGTTTTTGAATTTAATTCGAACTAAAAGCTTATGATCAACGAGAATAAAACCGGAATTTGGATAACAGGTGCCAGTTCCGGAATCGGTAGAGCTGCCGCTATAGAGTTTGCTAAAATAGGTACCGATGTTTTTATATCCGCGAGGCGTGTAATGGAACTTGAAAGATTGGAAAGGGAACTTAAAAAAGAAAATTTAAATGTTAATATTTATCCATGTAATGTTGCTTCTGCTGCAAACGTTGAGCAAACGGTAAAAAAAATAGTTTCGGAACATAGTATAAATTGTTTGATAAACAATGCCGGAATCACTTCTTTCAAAAAAGTACAAGAAAATTCTATTTATGAAATAGCCGATATAGTTAATACAAATCTTTTGGGTTCTATTTATACAATCAGAAATATCCTTCCGCATATGATAAAACAAGGGAAAGGAACAATAATAAATTTATTGTCGATTGTAACTAAAAAAGTATTTACCCATAGCAGTGCTTATGCAGCTTCAAAAATGGGATTACTCGGCTATACCAATGTCCTAAGAGAAGAGGTAAGAAAGTATAACATTAAAGTAATCAATATTATCCCCGGTGCAATCAATACCCCGATGTGGTCTATGAAAACTAGGAAAGAAAAAGCTGAAAGTATGATGTCTATCGAAGATATGGCCAGTTTGATTGTTTGGCTTTATTTACAAAAAGGCAATATGGTTACTGAAGAAATAGTTGTTAAACCAATTACGGGTGATTTATAATTATGAATAATAAAAAATTATCGGTAGTTACAGGAGGAAATAAAGGGATTGGTAAAGCAATAGCTTTAAGATTGGCGAAGGAAAATCATGATGTGATTATTTTTGGAAGGGATGATGCTTCATTAAAGAGTGTTCAAAAAGAGATAAAATATATAGGAGTTCAATTTCGATGTATTCTGCAACTAAATATGCACTGTTAGTATCTTATCAGTAATATTCGTGTATTATT
>ENA-ORDP01001866-ORDP01001866.1-marine-sediment-metagenome-genome-assembly--contig:-NODE-1866-length-10862-cov-4.719349_pt1 | contig 10862 bp, 7 predicted proteins | sample MGYA00248627_ERZ508539 | MGnify/ENA primary metagenome ERZ508539 (study PRJEB26208, sample SAMN05571518) | marine sediment metagenome | biome: deep sea; feature: Hydrothermal vent; material... | reverse complement strand
GTTCCTGGCTCACCAATGGATTGTGCCGCAATAACACCGACCGCCTCGCCCATATTGACTTTATGACCACGCGCCAGATCACGACCGTAACATTCTGAACATACGCCATGACGAGATTCGCAGGTAATAGGTGAACGCACCAGCATATGATCCACGCCCAGGTCATCGAGTTGAGCAACTTCTTGCTCTTGCATGTAATCACCACGTTTCAATACAAGCGTACCATCAGCCGTCGTCACATCTTCAGCAACAACACGCCCAAGGACTCGTTCACTCAGCGATTCTACAACATCACCACCTTCGATGATTGAAGCAAGCAAGAGACCATTTTCAGTCCCACAGTCTTCTTCATTTACCACTAAATCCTGGGAAACATCGACCAGGCGACGGGTCAGGTAACCTGAGTTTGCCGTCTTCAACGCCGTATCGGCCAGACCTTTACGAGCACCGTGAGTTGAAATGAAGTATTGCAGTACGGACAAACCTTCGCGGAAGTTAGCGGTAATAGGCTGTTCGATAATAGAACCATCCGGTTTGGCCATCAGGCCACGCATACCAGCAAGCTGACGAATCTGGGCGGCACTACCACGCGCACCGGAGTCCGCCATCATGAAGACCGAATTGAAAGAGGCGTGTTTAACCTTGTTACCTTCTTTGTTGATCACTTCATCCGTGCCGAGTGTATCCATCATCGCCTTGGCGACCTGATCGTTAGTATGCGACCAGATATCAACAACCTTGTTGTATCGTTCGTTATTCGTCACCAGACCTGAAGTATATTGATCGACAATTTCTTTTACTTCAATCTCGGCTTTGGACAGGATATCTGCTTTTGTGTCCGGAATGACCATGTCATCCAGACCGAAGGAAACACCCGCACGTGTTGAATAACGGAAACCGGTGTACATCAACTGATCAGCAAAAATAACGGTATCTTTAAGACCACGCTCGCGATAACAGGCATTGATCAGACCAGATATAGATTTTTTCTTCATATCCTTATCAAAGTATTCAAAGGGCATGCCGTCTGGCGCAATCTCATAAAGCAGCGCTCGACCAACCGTCGTGTCTTTTATACTGTAGTGTTTTGTCTTGGTATCTTCGTCATCAATGGTAATTTCGCAAATGCGGACTTTAACCTTGGCCTGTAAGGCAACAGCACCATTCAGGTAGGCGCGTGATACTTCGGCGAGGTCCGCAAACATCATGTCTTCGCCTTTGGCATTGATACGCTCGCGGGTCATCCAGTACAAACCCAAAACCACGTCCTGCGATGGAACAATAATAGGCTCACCATTCGCAGGTGACAGAATGTTATTCGTCGACATCATCAAGACACGTGCTTCCATCTGTGCTTCAAGCGACAATGGTACGTGAACCGCCATTTGGTCACCGTCAAAATCGGCGTTAAACGCAGTACAGACGAGCGGATGTAATTGAATGGCTTTGCCTTCAATCAAAATCGGCTCAAACGCCTGGATACCAAGACGGTGCAAAGTGGGTGCACGGTTTAGCATCACCGGGTGTTCGCGAATAACTTCTTCCAGAATATCCCAGACTTCAGAACCTTCGCGTTCAACCATTTTCTTCGCGGCTTTAATCGTTGTCGCAAGACCACGGCGTTCCAGCTTGGAAAAAATAAAGGGCTTGAACAGCTCCAGTGCCATTTTCTTGGGTAAACCACATTGATGTAGTTTAAGCGTCGGACCCACCACGATCACAGAACGACCCGAGTAATCCACACGCTTACCGAGCAGGTTCTGACGGAAACGACCCTGTTTACCTTTAATCATGTCTGCAAGCGACTTCAATGGACGCTTATTAGAACCGGTAATCGCACGCCCACGACGTCCATTATCCAGCAGCGCATCCACAGATTCCTGCAGCATACGTTTTTCGTTGCGCACAATAATGTCTGGCGCATTCAGATCCAGTAATCTTTTCAGTCGGTTATTACGGTTAATAACGCGACGATAGAGGTCGTTAAGATCAGATGTCGCAAAACGACCCCCTTCCAATGGAACCAGTGGACGCAATTCAGGTGGCAAAACCGGCAAGACCGTCATCACCATCCATTCAGGATTATTACCTGACTCAATGAAAGCCTCGATCAATTTCAGGCGCTTACCAAATTTCTTCAGTTTAGTTTCTGACTTGGTGCCACCGATATCTTCACGGATCTGTTCAGTCGCTTCTTTTAAGTTAAGCGTGCGCATCAATTGATGAATAGCTTCCGCTCCCATGCGAGCATCAAATTCATCACCATATTCTTCGATGGTTTCCAGATACTGTTCATCGGTTAGTAACTGTCCGCGTTCAAGTTCGGTCATGCCCGGCTCAACAACCACGAAGGCTTCAAAATAAAGAATGCGCTCGATATCACGCAGGGTCATATCAAGTAACAGACCCATACGCGATGGCAGCGATTTCAGGAACCAGATGTGCGCAACAGGCGAAGCAAGTTCGATGTGGCCCATACGCTCACGACGTACTTTTGCAAGCGTTACTTCAATGCCGCATTTTTCACAAATCACACCACGGTGCTTGAGACGTTTATACTTTCCGCATAAGCACTCGTAATCTTTTACTGGTCCGAAGATCTTGGCGCAAAATAAACCGTCACGCTCCGGTTTGAAGGTACGATAGTTAATTGTTTCAGGCTTTTTAACCTCACCAAAAGACCATGAACGAATCTTTTGTGGCGATGCTAATCCAATACGGATGGCATCAAAGTCATCCATGGTTCCCTGTTGCTTTAAGATCTTTAGTAAATCTTTCACTTCGCGACTCCTAAATTTTTCAGGCCACTAAAAAATTAATAACGATTACTCTGATTGCTCAAGTTCGATATCGATACCCAGCGAACGAATTTCTTTCAACAATACATTGAACGATTCCGGCATGCCGGCTTCCATATAATGGTCACCATCGACGATGTTTTTATACATCTTGGTACGACCATTCACATCATCCGATTTAACCGTCAACATTTCCTGCAAGGTATACGCAGCACCGTATGCTTCCAGTGCCCAGACTTCCATCTCACCGAAGCGTTGGCCGCCAAATTGAGCTTTACCACCCAATGGTTGCTGTGTCACCAGACTGTAAGGACCGGTTGAACGCGCATGCATTTTGTCATCAACCAGATGGTTCAGTTTCAGCATATACATGTAACCAACGGTAACCTCCCGATCGAAGGTTTCACCGGTTCGACCATCAATAAGCGGAGTTTGACCAGAGCGAGGCAGATCGGCTAATTCGAGCAAGTTCTTGATCTCGTCCTCGTGAACACCGTCGAAGACGGGTGTCGCAATCGGTACCCCTTTGCGCAGGTTCATGGACAGGTCGATCACTTCCTGATCGGTCAGTGACTTAATGTCTTCACGCTTGCCTTCGGTCTTGTTATAGATATCTTCAAGAAAACTTCTCAGCTCAGCAATCTTCACCTGAGCTTCCAGCATCTTGCCGATCTTCTTACCCAGGCCCTGGGCAGCCCAACCAAGGTGCACTTCCAGCACCTGACCAATGTTCATCCGTGAAGGTACGCCAAGTGGATTCAATACGATATCAACCGGTTCACCTTCTGCGGTATGCGGCATGTCTTCAACAGGCACGATGGTAGAAATAACACCTTTGTTACCATGACGACCCGCCATCTTGTCACCAGGTTGCAGGCGACGCTTCACAGCAAGGTAAACCTTAACCATCTTCAGGACACCCGGCGCCAGATCATCACCCGTTGTAATCTTGTGTTTTTTCTCTTCGTATTTTGCTTCAAAGTCTGTACGCAGTTGCTTGATCTGTTCTGAGATAGTCTCAAGCTGGGCATTGGCATCATCATTACGTAAATGAATTTCAAACCACTGCTCACGCGATACTTCATCCAGGTAGGCCTGGGTAATCTTGGCGCCAGCTTTCAAACCATTAGGACCACCATCGGCCAGTTTGTTCAGCAACATTTGCTCAACACGATCATAGGTGTCGTCTTCCATGATACGGCGCTGATCGTACAAATCTTTCTGGACAGCGACCAGAGCATCTTCTTCGATCTGCTTCGCACGAGTATCCTTGTCCAGGCCATCGCGGGTAAAGACCTGTACATCGATAACCGTACCGATCATGCCAGAAGGCACACGCAAGGATGTATCTTTAACATCTGAGGCTTTTTCACCAAAGATGGCACGCAGTAGTTTTTCTTCCGGTGTTAGTTGTGTTTCACCTTTTGGTGTCACCTTACCCACCAGAATATCGCCCGGGTTAACTTCTGCACCAATATAAACGATACCTGCCTCATCCAGTTTTGATAATGCAGCTTCGCCTACGTTGGGAATGTCGCCGGAGATTTCTTCGCTGCCCAGCTTTGTATCGCGCGCAACACAGGTCAGTTCCTCGATATGAATCGTGGTATAACGATCTTCTTTAACCACATTCTCTGAAATAAGAATCGAATCTTCAAAGTTGTATCCATTCCATGGCATAAAGGCCACAAGCATGTTCTGACCCAGAGCCAGTTCACCCATGTCCGTTGAAGGACCATCGGCCAATACGTCACCACGTGCAATAACATCACCAGGACGCACCAGTGGCCGTTGGTTAATACAGGTGTTCTGGTTTGACCGGGTGTACTTGGTGAAGTTATAGATATCAACACCCGGTTCGCCAGGAATCGTTTCGTCATCGTTCACACGAACCACCACACGTGCCGCATCGACGGTATCGACCACACCACCACGTTTAGAAACAACGGTAACACCCGAGTCAATCGCGACAGTACGCTCCATGCCCGTACCCACTAATGGTTTATCAGCACGCAATGTTGGTACTGCCTGACGTTGCATGTTTGATCCCATCAGGGCACGGTTAGCATCGTCGTGCTCAAGAAAAGGAATCAGGGAAGCGGCCACCGAAACGATCTGTTTTGGTGAGACATCCATGAATTCAATCTTGTCTGGTGTCGACAGGGTAAATTCATTCTGGTGACGACAGGGCACCAGATCATCGACTAATTTACCTTTTTCCATGGTGGCGTTAGCCTGGGCAATGACATATTCGCTCTCATCAATGGCAGACAGATATTCAATTTCATCGGTCACCTTGCTGTTATTAACTTTGCGATAAGGTGTCACAAGGAAACCATAGGGGTTTGTCTGTGCATATACCGCCAGCGAGTTAATCAAACCAATGTTTGGACCTTCAGGCGTTTCAATAGGACATACACGACCATAGTGTGTCGGGTGTACGTCACGAACTTCGAAACCCGCACGCTCACGCGTCAAACCACCTGGGCCTAATGCTGAAATACGACGCTTGTGGGTAATCTCAGATAATGGATTATTTTGATCCATGAACTGTGACAACTGAGATGAACCAAAGAATTCTTTGATCGCTGCTGACACCGGCTTGGCATTAATTAATTCCTGGGGCATCAGGTTGTCGGATTCTGCCAGCGACAAACGTTCTTTAACCGCACGCTCAACACGCACCAGGCCAACACGGAACTGATTCTCGGCCATTTCACCAACAGAACGAATACGGCGGTTACCCAGATGGTCGATATCATCCACGATGCCCTTACCATTACGGATATCGAGCAAGACATGAATCACACTGATGATGTCATCAAAACTCAGGATGCCTTCGCCGGTAGTTTCTTTACGGCCTACACGGCGGTTGAACTTCATGCGGCCAACGGCAGATAAATCATAACGGTCGCCATTAAAGAACAAATTGTTAAACAGGTTCTCTGCTGCATCTTTGGTAGGTGGCTCACCAGGACGCATCATCCGATAGATTTCAACTTGTGCTTCAAGCTGTGTAGTCGTTGAATCAATAGACAAGGTACTCGAAATAAAGGGACCATGATCAAGATCATTGGTAAAAATGGTCTGAAACTCTTTCAACTTCAATTCTTTAATTTGCTCGAGTACTTCTTCTGTAATTTCAGCATTCGCCGCAATCGCAACTTCACCTGTCTCAGTATCAACAATATCGCGCGCCATCATTTTTCCAAGCAGATATTCTTCAGGCACAACAATCGAAGTCACTTTCGCTTTTTCAAACTCACGAATATGGCGTGCGGTGACACGGCGTCCTTCTTTAACCAGTGTTTTACCCTTGATGTTGATATCAAAGGTAGCGGTCTCACCACGTAGACGTTCCGCAACCAGATCCAGCGCAATACCATCTTTGGTGAAACGGAACGTATTATTTTCGAAGAACATCTCAAGGATTTCTTCTGTTGTATAACCCATCGCACGTAGCAAAATAGTAACCGGCAGTTTGCGGCGACGATCGATACGGGTGAATACACAATCTTTTGGATCGAATTCAAAATCGAGCCATGAACCACGGTATGGAATGACCCGGGCATTAAATAAGAGTTTACCTGAGGAGTGGGTCTTACCACGGTCGTGGTCAAAAAACACACCCGGTGAACGATGTAACTGGGAAACGATAACACGCTCCGTACCGTTGATAATAAAGGTACCGGTATCCGTCATCAGCGGCATTTCGCCCATGTAGACTTCCTGCTCACGGATATCTTTGACTGTCGGTTTCTTGGATTCTTTATCATAAATGACGAGGCGGACTTTAACTCGCAATGGCGCCGCATAGGTAACACCGCGGGTCAGACATTCTTTGGTATCAAATGTCGGGATACCCAGGCGGTAGCTGACAAATTCCAGGGCCGCATTGCCTGAGTAACTGGTAATCGGAAAGACAGACTTAAAGGCAGCGTGCAGGCCCTGATCATTTCGATCTTCAGGTACAGCACCCTCTTGCAGGAATGCCTTGTAGGAGTTGATTTGCGTTGTTAGCAAGAATGGTACATCGAGTACAGATGTTTGCTTACCGAAATTTTTACGAATACGTTTTTTCTCGGTATATGAATAAGCCATTGCTTTTCGCCCTCTGTCTGTTCGTCATTCAGGTCTCGGGTAAGCCCCTTGCGACCTGACAATTTGTAAAACGCAAAAACACAACGGCGCCAGCCAGTGACCTTACGGCCACCAGCTCACGCTATTGTCATGTTTTATAAGATAAAGATGCCACCTGATGATGCGTAGTGTAGCCGGTTTTCCCCCAAAAGGGGAGATCCCGGCAACACAAAAATAGGTGAAAAACCTTATTTAAGCTCAACGGTTGCGCCGGCTTCTTCCAGTTGTTTCTTCACATCTTCAGCTTCGGCCTTTGACGCCGCTTCCTTCACAGGCGCAGGCGCGCTTTCGACCAGCCCTTTGGCTTCTTTCAGACCTAAACCGGTGATAGCGCGAACCGCTTTAATGACGCCAACCTTGTTTTCACCGAAGCTGGTCAGAACGACGTCAAATTCGTCTTTCTCTTCAACAGCAGCCGCGTCGTCAGCCGCAACCGGTGCAGCCGCAACGGCAACCGCCGCAGAAACGCCGAACTTCTCCTCCATTGATTCAATTAAATCAACAACTTCCATTACGGTCATGCTGGAAATCGTTTCCAAAATGTCTTCTTTTGAAACAGCCATTTTGTGTCTCCTAAATTTTAAATGTACCTCATAATGAGGCGTGAATATTCGAGTTAACCCGCGGCCTTCTGATCGCGAACTGCTGCCAAGGTACGCACCATCTTGCCTGGCACCTCATTCATGGTACGAACCAGTTTGGTGACAGGTGCCTGCATAACCGACATCAGCATGCTAATGGCCTGCTCTTTGTTCGGTAGAGATGCAAGGCGCTCAAGATCGCTCGCAGCCAGCAGTTGCCCACCAACTGATAACGATTTGACCACCAACTGTTCATGTTCTTTTGCGAAGGCCTTCACTACTCTTGCCGCTGAACCTGGATCCTCTTGTGAAAATGCCAGAACCAACGGACCGGTAAAGGTCTCGATCATACATGCGTAGTCCGTTCCTTCCACTGCACGTTTTGCCAGTGAGTTCTTCACAATGCGAAGATACACACCACCTTTGCGGGCCGCTGAACGCAGTTCATTCATCTCATTCGATGAAATACCTGTGTATTCAGCAGCAACCACGGAGTGCGCAGTGGCAGCAATTTCGGCGACATCAGCCACGATGGCTTTCTTTTCTTCAAGACTGAGTGCCACGCGAATTTACCTCTCGTAAGTTAATATCAAAGTTGTAATGCCCCTTATTATTTCAAAGACATTACTCCCATATTGATGGGCCAAAATCCAGGCTCACCATCTACACAAGCCGACCAACGCCAACTACATGGCTCTCGTTTACTTCATCATCCCTGGCTCAATATCAAAGCTCAATATCAAGCAAGCAAGATGCTACTCGTGGTCTTTGATGGATCCGTCATTGCCAATTTTATAATTGGGCAACAACGAAGCCACAAAGTCGGTATCGGGACAGTGCTAAACTTCTATCCCAAAAATTTTTTACCCAAAAGCCGCGCTATCGATCGAAATGCCGGGGCCCATCGTGGTGGAAACCGTCACTTTCTTCAGATATTGGCCTTTTGCAGAAGCCGGTTTTGCCTTTTTAAGGTCAGTAACCAGGGCTTCCAGATTTTCTTTCAATTTATTCGCATCAAAGCTGGCATTACCTATCGGGCAGTGGATGATGCCCGCTTTGTCTGTGCGGTAACGCACCTGTCCCGCTTTGGCATTTTTCACAGCGCCTTCGACGTCCGGGGTAACCGTGCCCACTTTCGGGTTTGGCATCAAACCGCGTGGACCAAGAATTTGACCCAGTGTGCCGACAACACGCATGGCATCCGGGCTCGCGATAACCACGTCAAAGTCCATCTTGCCTTTCTTAATATCTTCCGCAAGGTCTTCAAAACCAACGATATCCGCACCCGCGGCCTTGGCCTTGTCGGCATTTTCACCCTGGGCAAAAACCGCAACCTTGACGGTCTTGCCAGTACCATGAGGCAAAACCGTTGAACTACGCACAACCTGGTCAGATTTACGAGGGTCCACACCCAGATTGACCGCTACATCAACCGACTCGGTAAACTTGGCTTTAGGCAGATCGACGACCAGCGACATCGCCTCATCGAGTGCGTAAATCTTCGTAGGATCGAGCTTTTCGGCCACCGTTTTTTGCTTCTTGCTTAACCTGGCCATTTACACGCCCTCCACGTCGATACCCATGCTACGTGCGGTACCCGCAATAGTACGCACGGCGGCATCCATATCGGCGGCCGTAATATCGGGTTCTTTGGTCTTGGCAATTTCTTCTAATTGGGCACGATTCACTTTGCCAACCTTATCGCGGTTAGGCACACCAGAGCCCCTGGGAATACCCGCTGCTTTTTTCAGCAAGATAGAAGCCGGCGGCGTCTTGGTGATAAAAGTGAAACTGCGGTCACTGTATACCGTGATCACAACAGGAATCGGCAGACCCTTTTCGACCTGCTGGGTCTTGGCGTTAAACGCCTTACAGAATTCCATGATGTTGACACCATGCTGACCCAGTGCAGGACCAACAGGTGGTGATGGATTCGCCTCATTAGCAGGCACTTGCAGCTTGATATAAGCTTCAATCTTCTTAGCCATTTTGCGTTACTCCTTAATCGGGTGCAGTCGCCTGGCAAAGGCTCCCCGGATAGATCAATCTTTTCAACGCTGCCCAAAATGGCGCAACCTTATTAAACGCTCAAATACGCTTCCCACCCTCCCATTGAAGGACAGGGTGCCGGATTATACACAAACTCCCCGGCAAGAACAAAAAATAATCAGCCTTTTTCGACCTGGCCAAATTCCAGGTCAACCGGGGTGGAACGACCAAAAATGGACACTTCCACGCGTAAACGGCTTTTATCGTAGTCCACTTCCTCAACCACGCCGTTGAAGTCGTTAAAGGGGCCATCGGTAATTCGTACCACTTCACCGGCCTCGAACAGGATCTTGGGACGGGGTTTCTCCGCGCCCTCTTGCACCCGGTTCAGAATTTCGCCTGCTTCACGGTCAGTAATCGGTGCAGGTTTGTCCGAGGTCCCACCAATAAAGCCCATTACCTTTGGCACATCTTTGACCAGGTGCCAGGTATCGTCATTCATATCCATTTGTACGAGCACGTAACCAGGAAAGAACTTTCTATCTGATTTACGCTTTTGCCCGTCCCGCATCTCGACCACTTCTTCCGTGGGCACCAACACTTCACCGAAATGGTTTTCCATCTCGTGCAATTTAATACGCTCTTCCAGTGATCGCTTGACTTGCGATTCAAAACCTGAATATGCGTGAACAACGTACCAACGAAGACCCATCCGAATTACCTGTAATTAAAGCAGTGACGTCACGGCCCATCTAAGCACCGAGTCGATAAAGAAAATAATCATACCCAAAATAGCCACCGCAACCACCACGATCAACGTGGTCTGCGTTGTTTCGCGACGGGTTGGCCACACCGTCTTACGCATTTCCATCACGGCAGCACGAGAGAAAGCGATCAACTGCCCACCCAGTTCGGTGGTCGCAGCAATACCGGCAGCCACACCAATTACAACGAGTAATCCAAGCACACGATAAAAAATACTGGGAACCTGCTCTTCTACTATATAGTACGCAGCAATACCCGCCGCAACGAGCAAAATTGCAAACCCCAGTTTCAACTTATCGAACATCTAAACTAATCCTGCCTTTTAGGCTTGTAATGGCAGGCCAGGAGGGAATCGAACCCCCAACCTACGGTTTTGGAGACCGTCGCTCTGCCAATTGAGCTACTGGCCTTCTCTACATTAAAAAATATCAGGACAGGCTTTAGTCTGCCCCTTAATCCCACTACTCTATTCCTACTCTCTATTCCCACTACTCTATAATCTTGGCGACGACACCCGCGCCCACGGTACGACCGCCTTCACGAATCGCGAAGCGTAAACCGTCTTCCATCGCGATCGGCGCGATCAGGG
>ENA-ORDP01001864-ORDP01001864.1-marine-sediment-metagenome-genome-assembly--contig:-NODE-1864-length-10870-cov-3.851133_pt1 | contig 10870 bp, 8 predicted proteins | sample MGYA00248627_ERZ508539 | MGnify/ENA primary metagenome ERZ508539 (study PRJEB26208, sample SAMN05571518) | marine sediment metagenome | biome: deep sea; feature: Hydrothermal vent; material... | reverse complement strand
GACAGGTGCTTAAATTAAAATCTTAAGGGTTTTTAAAAACAACAATGTCGTTTGGAAATTCTTCTTCAATTTCTTTTTTTAACATTTCTTCAATTTGTGCATAAGCAGTTAACTGAAAAACAACGCAACATGCTTTTGCTGGTTTAACAGAGTACATATACACCTCAATTTCCTTTGCCGGATTGTTGTATTTTATTCCGGCAATCAGGTTCATTTGGGAGATCGATGTTCCATTTTCGGGGTCTTTTACCCGGTCTAAAAGATCCGCTAACTTAGCCCTCATTTCTTTTTTCATTTTCCAAAAATAAGAATATCTGATGAATATGAACAAAAGAATTGTTAACTTTGTAAAAAAGGAAATATACTATGAATGCACTTGAGATAAAAAAAGATTTTCATCAACTCATTGACAGAATTGAAAATGAGAGTCTGTTGAATAATTTTTATACACTTATCAAGAGGCGAATTTCCGCTAAAGAGGGAAAGCTATGGAATAGTTTAACAAAAGAAGGGCAAGAAGAACTGATTTTATCATTTGAAGAAAGTGAGGAGGCGGAAAATCTAATAAATCAGGAAACGATGAAAAAGAAGCATAATAAATGGCTTTGAAAATCTACCGGACAAAATGAGCAGAACGCCTGACCCCGTGATTAACCGATGTGAATACGGAAATTACTTCCCCTTTAAAACGCGTGTGGCGTTCAAAATGGCTATCAAGGCCACACCCATATCGCCAAACACTGCTTCCCACATATTGGCCACACCAAAGATTCCGAGGACAATAAAGACCGATTTAACTCCCAATGCAAAAATGATATTCTGCCATACGATTTTTCGGGTACGTTTTGCCACATCTATGGCTTCGGCCACTTTTGAAGGGGAGTCTGTCATCAAAACAACATCGGCGGTTTCGATGGCCGCATCAGAACCAAGTGCGCCCATGGCAATTCCCACATCGGCACGGGCCAGCACGGGGGCATCGTTTATGCCATCGCCCACAAAAGCAACTTTTCCGCTTTTGCCCAGCAGCCTTTCCACGTGTTCCACTTTATTCTCAGGGAGCAGTTCGGCATAATACTCTTTGATACCGAGTTTTGCAGCGTAAGTTCCCGCCGCATATTTGTTGTCGCCGGTGAGCATAACCGTGTTTATCCTCATTTTGTTTAACCGCGCCACAGCACCTGCGGCATCCTCTTTCAGGCTGTCGGAAATAACAATATAGCCTGCATATTTTTTGTCGATAACCACATGAACAACAGTTCCTGCCACGTTACATTTTTCGTGTTCAACATTTTGATTATGAAGAAGTTTGTCGTTTCCAACAAATATTTCTTTGTTGTCGATATAAGCTTTAAGCCCGTATCCTGATATTTCCTGTACTTTCCCAATTCTCGAACTGTCAAATTCCCGATCATAAGATTCGAATATGGATTTTGCAATCGGATGGTTTGAATTATATTCGGCATAGGCAGCATATTCAAGAATTGTTTTTTCATCGAACCCGTTTGAAGGGAAGATACCGGAAACTTTGAATTCGCCTTTTGTCAGGGTACCGGTTTTATCAAACACCACGGTTTTTACCTGTGTCAGGACATCGAGGAAGTTAGAGCCTTTCACTAAAATACCCCTGCGGGATGCTCCTCCGACACCACCGAAATACCCAAGAGGAATACTGATTACAAGAGCACAAGGGCATGAGATTACCAAAACAACCAACGCCCTGAAAATCCATTCGTTAAAAGTAGCTCCGGAGATTAAAAGCGGCGGCAAAACAGCAATCAGAATGGCACCAAATACTACCACGGGCGTATAGTACTTTGCAAAAGTGGTGATGAACTTCTCGGTTTTTGCTTTTTTGGAAGTTGCATTTTCGACCATCTCAAGAATTTTAGAGATGGAAGATTCGCCGAAAACCCTGGTAACTTTAATCGTTATTAAGCCGGATTGGTTGATCATGCCCGCCAATATCTCATCGTTTGTTTTTATTTTCCGGGGGACACTTTCTCCGGTAAGTGCTGACGTATCAACAAAAGAACTTCCTTCGGTAATCAGGCCGTCCAAAGGAACTTTTTCGCCGGGTTTTACAATTATCACATCACCAATGGCCACCTCTTCAGGTGAAACCTTTTTAATATTTCCGTTTAATTTAAGATTCGCATATTCCGGTTTTATTTCGAGAAGTGATTTTATAGATTTCCTGGATCGGTGTACGGCAATGTCCTGAAACAATTCACCCACAACATAAAACAACATTACTGCAACAGCTTCGGGCATTTTATCTATCGCGAAAGCGCCCAGAGTGGCTACGGTCATCAAAAAATGCTCGTTAAAAACCCTGCCCCTGACAATGTTTTTTATCGCCAGTGTCAGGACATTCCAACCCACAATCAGATAAGCCGGTACGAACACCAGGTATTCCACAAAATGAAAAGGCGTGTTGTGTAATTTTTCTTCGAATATTATCCCGGCAACTAAAAGAAGAGTAGCTGAAACGGCTTTAATTATTGTCCATTTGTTTTCGGCGAGTTCACTCGTTGAGACGAAAGTTTTTTCATTGCCTGCCTCCTCAATTTCAACTTCCGGTTCTATTTCCGCTATTTTCTTTTTTACCTTTTCAAAATCATCGGAGTCAATGGTCATTGAAGCTGTGGCGAAGTTGACCGTCACAAACTTTACTTCATTTAGTTTTGTCAAACTGTCCTCAATTTTTGTTGCACAAGAGGCACAATCGAGGTTTTTTAATTTATATTTCTTCACAACTTAATAATGTTTTATACTTACTTCCTTTGGTTTATAACCGTTCACAGTTTTTCACCCGGCAGACTCTTTCCACATTCGAAAGATAGATGATTCCATCTCCCGGGCGGTTGGTACTTCCAAATTCACTGATAATCTGGATGGCTTTCTCTGCCAGCTCATCTTTACAAACCAGTTCCAGCTTTACAATATGGCTGTCGGTAATGTAAAAACTCAGGGAGGGAGAAGCATCCTGGCTATCCATTTGGTTTCCAACACCTTCTCCCGGTGTAAGCGAAATATTTTTAAATCCCGCTTCTTTTAGTGCGGGAACAATTTCACCCACTTTTTCGGGTCTGATAAATGCTTTTACTTCTTTCATCTGTTTATAATTTTATAATTTATTGATATTCAATCGTCTTTGTTTCACGCAGAGGACGCAAAGAAAAATTACGCAGAGAGCGCAAAGAAGCTTCATTTTCCCCTAATGACTTCAAAACCTTTGTTATTAACATTTCCCACTCTCCATCCCCGTTTCATTCTGAGGCATCTAAAGGCAGGCCTTGCGGGCAAACTGCCCTCTCTTGAGGCGAAGTAAGCTGAGAGAATCTTTTAATCTGACAATTCTTCATTGTTCATTGTTCATTGTTCATTTTTCATTTTTCATTGTTCATTCTTCAATCCTCCTCTCCTGTTTCATTCTTTTTCATCTCCGATATCAGATAATAAGCACCATCCCAGGCGAAAAGCGTTCCCTGTTTCAATGGGGAAAGCAATTTTATTTCATCCCATCCATCCTCTCTTTGGCCGATAATCACTTCAACGGGAGTAAAACGCATGCCCGCCTTTTCCTTTTGCACGGAGAAAATATAATGCTTCCCGCCTTCTTTCACCACGGCTCCTTCGGGCAATGCGTAGGAAAAATCATTGTCGGTAGAAATTCGTCCGGTGATGTACATTCCCGGAATAAGGCCGTTACCTCTGTTTTTGAATGAGGCATGCACGTGGACGGCTTTGGGATTCTGCTCGAAAGATTTGCCCACGGCAAAAATGGTGGCCGTCAGCATCTCATCGGGATGGGAAGCAACGGAAAAATGTACTTTCTGTCCTATCTTCACTTTGTAAACATCTTTCTCAAAAATCAACAGGTCGGCATGGATACGGTCGTTGTTGATGACTTTGAACATGGTTTTCTGCGGTTCCACATACTGACCCATATTCACATCAATCTTGTCCACATAACCGTCAATGGGGCTGACAACCGGTACCTTTTCATAAAGATAGCCCTGCTTTATTTTTTCCGGATCAAGATGTAAAAGCCGGAGCTGTGATTCCCGGTTTTTCAATTCGCCTTTGAGCGTAAAATAATCAGCGCTGACCTTTTGGAAATCTTTGCCGGACCCGACCTGTGCCTGATAAAGTTTTTTCTGTCTTTGGAACTCTTTATGCATATACTTCATACGATTCCAGTCGTTCAGAAAATTTGTCTGCAATTGCAGAAGTTCCGGGTGGCTCAGGGTAGCCAGCACCTGCCCTTTTTTCACTTTATCACCAAGAAACACCTTGATAGAACTCACGTTGGCCCCCACAATAGCGGTTACCGAGGCCATGTTTTGCGGAGGAACCTGTAAGTGGCCGTTGGCTTCCACCACACCATGAAAATCGCGCTTTCCCATGGTGTCAGCTTCTATGTTCAAAGATTTAAACTGTTGCTGTGTAAGCAATACAGATGCCATCTCGCCGGAAGCTTTTGCTTCTGTTTCAGCCGCGCTGTTTTTCACATCACTTTCCGGTTGCACATTGCAGGCGGCGAGGCCCATCATCAAAAGGATGGCGGGCAGGATAATTTTTATATTTATGAATTTTGTTGTCTTCATGGTATTCTCTATTTCTGATTTGATGATTTGATAAAATATTCTAATTTAAAACGGGCGTTCAGGAAGTTGGCAAAGGCTTCCTGTGCGCTGAACTCCAATTGCATGGCATCGCTCACATTTTGGAGAAAGACGACATAGCCAATGGCTCCCTGCCGGTAGGCAGTCATGGCTCCACGCTTTTGTTCTTCCGCCACAGGCAATGCCTCCCGGCGATAATAGCGCCATGTGGAAAGCCATTTTCTATACTCTTCCACAAGACTCCTGTACTGCGATTGTATTTCCATGGTCTTCCGCAGATAGTTTTCCTTTGCAATGCTCCGGTTGATGTTGGCCGACTTTGTCCTTCCGGACTGTGCAGCAAAAACGAGCGGAATACTTAACCCGATTTCATATTTGTAGAAACCTTTTTGGCTGCCGATTTTCTGGTTGCCGTACAACAAACTAAACTTTGGCAGGAATTCCGTTTTTGCCAGCCGGTACTGTTCATTGGCCAGCAGCACTTTTTGGTTGTAAAACTGCAAAAGAGGATGGCTTTTTATGGAGTCGTGCAGGAGTAACGATACCTCTTCCAGCTTTTGTTCGGGAACATTTTCTGCTGTAAAAAGTGTATCGGAAGCAAACCACATATTCAGCTGGCGTAAGGCAATGAGATAATCTCTGAAAGCCTGTTCTTTCTGTGCTTCTACCTGTTTGGTGCGGTTCTGTGCCGATAAAAATTCCAGTTTGGAAGTTGCTTCGGTTTTGTATCGCAGTCGTGCTGCTTTGGCAAAATCCCGCATCAAAGTATCTAACTCTTCAAACAAAAGCAGACGTTGTCTCGCCACGTAAACGGCACCCCAGGCTTTACTCACTTCGCGGGTAACTTCCAGCTCGGTAAGCTGCAAAGCCGTTTGCGATAACAAAATCTTTTGGTTAGCCACTTTGTTCCTGGCATTTATAGACAGAATATCAAACTCCTGCCGTACGGAAAAGACATTGGTAATCCCATCGGTGGTACCGTTACCGAGTTCCTCCGCACCGGTAGCAATTTCGGTGTTGCCAATATCCCAGGCTGTCTTTTTCAACGCTTTTTGGTTTTCCACCTCAAGACGGGCAGCTTTCACAGCCGGAAACCGGGTTTTTGCCATTTGGATGGCCTGAGTAAGACTGATTTTCTGTAACGTATCTGTCTGCTGTGCCTGTGTGGAAGATGGTGTGAACAGCATCCCCAACCCAAACAGTAGTATCAGCATCATGGTTAGTTTGGAATTCAATTTAGGTTTTCTTCTTTTATCGCTACGGGCTTCCACCAAAGCATACAAGATAGGAACCACCACGAGGGTAAGCAGTGTGGCACTAAACAATCCGCCGATGACTACCGTGGCCAGCGGACGTTGTACCTCAGCGCCGGCCGAGCCGGAAACAGCCATGGGCAAAAAGCCGAGCATAGCTGCAACAGCAGTCAGCAGAATAGGACGTAACCGTTCGTGGGTTGCCATAAAAATACGTTCTCTGATATCGGCAATACCTTCCTTCTTCAGTGAATTAAAGCGGCTTATCAACACCAACCCGTTAAGCACTGCCACCCCGAACAAGACGATAAAGCCCACCCCGGCGGAAATACTAAACGGCATGCCCCTGATCCACAGGAAATAAATCCCGCCAATGGCAGCCAGCGGAACCGCCATGTATATCATCACCGTTTGAGACAGGGAATACAGGGCGAAATACAACAGGATAAAAATGAGCGCCAATGCAATGGGAACGACTACAAGCAACCGGTTTTTAGCCTGTTGCAGGTTCTCAAAAGCGCCGCCATAGGTAATATAATAACCGGAAGGAAGATTGAGCCCGGCGTCTAATTTTTGTTTTATTTCTTTGACCAGCGATTCCACATCCCGGTCTCTGACGTTTATGCCCACGTAAATCCTGCGGAATGTGTTGTCGCGTGAAATCTGCATAGGTCCTGGTTTGTAGCTTATTTCAGCCACCTCTTTGATAGGAACCTGATCACCGTTAGGCAGGTCGATATATAAATTACGCAGGTCGTTGATACTTTTCCTGTGGTTTTTGTCAAAACGAATGACCAAATCAAAGCGTTTTTCTCCTTCGAAAATTACACCCGCTTTGCTGCCTGCAAAAGCAGAGGTAACATAACGGTTCAGTTTACGAATGTCGAGGCCGTATTGTGCCAGTTTTTTACGATTATAGCGTACGGTTATTTGCGGCAGTCCGGCTGTCCGTTCCAAGGTAACATCTTCCGCCCCGGGGATAGTTTTTATGATGGTTGCCGCCTCTCTTCCTTTTTTGGCAAGCACGTTCAAATCTTCGCCGTAAATTTTTACGGCCACATCTTCACGCACACCTGTCAGCAGCTGATTAAAACGCAACTCCACCGGTTGGCTGAATGCAAAATTCAAACCCGGCAATTTCGATAGCTTTTCTTTGATTTTTTGTATCAACTCTTTTTTTGTTTTTGCAGATACCCATTTGCTTTTGTCTTTTTCAAGGATCAGAAAACTGTCGGTGTAGTCGAAGCCCATCGGGTCAGTGGGGATATCGGCCACACCGATACGTGCCACCATGGTTTTCACTTCGGGGAAACTGCTTAGAATTAATTTCTCCACCTCTTCTTCGCGTTTCACGGTTTCGGAAAGAGAACTTCCCGGACGCAGAAATATCTCCACGGCAATGTCTCCTTCATCAAGGACGGGGATAAACTCGCCACCCATGCGCGAAAAGACAAAGATAGAGCTGGCAAAAATAAGTATCGCAATCCCGAGAACCGTCAGCTTGTGTTTAAGCGAAATCTGAAGAAGCGGATCATACATCCGCTGAATACCACTAATCAGTTTTGAACTGAGTTTTTCCAAACTGGTTTCTAATTTAGAGAACCAGCTTTTTTTGTTCTTTGTGGGTTTCATCACCAAAGAGGAAATCATAGGGACGTAGGTCAGGCTGAGGAAAATGGCACCCAGCACGGCAAAACCAAAGGTATAGGCCATGGGCTGAAACATTTTGCCTGCCACACCCGTAAGAAAAAGAATGGGGGTAAACACAATCAGAATAATCAGCTGACCGAAAAAGGCGGAGTTCATCATGGTGCTGGAAGCTTTGTAAGCCACCTCGTCCATCTCTCTGTCGTCGAACCGGCTCTTTCCGGCACGAATATGCTTTTCAATTTCGAACACGGTTCCTTCCACAATAATCACTGCGCCGTCCACAATAATTCCGAAGTCAATAGCCCCCAGGCTCATCAGGTTAGCCCAGACGCCGAAGATTTTCATCAGGATAAAAGCAAACAACAATGCCAGCGGAATAACGGAAGCGGTGATGAGTCCGCCCCGCAGACTTCCCAACAGTAGTACCAGTACGAAAACCACGATGAGCGAACCTTCGATAAGGTTCCTGGCCACGGTGGAGGTGGTACGTTTAATCAGGTCGCTCCGGTCAAGGAAAGGCACAATGACCAGTCCTTTCGGTAGCGACTTCTGAACGCTTTTTAACCGCTCTTTCACGCTTTGAATAACTGCGTTCGGATTTGAACCTTTCAGCATCAACACCATTCCGCCAACAGCTTCGTGGCCATCCTGAGTAGCTGCTCCATAACGGACTTTGTGCCCGAAATGTACCTTTTCTGCCACATCTTTTATCAGAATGGGAATTCCGTTGTTGTTTCTAACCACAATATCTCGAATGTCGTCAAGCGAGCGGACAAGCCCTTCGCCGCGGATAAAATTGGCCATGTGATTTCTTTCAATATAAGCGCCGCCCGTGTTCACATTGTTTTTTTCGAGCGCTTCAAAAACCTCGGCAATGGAGACCTTCATGGCGTTTAATTTTTCGGGATTCAGGGCAATTTCGTACTGTTTTATGCTGCCGCCAAACGAATTGACTGCCACCACGCCCGGTATCAGCGCCAGCTTGCGTTTGACAATCCAGTCCTGAATGGTGCGCAACTGTTGTGGGGTATAAACCGTATCGTAACCCGGTTTTGCTTTGATGGTATATTGCAAAATCTCACCCAAGCCGGTAGTGATGGGGCCCATAAACGGCTCGCCGAACTGAGCGGGAATTTCTTCTTTTACCGTATTGAGTTTTTCCTGCACCAACTGCCGCGGAAGATAGGTTCCCATATTGTCTTTAAAAACAATGGTTACCACGGAAAGTCCGAAGCGGGAGATGGAGCGGATTTTCTTAATTCCGGGCAGGTTGGCCATCTCCAGCTCCACCGGATAGGTTACAAACTGCTCAACATCCTCGGTGGAAAGCGTTGGTGAAACAGTGATTACCTGCACCTGGTTGTTGGTAATATCGGGTACCGACCCGAGATTAATGGTCATCATCGAGTAAACGCCCGTTCCTATCAGGGCTAATAGCAGCAGGCCGACAATGAATTTATTTTTTATTGAAAACGCTATTATCTTGTTAATCATTTTTGTTCTTTTTAGTTTGAGATATTTAACTTATATCTTAATTCTAATGGTTGTTAGTAATGATATGAAACATTGATTCTAAGCATCATTGCGAGGAGGGTTGGGAAGATATGCGGGAAGGGCGACGAAGCAATCTCTTAATGACAGTGAACATCAAAAAAGGAGATTGCCACGCAATTCCTGCCCGCAATGCTGCCTGAAAACGGCTCGCAATGACGCACATACTCAATATTTAAAATGATTAAGCTTTCGGCGGATGCCAGATAAGAGAATAAACCGGAATGTTAACGAAAACCGGGTTTTCGGAAAAGAGGCTTACGGGGTTGGAAATAAATTTCATAAAAGAGACCTCCGGCTGAACAAAGGCGCTGAGTCCGGTATGGGAAAAGAACAAGGGGTTACAACTGTCGAAGGCGAAATCCGGAGATTGCGCAATGGAGAGTCCCACTGTTTGACCTTGCCACCCGGTAAAATCATCCTGATCAGAGCATGATACAGCCGAAAGGACCAAAATAATCAGGGATAATATGACAGCAAAACTCTTTTTCATTATTCGTTAATGTGTTGCGAAACCAAATAGATAATTTGACCAACCATGGTCGTCTGCAAGAGAATAGTAAGCCAGTTTGCCCTCTTTACGGAATTTCACGATGTTTTTGTTGCGAAGATAGCGGAGCTGGTGTGATAACCCCGATACCGAGATTCCAACCAAAGCCGTCAGGTCGCACACACACAGTTCTGAATGGCGCAGAGCAGCTATCACTTTCAACCGTGTCGGGTCGGAAAGCGCTTTCAGAAAATCAGCCATGGCTGTTACCGAGGGACTTTTCGCCATCTCTCTCGCTACACGGTCAACCACGTCCTGATGAATAATCGTTATGTCGCAAACATCACTGCTCATTATTTTTTCATTTGAATGATTGTGCAAATGTACAACTATTTTTTAAAGGTTAGAATTTTTGATTTACGCCGGCACGAATTTCCCGTCTCTCTCTGGCCAGGGCATACGAAAATGGTTCAAGCGCCCGCCTGGACCATGGTTTTTGGAATTGAACGTTGAAAAAGGAAAAGGGGAAAATGAAAAGGGAATTGTCAGTTCATAAAATAGGTTGACCGGACGGTGTTACTTTACAACAAAGAAAAACCTCATATTGAGTTACAAAGAAAATCACCCATTCAATTTGAAATGGATTATCTTTGCAGTGGACCACAATCCGACGGTAACAAGTCAACGACGGAATTAGCAACTCAGAAGATGAAAGTAAGTAAGTGAAAACGGTCAACCTTATTTAGGCATTGACACAGTTTTGCTTCGGACTTCCGTCTTCCGTCTTAAAGTAAAAGATCACCAAAATAAGAATAGAATAAAAAATCAATCTGTGGTTAAAATAGGAAATATCAGTCTCGGAGAGTTTCCGCTGCTGCTTGCACCCATGGAGGATGTTACCGATCCTCCATTTCGTTACGTGTGCAAGATGTTTGGCGCCGACCTGATGTACACCGAGTTTATCTCCTCCGAAGGGCTGATTCGCGATGCGGCTAAAAGCTTGAAAAAGCTTGATTTTGACGATCTTGAACGGCCTGTCGGCATACAGATTTTCGGCCATGATATTGATTCCATGACAGCCGCTGCCCGTTATGCCGAAAAAGCACAACCCGACCTCATCGATATAAATTTCGGCTGCCCGGTGAAAAAAGTGGTGGCCAAAGGAGCCGGTTCCGGCATTTTAAATAATATTCCCAAAATGGTGAAAATGACCGCTGCCGTGGTGAAAGCTGTCAGTATTCCGGTAACGGTTAAAACCCGCCTCGGCTACGACGAAGAGCACAAAGAGATTGTGG
>ENA-ORDP01001863-ORDP01001863.1-marine-sediment-metagenome-genome-assembly--contig:-NODE-1863-length-10878-cov-2.351659_pt1 | contig 10878 bp, 7 predicted proteins | sample MGYA00248627_ERZ508539 | MGnify/ENA primary metagenome ERZ508539 (study PRJEB26208, sample SAMN05571518) | marine sediment metagenome | biome: deep sea; feature: Hydrothermal vent; material... | reverse complement strand
CAAAAGAACCTTACGCGCTCGTGACAACACTGGATGGCTTTTTACAGCGTGTCGTCGAAAAATCACTTTTATTGAATAGCGCAGAAATCCTTCGTGTGGGAGAAATCGTGCCCCGCGAAGCCCTGATCAAAAGATTGGCGCGTGCAGGATACGAAGGCACGACAGCGGTCACCTCACCCGGAGAGATTTCTTTGCGCGGTGGCATTATTGATCTCTACCCCCCAACAAGCAGCTCCCCTGTTCGCATCGAATTTTTTGATGATGAAATCGAATCGATCAGAACCTTCGATCCCGAAACACAGCGCTCAGAAGGAGAAATTGAATCGGTACATATTATTTTGGGCCGGGAAAATATCTTTAATAAACAGCATCACGCATCCCTACTTTCAGATTATCTCTCCCCAGAAACGGTTTTGATTTTTGATGAACCCAATGAAGTCCTGCAAAATGGTAAACGGTTCTTAGAAGAAGCCGAGGATGCCTCCATCTTTGCAATGACACGAAACACGGGCTACCCGACCGTCAAATCCCTTTACGCTCCGCTCTCTCATCTAATAGATGCCACAGAAAATCGCACGGCGATCGACATTGAAACCTTGTTTATGAAAGCAGAAAAAGGGGCATTGCGATTCACTTATGAACCACGCTCACTCACCGCCTTAGGCTTTTCCCGTCCCGGCCAAAATTTTTCTGAGGCTTGCCGACTGCTCAACGAAAGCCGTCAAACACAAATCATTCTGCTCATCGTCAAAAATGAACATCAAGCCGAACGATTTCGCCGTCTACTGACGGATCACGAACTGCCCTGGGCCAATTGGAATGCAAAGACCACAGAAAATCTAAGTCCACCCGCCCCCATCCTCATCAAACTCGGCAGCATCTCAGAAGGTTTTGCACTCGAAGGATCAAAAATGATCTTTCTCACCGAAGAGGCTTTAACCGGAGGCGGGAAATTAGGCGGACATCATCCAGCTTCTGCATCAAAACGATCCATCGAAAGATCAAAACAGGCCGGTTTTTTGGCCTCTTTTGAAGAACTCAATCCAGGGGATTATGTCGTTCACATGGATCACGGCGTGGGCAAATACATCGGCCTAAAACGTTTAACTATCCGCCAAGGGGAACGGGATGCAGGCTACGAATCAGATTTTCTGGTCCTGGAATATTTATCAAAAGACAAGGTCTACGTGCCACTCGACTCACTGAATCTCGTTCAGCGCTACATCGGCATGGGCGGGGGCTCGCCTAAAATAGACAAACTCGGCGGTGCGCGCTGGGCAAAAACAAAAGCCCGGGTCAAAAAAGAAATCAAAGAAATGACACAAGAATTGTTAGAACTTTATGCAGAACGTGAAGTCCTAGAAGGCCACGCCTTTTCAACCGCCGCCTCAGACGCAGAGGCCTTTGCTGCAGCCTTTGAATACGAAGAAACCCCCGATCAACTGCGTACGATTCAAGAAGTATTGGCTGATATGGAAAAAGCCAAACCCATGGATAGACTGGTCTGTGGCGATGTCGGCTACGGTAAAACAGAAGTCGCCATGCGAGCCGCCTTTCAAGCCGTAATGGATAACAAACAAGTCGCCATGGTCGTGCCCACCACCCTGTTGGCCCAACAGCATTATGAAAGTTTTGTTGAGCGTTTTGCGCCTTTTCCTGTAAATGTCGCTGTTTTAAGCCGTTTTATCTCACGCGCCGAGCAACGCCTTACCCTCGCCGCGCTCAAAAAAGGGACGATAGACATCCTCATCGGCACACACCGGCTGCTGCAAAAGGATGTGCTCTTTAAAGACGTCGGTTTGATTGTTGTGGATGAAGAACACCGCTTTGGGGTCCGTCACAAAGAATGGCTCAAAAAAAAGCGCAAAGAAGTGGATGTGCTCACCCTCACCGCGACCCCCATTCCACGCACCTTGCAGATGTCGCTCGCACAGGTCCGTGATCTCTCGGTCATCGAAACCCCACCGGCCGACCGACTGGCCATTCGCACCATCATGGCCCCCTTCGACCCCACCATTATTCGAGAAGTCGTTTTTCGAGAATTGGTACGCGGCGGGCAAGTCTTTTTTCTACACAACCGGGTTCACAATATTGAAAAAATCGCCCTCTTTTTAGGCGAGTTACTGCCCGAAGCAAAAATTGGCATTGCCCACGGGCAAATGGCAGAAGGCGCGCTTGAAAAGGTGATGCGTAAATTTATCGACAAAGAATACAACCTGCTCCTGACCACGACCATCATCGAATCAGGTATCGATATTCCCTCAGCCAATACCATTATCATCAATGATGCCGACCGTTTTGGGCTCTCCGAGTTATATCAATTGCGGGGTCGTGTCGGGCGCTCTGGCGAGCAGGCCTATGCCTATTTACTCGTTCGTGAAGATCGTATTTTAACCGAAGAAGCCAAACAACGCCTGCACGCCATTCAAGAATTCAGTGAGTTGGGTTCAGGTTTCAAGGTTGCCGCACGTGATCTCGAAATTCGCGGTGCAGGTAATTTGCTGGGACAGGAACAATCGGGGCAAATCGCCGCCATAGGATTTGAACTTTATCTCGAAATGATTAACGAGCTGGTCACAAATTTAAAGGGAACTCCGATAGAAAAAAAGATCGAAACCACCCTGCATTTTCGCGTCTCCGCTTTTATTCCAGAAGACTACATCACAGACGCCCTACAGCGACTTTCCACCTATAAACGGCTCTCACGGTGCGAAAATTTGGAAGAAATTTCTGGCATTCGTCTTGAACTCGAAGACCGTTACGGCCCCCTGCCCGCTCCCGCAAGCCAACTGTTACAAATCATCCAACTCAAAGGCATGGCCAAAATTTTAAAAATGAGCAAAATTGAAGAACGCGGGAAAAACATTCGTTTTTCATTTGAGGAATCCAACACCGCGCCGTCCATTGACCCTGGGGCCCTGCTACAGCAATTTCCCGGAAGAGTTCAGTTTATCAACCCTTATGCTTTTGAACTGGCAATCCACAACAATACATGGGAAAATATCTATTTAGAAACGGCCCTTTGTTTGAAAAACCTCAACTGTGAGACGCCTGCGTGAAATATCGGATTTTGCTCCTGCTCCCGCTTATTTTTTTCTTGGCGGCCTGTTGGAAAAAAGACGTGGATCCACTCGCTGCGACCGTCGCACGCGTCAATGACGAAATCATCACCATCTCAGAATTGGTCGCACTTTTGCCTGAACATGAGGAAGAAGCCGGACAAAAAAATAAAAAGATTAGCCCTCAAGAAACTGAGACCCTCAGACAAGGTTTGCTGGATCAACTCATCGAACGCAAAATGCTCTTACAAGAAGCCAAACGGCTCGATATTACACTGAATAAAGCAGAAATCACTCATCAAATGACGCTTTTGATGCACGGCATGGATGAGCCCCGTTTTTTCCAATATTTATCCGAGCAAAAAATCGAGCGAGCGACCTGGGAAAAATCAACACATGAAAACCTACTCATCGAAAAACTGCTCAAACAACTTGTTTATCAAAACGATGAAAAGGCATTCTCCCTCTCGGATGAAACCCTACGAAGCTATTATGAAAATAACCGTGACCAGTGGCATGTCGGAGAACGACTCAAGCTACAACAAATCATTGTCGATAACGAGAAAAAAGCCCAGGGACTGAGAAAAGATCTGATGAAAGGGGCTGATTTTGATGAAACAGCACGACTACATTCAATACAAACACAGTCTAAAAATGGGAAACTCCCGCCTTATCTGACACGGGAAGAGCTGCCTGAGGCCTTTGACGCCCTCTTCCAAAATAATATCGGATCCATCAGCGAAGTCATCAAAACCCCCTTCGGCTACCATCTTGTCATGATTGAAGATAAACAAGCCGAACAAATACTGCCTTTTCAAGAAATCGAGGAAAAACTCAATCAAACATTAGTGAATAGGAAAAGAGAACGTGTTTATTCCGAATGGATCAAAAAACTGCGCCGCCGCACAGAAGTCCGGATCAATAAAGAACTGCTTAAAACATTTTCTTAAGGGCACTTTTATCTTTGCCCTTACAGTGATTGCCACACAAAACATAAGTCAGGCCGTCACGGCCATCGACCGTGTTGTTGCAATCGCCGGAAAAGAAGTCATCACACAAAGCCAATTGGACCGCATTATCCGTTCTAGAAAAGACGCAGGAAATCCCGTGCTTGCCGCAGACGAACGATGGGAAATTCTAAGACAATTGATCGAAGAACAGTTGCTAATTCAAGAAGCACAGAGAAAAGGCATTTCGGTCTCAGATGAAGAAGTTGAGTTTGCCCTGAAAGATATCGAAAAACGAAACAAAATCCCCGACAGAGAAACACTCAAACAAGCGGTGACCCAAGACAACATGTCCTGGAGTCAGTATGTTAAAAATCTCAAGAACCAAGTCATGGCCATCAAATTACTGGGTCGCGAAGTCAGAACCATGGTGAGCTTGAGCGATAAGGCTGTCGAGACCTACTATCACGAAAACCCCGAAATTTTTGGCCTGCCCGACAGGGTAAAGATCACCCAGATTTTGTTACGTATTCCTAAAGGCACCAGCAAAGCCTTTGAAAAAGAAATCAAAGAAAAAGCGGAGACAATCTACAAAGAAGCACACAGCGGGACAGACTTTATACAACTGGTCCTAGAATATAGTGAAGGACGCGAAAAGAATCAAGAGGGCGATCTCGGATTTTTCAAAAAAGGAGATCTCACCCCTAAAATAGACGCCGAGATTTTTCGTTTAAAAGAAGGACAAATCACGGCCCCCATTCGAACACCACTCGGCATTCACATCTTTAAAATTGAGAAACAGGACATTGGGAAAATGAGACCTTTTGAGACAGTCAAAAAAAGAATCAAAGAAAGGCTCATCACAAAAGAAACCAACGCACTTCGCAGCCAATGGATCAGCGATCTCTGGAAACGCTCATTCGTGGAGATTAAATAAGGCTTGCTAACAAACGCCGGAAATCCGATACAAAGGGCTTAAGCGATTTCGAGTGAGAACCTTGCCTGCCAAATGAAAACGCTCCAATCAAGAGTAACATTTGAAAAAGGGTTCCATCAAAAAATAAATGCTGTGAGTTAAAAGGACTGTATTTATAGCTCACCATAGGCAATAATATGAGCTATAAAAGGATTGTTTATAACTCATGATTTGGAATTGGCAACAAAAAGATTGGCCGTATTTTCGCTGGGACAAAGATGCGCTAGAAAAATACGAAGCGCAATTCTTGCGTCACTCCGGCGTACTTATTGGTGCTACTCAACATCTTAGCCCGGAAGAACAAAAGCTTCTGATTGTCGATATAATCACGAGCGAGGCGATAAAAACCTCGGAGATCGAAGGGGAATATCTCAACCGGGACAGCGTTCAATCTTCCATCCGGCGTAATTTCGGACTGGATACGGACAATCGCCGCGTTGATCCCGCCGAACGAGGCATCGCGGACATGATGACGGATTTGTATCAAAATTATTCAAAGCCGCTATCCCATACCACGCTTTGCAACTGGCACAAGATGCTCACCAGGGCCAGGCGCGACCTGAAAGACATCGGGCGTTACCGAAGCCACGTCGAACCGATGCAGGTTGTTTCCGGCAGCTTGGACAAACCGACCATTCATTTTGAAGCGCCACCTTCCAAAACGATGAAAAAAGAAATGGATGCGTTTATGGCATGGTTTGCCAAGACAGTCTCCGGCGGGAAGGAGCCGCTTCCGCCGCTGACACGGGCCGGAATAGCGCATTTATATTTTGTCTGCATTCACCCTTTTGAAGACGGTAACGGTCGGATAGGCCGGGCTATGGCTGAAAAATCCCTTTCGGAATGCCTCGGGGAACCGACATTGATCGCGCTTTCGCAAACCATCGAAAAAAACCGAAAAGCCTATTACAACGCGCTGGAAAATAATAATAAGGAAAACGAAATTACGGACTGGCTGGTTTATTTTGCCAAAACAGTTTTGGGCGCGCAGGATCATTCACAGCAGATGATCGACTTTCTGATTGAAAAAACAAAGCTCTTTGAGCGAGTAAGAGACAAATTGAACAAGCGACAGCAAAAAGTCATCGTGCGTATATTTCGGGAAGGGCTGGACGGATTCAAAGGCGGTTTGAGCGCAGAGAACTATATCCGTATCACCGGCACATCCCGCGCCACCGCTACACGAGATTTGCAGGATCTTGCCCAAAAAAGTGTTTTGCTGAAAACAGGCGAACTCAAAAGCACCCGCTATTATTTGAATATTAGAGTACGGGAAAAAAGCTGACGGCGACGTTTATCTCTTGGGGTGGTTCGATCTGAATACCAATATCTTCGGAAAAATGGTAGATAATTCCGTAGCCCTTGGATAGGGATGTTCATGCAAAAACAGATCACGCGATTGGTCTCGTCTTAATAGGAATATAGTTTAGGACTCTAAACTATATTGTTCAAAACAAAAGAGCCGCTATTTTTCCGAGTTGTCACTATGAAGCTCTACCAACTGATAGCTAGTGCTGCGCCCTCCACCGGGATTTTGAATCAAAATATTCCGTTTGATCAGCTCTTGAATATCGCGAAGGGCTGTGTCTGGCGAACATTTTGCGAGTTTGGCGTATTTCGATGTCGTGAGTTTTCCAAAAAAATCACCAAGAAGGAGATTTATAATCTGCCGTTGTCTTTCATTGACAGGACGCTGGTTAATTTTTTCCCAAAGCCGCGCTTTATACAAAACACCGGAAAGCGTTTCGTCTGCATTCTCAATCGCTCTTTCAAGACAAGGGAGAAACCAGTACAGCCAAGAGCTAATATCTAAATCGCCCTTTTGACCGATTTCCAGAGCATCATAATATGCTGTTCTTTCCTGCTCTATACGAGCAGACATACTGTAAAAGCGCTCGGAGCTATTGTCAGATCGCGCAAGTGCCATATCAGCGATAGCACGCGCAATACGGCCATTTCCGTCTTCAAATGGATGGATTGTCACAAACCAGAAATGGGCAATCGCAGCCTTTAAGACCAGATCATCAGAGTTAGAGTGATTAAACCAGCTTAAGAATACTTTCATTTCTTCTTCAAGACGCCCTGCATCTGGGGCTTCAAAATGAACATTTTCCCGTCCAATAGCCCCGGAGACAACTTGCATGGCTCCTGCTTCCGGGGTTCTCCATCCACCAACAGTAATTTTATGCATTCCACTGCGGCCCGTTGGAAACAAGGCCGCGTGCCAACCAAAAAGACGCTCTTTTGTTAAAGGTTGATCATATTGCTGCGTTGCATCAAGCATCATCTCGACAATCCCTTCGACATGACGATCAATCCCGGCTGCCCCGCCGATATCAAGACCCAGTTTTTTTGCGATGGATGAGCGGACTTCTTCAGGATCAAGCTTTTCACCTTCAATGGCACTGGATTTAACAACGTCCGTTGCCAGTACCTCTAGGCTGGCTTCACTGCGATGCTGGAAACCAAGAGCACTCATCCTGCCAACTAAAAGTCCCTGTTTGTGACGGATATTTGCCACGAGTGGGGATAATTTTTCCGTATCCCAATAGAATTTTGGCCAAGCTTCCAGTTCATGAATATAAGACATATTCTCCGCTCCTTTTGCGGTGATTATACCGTGCATTCTCCGCAAGTACAATACGGCCCTGCTTGCCGCATTTTCAGTGGCAAGACCTCCGTTTCTTTGGGCTGAAATCTTCCGGCAAAAGGTATTTGACGACCCTCAAGAATGGTTCTCACATCCTCAGAATCAGATTATCGCGGTGTTTGCCTTATTCATCTTGCTTTTTGATCGCTGAGGCAAATGTCACAAAAATGGCGAGTACTTTGGGCGAGACGTGATAACTCTGGGCGACCTAGCTCTGGGGACAGCAACAAGCATTAAGCAACCCAGAAAATTTGAGAGAACAATCATCAAACCTTAAAATGCAACTATGCAGGCCTGACCCCTCTCTGACCCTGACCCCTCTCTTGGCAAGCTGAACACGGCGAAGATTTTTCAAAATCTCTTCATCAACCAGCTGCAATCTATTCCCGATCCCCAATCCACTTTCAGCAAATTCCATTGAAGCTTGCGGGCTTGATTCAGGACGATAGCTTACGGTGAACTCAGAGCAGGAAATCTCCTGCCCTTTGAACAGATTGACGACTGATTCAACAGCGGCTTTCTGATAGTCCAGATTGTCCTCAAAATGCAACTTCATACGATACCTTTCTCTTGTCACAAACTTATTAATCGCTCATATTTAAAAATATATGAGCGACTAATAAGTTTAACTCGAACCCATGAGCGTCAACTTGTCTTGTGCCCCTCGGCAACTTGGATCAGCTCAGGAAACACTAAAATGCTGGACTGTTGTCCTCTCGCAGGACGCAACTCTTGAAGAATTTCATTGTCTTTCAAGAGTTTAATAATCCGTTGTGCGGTGGGTCGGGGTATCTCTGTTTCATTGATGAAATCAATACCGCTAAAAATAGGTCTGGAAAAAAGCCAGTCAACGGTATGCAAGGTATATTGGGAATGTGTCAGTTGATGGATCTGCGTCTTCATTTCCTCATAAAGTGCCATAATGGCACGAACACGGGTGCTGTTTTGCTTGGATTGCAGGGCAATCGCTTTTAAGAAAAAGGCAATCCAGCCGTTCCAATCCCCTTGCTCGGAAATTGCTTTTAGACGCTGATAATATTCTTCTCTGTTGGCTTCCAAATATTCGCTTAAATAAAACATCGGCTCCGACAAGGCTTTTTTCTGATACAAAAAGAGCGGGATCAATATGCGCCCGATACGCCCATTGCCATCTTTGAAGGGATGCAATAATTCAAATTGGGCGTGAACCACGGCTGTTTGTAATAAAAAGTCACTGTCGTCAAAATCCATATAGCGTTCCCATGCCTGCAAAAAATCAGGGAGCTGCAAAGGGTTTGGCGGGACAAACGAGGCTGCTTCAATATCGCAACCGGCTTTCCCAATCCAGTTTTGATCGACGCGAAATTCCCCCGGCGTTTTATCTTGCCCGCGCACACTGTCTAATAAAATTTTATGCAACTCGCGAATAAATCCTAAGCGTATGGGATAATCCTGTAGGTATTCACTGGCATGAAACAGGGCACGACGGTAATTAGAGATTTCTTGGATATCTTTATATTTTTCGCCCGCTTTAATCAGCCCGGCTTCTTGCTCTAAAACTTCATCGACGGTTGCCTGTGTGCCTTCAATTTTGGACGACAAAACCGCCTCCTGTGTCGCTAAGGGCGAGAGCATAATGGTAGGGTTGGGAATACCTTGCAGCAATCCGTCATACCGGGCAAGCTCCGCATTGGCATCCCCCACCAAAGCAAATAGGCGTTGGTAATCCAATTTTTGCAGGGGGAGTTCATTGGGGACATAGGGTTTCATGTTTTCATCTTCCTATAAGCTACGCACATGGCTGATGCCGTTTTGTTCTAAAATGGCGGCCATGTTGGTTTTGGAAACATCATCGCTGAATGCGCTGTCGCGGAAGAAAACATGGGTTTCGGCGCTGGGCGCGAGTTCGGAGTGCCAAGTGATGATGCCTTGCGCGACATCTTCCACCTGTTCCCGATTGATGCTTTCATCAAGGCAAGCAAATAACACAAAACTATTTACAGGGCCTCTGCAGAGCCCATTTTATTTTAAGGATCAATTTATTTTTTCTTACCATCCCATTCCCCAGTCCTCCCTAACCTGGCCGTTACTTCAATTGCGGACTCAGTCTCCCCCAATTTTTTCTGTTTTTCAGTGAAGTTTTGCACCTTTTTTACATGATCCAGTTTGTCTTCATTCAGGGTTTTTTGTTCCCCCTCAAAAACTTGATTGGCCTTGCTGAGTTTCTCCCTTTCTTCTTTATTTTTCCGCTCGTCTTCCTCAATTTTTTTTTGCTTACTCAGCAGGGTCTGATGGTTCCTTTCTAGCTCTTTCCTTTCTTCTACGTTTTGACTTTGGGTTCTCTCAACCTCTTCAAGTTTGGAGTTCAAATCTGATTGTTTGAGGTTCTGATCTAAATCAAATTCTCGCTTTTTTAGAGATAACTCCATTTCTTTGGATATTTTTGTTTTCAATCCCTCATTCTTGGCTTCTTGAGTGATAATTTTTTCTTTTGATTCTAGTAGTTTCAGCTCAATATTAAATTTATCCTGTTTGGAAAGAATGAGAGGCTTGCTTCTCATTCTTTGAATCCCAACTGTTATCCAAGGAAAAAGTCCGACAGAAACTAGCGAATAAAAAAGTGGCAAGAGAAAATGTTTGGGATCTCCCAGAAGAGGCTTCAGCACATTGATGACAGCATCTGGATTTTTATCTATGGAGTAGACCCTTAGAAGAACTTCCCAGTTGTATGCACACCAATAGAGAACAAATGCCCCAAAAAGGGGATTTTTAATTCGTTCTCTGGCACTGTCTTTTATGGAGTTAAGAAGTTCTTTCATCTGCGATTAAATTGCCACCATATTTATTTGGATTGCCCTAGAGCTATATTTGTCATTACCCAAGAAGTTTATGAATATCAATCCCTTGATTTATTGTCAAGATTTCAAAACCTCATGCAAGCGGCAAGAATGGGGCGTTTGATATTTTGCTGACCGAGGCTCTTGATCGCCTTTCCCGTGATCGGGAAGATATTGCAGGCTTATTCAAACGCATGCAATTTGCTGGGATTAAAATCATCACCCTTTCCGAAGGCTAAATTTCTCCTCTGCATATCAGCTTAAAAGGCATGATGAATGCTATGATCCTCGCAGACCTCGCCGATAAGGCACGCCGAGATCTGCGAGGCAGAAGAGAAAAGAAAAGAGCGCGCAAATGTCTATCCATTGATCTATTTGATGGGCTTGCTGGAATTTTTAATATGGCGACGGAGAAAAAAGAACTTACTGA
>ENA-ORDP01001862-ORDP01001862.1-marine-sediment-metagenome-genome-assembly--contig:-NODE-1862-length-10882-cov-2.530895_pt1 | contig 10882 bp, 8 predicted proteins | sample MGYA00248627_ERZ508539 | MGnify/ENA primary metagenome ERZ508539 (study PRJEB26208, sample SAMN05571518) | marine sediment metagenome | biome: deep sea; feature: Hydrothermal vent; material... | reverse complement strand
CGAATCACTGCTCACCGCCTTTCGCAGCAAATGCGAAACGAGCCAGCTGAAATATCAAGCCCAGATCAAAACATTGATGAAAGCCTGGGTGTGTCGGTAGGGGGTGAGGTCCTTGTTGATTTCAGCGATTTGTTCGTTTTGGAGGGGGAGATAATATTTTCCACTTATTTTTTGAATCCACTCGGTTAACCAGAAAGGAAATCATCTGATGCAAGTGTTGGTCTACTCAAAACAACTCACTCTGTTATTTCTTGCGTTGACGCTATCTTCTCCGTTTGTCCATGCCGCTGAAATTGAACCGAATATCGATTACCTCAGCTTTTCACAAGGGGCTGTCCCTGTTGCAATCGAAGGTGCCGCGAAATCACTCAAGGTGGGTATGGATCGCGCGCTCCTGTCCATTGATGGCGATCCCGGAGGCTTTAGTTTGACGCCAAAACCGGGTGCTGCAAATACGAAAATTGCCTTTATTTTTCGACTTCCGGCGCTGACGACCTTTAAAAACTTTGCTATACCGAATATCCTTGAAACGCCGAGTCCTTCGCAGACTTTTATCAAAACGGTCGAGATCTCGGGTTCAGACAAAGGGCCGGAGGGCCCTTTTCATGTCCTGGCCCGCGCAAGTCTCAAAAAACACGCAAAAAAAGATCAGAGGACTGTTTTCCCGGCAAACTCAGAAATACCAGTGAGATGGGTGCGTCTCACTTTAAGCGGTGGCATTGATATTCAGCGTGACAAGACCTTCTTTGAGTTCAGTGAGATTATCGGGCATGGCATTCAGGAAGCAGTGCCGCAATTGAATGCCTTTACCGGAAAATGGAAAGGCCGTGGCGTGTTGCTGGAACTCAAGCAGGAAAAGGGTCGCGTGAGTGGATGTTATGACCGAGTGGGTGATCTTGTCGGAACGGTAGAGGGCAACCTCTTGCGCGCCATTGGGAAAACACGTACCAGTGACATTGCCAGTACCTTCGTGCTTACAGTGTCTGCTACGGGCGAGATTATGGGGGTTCGATCAACAAATGGTGCGCCATTTCGCTTATATGCCGGGGCAGTTGCGCCGAACATCGTGACAAAATGTACAAAGCAAGTCGTTCCCCCAATTGGCTGTGGCGCCATTATTCATGGTATCCGTTTTGACTTTGATTCATCGCGTCTCCAAGCGGAGTCTCACGCGCTGCTCGATTTATTGTTCAAAGGATTGAAAGCAGAGAAGACATCCGGCATCAAGGTTATCGGCCATACCTCTAGTGAAGGCTCAGATCTCTATAATGAAAAGCTCTCGCAAGGGCGCGCAGAGGCGGTCGTTGCCGCGCTTGTTTCACGGGGCATTGATGCAAGCAGGGTCTCCGCACAGGGCCTTGGTGAAAAACGGCCGATTGCAGACAATGCGACGGGTGCCGGTCGTTCGCTCAATCGTCGTGTGGAAATTTTGTGCCGCTGAGTAATCAGAAATAGTACATCTTTAATTACAAGACCTGCCGGACCCCACCTGATACGTGGTCCCATTCACGACTGCGCCTCTGTCCGTTTCTTCTGTTGGCCATAAAAAACTTCTGCCGTCTACTGCATCCAAGATCAGGAAGGCTTCACCAACCAAGTTTGCGACCAGACGCCAACGGCCTTGGTGGGCATCGCTACTGCTGTTATCAACAGACATCCCCCCTGCTGAAAAAAAGGATTCGGTTTTTGTTTGATACCGATAGGAGGCATCGCCGCAAAACGTGATTGTGGTCTTTGTTTCAGAAATGTGTGAACCTGACCCGCCTGCACCCCCCTGAGAAGCGTTTGAATCTGAGCCCGAGGTGCTGAGCACCCGACCTGCCAATTTTTTTTGCCAGGTGTGTGCTTCGGGTTTTTTCCATTCCACCTGCGCCAAAATACGCTGAAGCTTTTTTTTGATCTTTTCTTCTTGGTCGGCTTTTCCAAAACCGATCATCGCGATGGCATTTTTATTTTGTCCGACTTCTGCGATGCCGACCATGATGCCCTTACCTTGCGCGGAGAGGGTTTGATAGGTCGCTAATACGGTATTGGCATCCAAATCTTGCGTGTTGGTCGGGCTCAATTCAAAACCGAGTTTTTTGACGGCAGCACCGACCACCTCCGCGACTTCATGCAAAGTCGCTTCAGAAAAACCGTAAATACCGAGCAAGAGGCCATCCTTATTCTTTAAAAAAAAGGTGCCTGTTTGTGCATCGTAGGCTCCTCTAAAATTTCGAGGGGTCATAAAAGACAGGCCTGTCGCAGGAGAAGAAAGCAAAGCACGACTTAAAAAACGAGATTGTGCATGAAGGGCTTCTTCGGCATGCGAAGGTGGTGTAAAAAACAGGATTAAAAAAAGAGCGAGCATGGTGCTTTGGCGTCGAGTCATTTCTTCCCTCTTCGTTCAAAAAAATATGTTTAAAAAATAAGGAGAGTATCGTCAATTTATTCCTATTTTTCAAGCCAGAACTCCCTACGCGCTTTTGAGAAGCCTCAAAGATTAGAGATCGTTTTAGACGTTCTTGAAATAGCTGACTTTATTGAAATTATTCTGAAAAAGGCGTATATCAACCAGAGGAAGAATGTTCATATCTTCGGTTCAAAAATTAACAACATCGTGAAGCGTAGAACAATAAAAGATAGGAAAAAAGATGTTCTTTATGAACACCGAGATGGAGGGATGAAATGACAGTGGTCCAGTTGGCAAGAAAGGTCAGTATCCCTGCTGAAATCGTGCGTTATTATACCCGCATCGGTCTTTTAAAACCGGAACGTCATCAAGAAAATGGCTACCGTCTTTTTTCCTTTGATGACATTAAACGCTTGAAATTCATCCTGCGTGCAAAGGGACTTGGGTTTACGCTTTCTGAGATTTCTCAAATCCTCGACCATGCTGAAAACCATGATTCCCCCTGTCCCTTAGTGCGAGATCTCATTACTTGCCGCATTAAAGAAAATCGGGAGAGGCTCGATGCCATGGCGCATCTACAGATTCGGATGGAAAAAGCCCTTGCACAATGGGAAGCGATGCCGGACGGAATACCCAACGGGCATTCCGTTTGTCATCTAATAGAGGCGATGGATGAACAAGGATAGAGTCATCCATTATTCCTGTACGCAAAAATTGACCTAAGTCGGATAGCCTCCTATGACTCATTGTCATTTCGGGTCTCTCCTCCGCCCATAAAAAGACTTGACCTGTGTCCACCACACACCTTGTAAGGTTGAGCTGGTTTTCTTGACGGAGTGGTTTTAAACGATAAAAAATGGAGGTTTTCCCATGTTTCGCCTGACTTTCTATTCTTTTTTATTGATTTCTCTGATAATTCTGATGCCGACACAGGCAAAATCTGAACAGGAGGTTAAGCATACAAGAGAGGATTTGCTTCAATTGCAAGACGCGATCTCAGAGGCCCTCAACAGCAATCCAGGCCTGGCAAGAGTCGGCACCGAAGCAAAGGCTTTGGCGCAGAAGCCCTCTCAAGCAGAGAGTTTACCCGACCCGTATTTGAGTCTCAATGCACGTAATCTTCCGACCGATACCTTTAATCTGGAACAGGAGCCGATGACACAGCTCCAAGTCGGCATTATGCAGGCCTTCCCTTTTCCGGGAAAGCTGGCCCTAAAAAGGGAAACGGCCCAATTTCAGGCCCAGGCCGCAGAAAAATCGGTGAGTGAGATGCGCTTGTCTCTCATCCGCCAAGTCAAAACCCGTTGGTGGGCTATTTTTAAACACGACATGGCCTTAGAAATCATCGGACAAAATAAAACACTGCTCACTCAATTTGTTGAGATCGCCCAGACAAAATACAAGGTCGGCAAGGGTTTGCAGCAGGATGTTTTGCTCGCACAGCTAGAACTTTCAAAACTGCTTGATCTGGAAATCACCCTGCATGCAAAGCGGCGCAAGGCGGAGGCGTCCTTAAATGGACTCTTGAACCGTCCGACCGATCAAGGAATCCAACTCCCAAAGACCGTTTCAGAAACACTGCCCCCGGTACCGAACGAAAAGCGTTTACTGCAAGACTATAAAAAAGATCGTCCCTTGCTTGCTGCGGTCAAAGACCGTATTTTTGCTGCCCGCAGCCGACTCGATTTAGCCAAAAAAGGTTATGAACCGGATTTTAAACTCGGTGCGGTTTACGGTTATAGAGGCGGACAAAATCCGGGACGCGGGGATCGCTCCGATTTTGTCAGCCTGCTTTTTTCGATGAACCTGCCCATCTACGGCAAAAATAAACAGAGCAAGGCCATTGACCAGCGCCTGGATGAATTGACCGCAACACGCTGGGCGCTTGCCGATCAACAAAAACAAATTGAGGCCGAAATATCTAGCGCTCTTGCAAGTTATCGCCAATTGAGTGCGCAAGTCTCTTTATTTAAAACGGGTATTATTCCGCAGGCAAAACAAACCGTCGCTTCGATGTTGTCCGGCTATCAGGTCAACAAGGTCGATTTTTTGAACCTCGTGCGTGCCCAACTCACACTTTATAACTTTGAAATTCAATATTGGAAGACATTGAGTGAAGCCAATATGACCCTGGCTCAGCTTGCTCATGTCGTTGGAAAGGAGCAGATCAATGCGAAATAATTTGATATTTATCGTTGTCGCACTCGGACTTGGATTATCCGGTGGTTATTGGTTTGCAAATCAAAATCCAAATCAGGCGACAAGTCCCTCAAGCGAAAAAGCAGAGGCCAAGCCGCTTTTTTATCGTCACCCCATGAATCCCGACATGACCTCTGTCACACCCACAACCGATGACATGGGCATGGCCTATGTACCGGTCTATGCCGACGATGCCAAAAATGACGGTGATCCCGTCGGCACAGTCAGAATTGATCCGGTCACCACGCAGAACATCGGTGTTCGCACAGCGTTTGCGGAGCTTAAAACCCTTTCGAGAAACATCAATACCATTGGTCGTTTGGACTACGACGAAGAACGCCTTTCCCGTCTGCATCCCAAAACACAAGGCTGGATTGAAAAACTCTATGTTGATAAAACGGGCCAGCCCGTTTCAAAAGATATGTTGTTGCTCAGCATCTATTCGCCGCAATTGGTCACCAGTCAGCAGGAATATTTACTGGCCCTAGATAACCAAAAAGTTTTGGCTAAGAGTCCCATTGAAGACATTCAAAAGGGCGCAAAGGCCCTTGTGGACTCCTCCAGAGAACGGCTTGAACTGCTGGATGTGCCGGAGCATCAAATTGTAGAGTTGGAACAAGACCGACAGATTAAACAATATCTACACATCCACTCTCCCTTTGATGGTTTTGTCTTGAAAATCGGTGCAAGGCAGGGACAGTTTGTCACCCCGAAAACTGAAATCTACCGTATTGCCGGGCTGAAAAAGGTGTGGGTTTATGTCGATATTTACGAATACGAACTGCCTTGGATCTCCGTCGGTGATATCGGGAAAATGACACTCACGGCTTTGCCCGGAAAGACCTTCGAGGGCAAGATCACCTACATCTATCCCTATGTGGAAGCGAAGACACGAACCATCAAAGTTCGCCTCGAATTCGACAATTCAAAGGCCCTGCTAAAACCTGATATGTATGCGGATGTGAGTATTGAGGCCACGCGGCAAGTGGATGCCCTTGTCATTCCTTCCGAGGCCATTTTACGTGTCGACGGAAAGGAAAAGATCCTTGTTGTGCGGGCACCCGGAAAATTTGAACCGAGAGAGGTCAAGGTTGGCATTGAATCCGGCAATGAAAGCCAAATCATTGAAGGACTTCGTTCAGGTGAGGAGGTGGTGATCTCGGCGCAGTTTCTCATTGATTCCGAAAGTCGCTTGAATGAGGCCATCTCAAAAATGATCTCCCCCAAAGAAAAGAACGACATGCCGGATCAGGGTGAAATGAAAGAGAATGGCGACATGTCCGGGATGAAAGGCACAAATAGCCCGGATGACATGGAAGGCATGAAGATGGACACAGGAACGGAAGGGAGCTTGCGATGAAAAAAGAAGGTGTCCTGGAAAAGGTGATTGGTTTTTCGATTAAAAACCGGATTCTTGTGTTGCTCTTCACCTTTTTTATAACCGGAGCGGGCATCTATGCTGTGAGCACGATTCCACTGGATGCCATTCCTGATCTGTCCGATGTGCAGGTCATCATCTTCACCGAATTTCCGGGGCAAGCCCCACAGGTAATCGAAGATCAGGTCACCTATCCCTTAACCACTACGATGCTCTCCGTTCCGAAAGCGTCAACGGTTCGGGGCTACTCCTTTTTCGGTTTTTCCTTTGTTTACATCATTTTTGAGGATGACACAGACCTCTATTGGGCCAGAAGTCGTGTGCTGGAATATTTGAACTATGTCTCAAAAAAGCTGCCTTCAGGTGTTACGCCGACACTGGGTCCCGATGCTACAGGTGTCGGCTGGATCTACCAATATACCGTCGAATCTGATCGGCACGACCTGGCCCAATTGCGTTCGATACAAGACTGGTTCTTACGCTATGAACTTTCAAGTGTTGCAGGTGTGGCAGAAGTCGCTTCCATTGGCGGCTTTGTCAAACAATACCAGGTAGAAGTTGATCCGAATCGACTCATCGCCTATAACCTGCCCCTTTCTAAAGTCAAACACGCCATCAAACGCAGTAACCAGGACGTTGGTGGCAAGGTGATCGAAATGGCCGAAACGGAATTCATGGTGCGTGGATTGGGTTACATCAAGTCGATTGAAGACCTCGAACAGACCCCTGTCGGTGTCGATGACAAAGGGACACCCATCCTCATTCGAGATGTGGCCAAGGTGCGCCTCGGCCCGGAACTTCGGCGCGGTATTCTTGAAAAAAATGGTGAAGGAGAAGTTGTCGGTGGCATCGTCATCATGCGTTTCGGCGAGAATGCTTTAGAAACCATTCAAAATGTCAAAAAGAAACTCGCAACACTTGAAGCCGGTCTGCCGGAAGGCGTGAAGATCCTTCCGTTCTACGACCGCTCCAGCCTCATCCTGCGGGCGATTGAAAACCTGAAAGAAAAACTGACTGAACAGTTGATTGTCGTCACCCTGGTCTGCGTCCTCTTTTTGCTGCATTTCCGTTCGGCTTTTGTGGCCCTGGCCAGCCTACCGCTGGGCATTCTCATTGCCTTCATTCTAATGAATCTGCAAGGGATCAATGCCAATATCATGTCACTTGGCGGTATTGCCATCGCCATCGGGGTGATGGTCGATGCCGCTGTTGTCATGGTCGAAAATGCCCACAAACACCTTGAGCGGGACCGCGATAAAAAAGAGCATTGGGAAATCATTAAAAATGCGGCAGCCGAAGTCGGGCCTTCCCTCTTTTTCTCTCTGCTGATTATTATTGTTTCCTTCATGCCGATCTTCACCCTTGAAGCGCAGGAAGGACGCTTGTTTAGACCGCTTGCTTATACCTGGAGTTATACGATGGCTGCCGCAGCCTTCGTCTCCGTGACGGTTATTCCAGTCCTCATGGGCTATTTTATTCGCGGGAAAATCCCCTCGGAAAAAAAGAACCCGATCGCGCGGTTTTTAAACTGGGCCTATCGACCGGTTATCACTGCCGTGCTTCGGTTTAGAAAAACGGTTGTTGTCTTCTCTATAATCATCCTGGCAGCAAGTGCCTACCCCTTTATTAAAATCGGTTCGGAATTTATGCCTCCTTTAAACGAAGGAGATTTACTCTACATGCCAACGACCCTGCCGGGTATCTCCATTACAAAGGCAAAAGAGTTGCTGCAACAGACCGACCGCATCATCAAGTCCTTTCCGGAAGTGAAACATGTGGTCGGAAAAATAGGACGTGCCGAAACGGCGACTGACCCTGCCTCCCTTGCCATGATGGAGACCACCATTGTACTCAAACCCGAATCAGAGTGGCGAGAGGGTATAACCACGGTTGAAAAACTGGTTGAGATGCTCGACGATGCCATTAAATTTCCCGGCCTAACCAATGCCTGGACGATGCCGATTAAAACCCGAATCGACATGCTTTCCACCGGCATTAAAACGCCCGTCGGCATCAAGGTCGCCGGAGCAGACCTCGTGGTATTAGAACGCGTCGGAAAAGAAATTGAAGCCGTTTTAAGGGAGGTGCCGGGCACCTTGAGTGTTTACTCCGAACGGGTTGCAGGGGGTAACTACCTTGATTATGAAATCAATCGCGCAAAAGCGGCCCGTTACGGCCTGACCGTTGGAGATATTCAAGATGTCATCATGACCGCAATCGGCGGTGTCAATATTACTGAAACAGTTGAAGGCCTGGAGCGTTATCCCGTCAATCTGCGCTACAAACGGGAACTTCGTGACGATATTGCCGACCTGAAGCGCATCTTAATCCCAACAGCAAAAGGTGAGCACATCCCCATTACCCAAGTCGCAACCTTAAAGATTACAAAAGGGCCTCCTGCCATCAAGAGTGAAAATGCCCGTCTCAATGCCTGGATTTATGTTGATATCAGGGGGATTGATGTTGGCACCTATGTCAAAAATGCACAAGCCGTCGTTCAAGAAAAAATCAAACTGCCCGCAGGATACTCCCTCCTCTGGAGCGGACAATACGAATACATGGAGCGGGCGCAGAAGCGTTTGCAGGTTGTTTTTCCCATCACCCTCGTGATTATCATGCTCTTGCTCTATTTTAACTTCGGAAATTTCACGCAAAGCCTCATCGTCATGCTCTCCATCCCTTTCTCCTTGATTGGCGGAATCTGGCTGGTTTATTTGCTGGGTTACAACATGAGTGTCGCCATTGGCGTGGGTTTCATCGCCCTTGCCGGGCTTTCAGCAGAAACCGGTGTCATCATGCTTGTCTACCTCGAAAAATCTTATCAAGATCGCAGAGAAGAAGGGAAAATGACCCGTGTTGCAGATCTTTATCAATCGGTAATCCGGGCAGCTCTTGAGCGGGTACGCCCTGTCATGATGACGACCACAACCACGGTCATTGGCCTATTGCCCATTATGTGGTCTACCGGAAGTGGCTCACAAATCATGAAACGCATCGCCGCACCTATGGTCGGGGGATTGATTTCTTCGACCATTCTGACGCTCTTGGTCATTCCCGCAGTTTATGCACTTTGGAAAGGTTGGGACTTAAAAGAAGAATAAGGGTCCTGATTGCAAAAAAATTGACAATATGAGAGAAATCGGGTTCTGATATCAATGGTTAAGAAAAACATGGCCCCCAAAGCATGAGTATTTCAGCACAGCCCAAGATTTACCACATCATACATGTAGATCGATTGTCATCAGTCATTTTGGCAAATCACCTGTATTGTGACGCAACAATTTCCAGATAAGGGACTTCTGGTACCACTATCGGAATGAGAAGAAGCCTTTAAGTAACGTAAAAGGATATACGAAATATGGAAACCTCAGAACTCTTAGAAATTGTTGCGCGGGACGAAGATAGCAACAATCAGTTCAAAGGAAATTTTACCAGCGGAGATTCTGTCGCGGCGGAACTCGTCGCGTTTAGTAATTCGAGTGGAGGTAGGATCTTCATCGGCGTAAGTAATGATGGATCGTTTTCAGGGCTTGACCGCAGTGACATGAGTCGTTTGAATCAGCTGCTTTCCAATGCGGCCTCACAATTAGTGCGACCGCCGATCAATCCTCAAACCGAAAATATCTCTACCCCGAGCGGCCTTGTCATGGTGGTTAACGTATCTCAGGGTGTTAGTAAACCATACATGGATAAAAATGGAGTAATTTGGGTAAAGTGTGGTGCGGACAAACGTCGAGCGACTTCCCGTGAGGAAATTCAAAGGATGTATCAAAGGGCGGGATTGATTCATGGGGATGAAATCCCATCTGGAAATATGACCGTCGCTGATTTGGATACCGACTACTTCAAAAACTTCTTTGAACATCATATCGACACCGCTCTGGATGAGCAGAATCTGCTCTTACCCAAAATACTGGAACATATGAATTTAATGAAAGAGGGGGTGCTGAATATAAGTGGAGCGCTGCTCTTTTCCAAGAATCCATCTTTCAGATTACCTGTTTTTATTGTAAAGGCGGTTTCCTATCCTGGAACTGAAAAGAGTCAAGATCACTATATTGACAGCCAGGACATCACGGGAAAGATGGCAGATATTTTTCATAAGAGCATGAGCTTTGTTCTCGGTAATATTAAACATCGGCAAAAAGGGCAAGGGGTGAATACGCTTGGAATACCGGAAATCCCCAAGATTGTTTTTGAGGAATTGATCGTCAATGCTTTAATCCACCGAGATTATTTTGTTTCGGCCCCGATAAAGATATTTGTCTTTCAAAACCGTGTGGAGATTGTGAGCCCGGGGCATCTTCCCAATAATCTGACGGTTAAGAATATCAAGCGTGGGAATTCCAACATGCGGAATCCGATCTTGGCTTCATTCGCTACAAAACTACTGCCTTATCGAGGCATCGGAAGTGGCATCATCCGAGCCTTGCAAGCACACCCCGATATCACTTTTGAGAATGACCGTGAAGGCAATCAATTTAAGGTCACCATCAATCGTATGTTGTTTGCGACCTGAGATCCCTGAGGAAAATTCACACAGAGAGATCCCTTTAAGTCTCACAGGGTAAAGAGCCATGACAATGGAAAACCCAGAGCTTCAGCTGGCCTTCGATTTTGTGCAACAGACCCATCACACCATTTTTTTAACTGGAAAAGCGGGCACAGGCAAAACGACCTTTCTTAAAAAACTAAAAGCACTCAGCCCGAAGCGGATGATCGTTACAGCCCCGACGGGTGTCGCAGCAATCAATGCGGGAGGGGTAACACTCCACTCTTTTTTCCAAATGCCCTTCGGGCCTTTTCTCCCTGGCAATGAAGATGAACCCCGGGAATGCACTGGGGGCCTGTTTTCTGGGGATTATCCTCGAGCACCAGGGGAAACATGACGATGCCAAAGCCTTTTTGCGTAT
>ENA-ORDP01001861-ORDP01001861.1-marine-sediment-metagenome-genome-assembly--contig:-NODE-1861-length-10884-cov-2.331333_pt1 | contig 10884 bp, 14 predicted proteins | sample MGYA00248627_ERZ508539 | MGnify/ENA primary metagenome ERZ508539 (study PRJEB26208, sample SAMN05571518) | marine sediment metagenome | biome: deep sea; feature: Hydrothermal vent; material... | reverse complement strand
TATCGCAACCGCCTCAATGTTTTCTTTTTTAAGAGTTTCTACTTCAGCTTTTAGTTGCTTGACTGTTTCGCTCTCATCTTCAGGATGAGTGTCGCTCTCTTCTTTCTCTACTGCTGAGTCAGATACTCTCCTCATTGTATGCGTAGGGACTTCTGAAAGAAGAGTATCCTCAACAATGTTTTCGCTTCTTATGTACATAAGAAGATTGGAGTCTACACAAAAGTCAATATCTTTTCCTATTTTGTTCTGACTAATTTCAAGGTCTCCTATCCTAAGTGTTCCTCTCTCATCCTCTGTCGCACCTATCGCTTCTACTAAGTCTTTGATTGTTTTCATATTTTTTAGCTATTTATTATAATCTCACTTATACTATTCTACACCCTACGCAAGTATATCGCAAGTGCAAAAAAGAGCATATGTGGATAACTTTTAGTCCTTTATTTTCAAAAGCTTTTTCACTCTTGAAAGTATAAGACGCACATTTGAGCTTGTCATTCCGTGTATATGAGCTGTGTCTTCTGTGCTTTTATATATACCGTCATACAACCCATAGCGGGTTGAAAACACTGTCCGGTCTTTTATACTAACTGCTGATGACTCCAATTTATTCTTTAGGTCTTTTCTTTTTTCTTCTGTAATCATATTTAATCAACAAGATATTCTCCTGTGGTGTTTTTATCTGCGACAATCTCTGCGAGGAGATGTGTACCGTTTATAATAATTGACTTCTTATGGAAGCGAGAAGTGTGTCCATACACATCGTGAAATCCATAATAATTCCCGGTAAAATAATTGAATGTTTCAGGTGTCCAAAAACTGGCGTGTGTCGGGTCTTGAAATATCTCACGATTAAACATTCCCGTGTCAGAAAATGGAACCGATATAATTATTGAACCATTATCTTTCAACACACGGTACATTTCGTTGAACAACTCAATCATAACAAGTTTTCTACTCATACCATCTTCTTTAGGCTCCCATATCATAAATGGGATGTGTTCTATAAAATCATATATGAATATCTTGTCTACGCTTGAGTTATCAAATGGAAGTTTCTCAAATGCGATATTCCCAATTATATCTGCAGAAGTGTCTGAAGAAATATCTATGCCAATCGTATTCTCTCCGTGAATGGAACCACCGCACCCCAAATCAATGCTCACTTCTTCGCTCTCCAGTATGCGCTTTACCTTTTCTTCATTTATTATTCTCATATTTACTTTTCAATTTATGTGCGTCTTGTAATGCTTGTTTTTTTGTATTTCTTATTTGTAAGCAACTATCGGTAAAAATCTTATTTTCCTTGTACATCTTTACACATCCTCTGAAAACAGTTGACTGGGTGTGCGCCCACTGGAAACGATACACAGACGCAATCATACCTTGTATGGAATAAATCCCTTCTTGATGTATTCCTCCTTCCATTGTTTTTCCGCCTCCAGATAAAGACACAAATCATAATTTTCTACGAGTGCGACTATCCCGTGCTTTTCACACCATTCTTTTGCAATGGTATGATATCCTTCTTCTTTGTTCGCTGTTTGTCCACCAAGATGATCACACGCAATACCCAAGACACCAACCTCATATCCCTTTTCCATTACTTCACACGATAACAATTTGTCGTAGAAGTGATGAATTGGGAAATCATTGCGAAACGGTATTGACTGTAGAACTTTTCTCCTAAAAATCATCGCGCATCCATCAATAGTAGCGGAGCGAGAATACTCCGAACTTTTTTTCCCGTGCTTTTCTGCACCTGTTGCTTTCCAAGACTGACGGCTTATACTTTCATAATACTCATTTCCTTGGAAATTTGAAGTGGTACCAAACCCACGACCACCAGAACTATCTATTTCATTTGAACCTATAAATCCAAGAAGTCCGAGATTTTTATTCTCAAAGGCTCTCTTTACTCGTGTATCCCATCTTTTTTCAACAACAATCAAATCACTATGGAAGATACACACAATATCACCCAAAGACTCGTGAAGAGCCCACCATATAGACGGATATACTCCACAATTGCTTTCATTTCGTACTACTCTTACTTGTGAATGTTCGTAGGAAAACGGAACTCCTGAACCATTATCAAGCACAACTATTTCTGTATCTTTACTGCTGTTCTGCAATATATTATCTATGGCAACTTTTGCCACTGAATGTTGGTTATATACTACAAAGACAACAGATATGCTCATAGTATCTTTGGTCTAATTCCTTTGTGAAAATCGCCAAACATTCTTTCCATTATATTTTTACCACTTCCATCAAATTTATAATTATGAGCGATTGCCTCTTTTTTATTGTCAAACCTTACACAATTTATATACAATCCTGTGATGAAGTGCACATATGTTGTTGAACTCGCCATCTGTTTTGCAGTATAAGGTGTGTAATTTACTGGGTATATATATTTGCTGTGAATATGGTTGTGAACAATGTTACGAATTATCCTACACCCAAATACAGTTTTCTTTTTCGGTATTATTGCGTATGGGACCCCATTCAATATAACTGTTTTTGGTTTAGAAATCTTCTTTTGGGGAGCCGGTAGATATATTATTCTTGGAACTATAATAGTCGTGAGGGTTTTGTTTGATGTTGTTGATTTAGTCGTTGTTGCCTGTTGTGTAGGTGTTGCCTGTGTCGTTGTGGCTTGTGTTGTGGTAGCTTGTTGCGCCGGCGCAACCGAGCTAGTGGTAACCGCCTGAAGGGCTATTTCTTTTTGTAATAATTTCACTTCCTGCATAAGAAGAGATATGACTTGATTTAATGAACTTATGTAGGCATTCATTGTCTCTTGTTTCGTTGCCGCAAACCCAACCATTGGCAACATCAGTAATATCATCACCATTGCAATTATTTTTTTCATATATTTTTTTTATTATTTTTAATACTCTCTATTGTAAAACCAAAACGCTTTCCCCATATACGGCGTTGGTGTCTATTGAGCTTCATAAAGTCCTCAGCCGTTATTTTCTTTTCTTCTTTGCACATTTACTATGTATACACCATACGCAAGTATTTAGCAAGTGTGGATAACTATTTATTTCTAAATGCTCTCAATTGTTCGTGCATAGATTTAGTATACTGTGAGCGCTCCGCTTGCGACTCTAAAATTGCCGCTAGGTCAGCCTTTTCTTCAAGTTCTTTTCTATCCTCTTTTGTCTCAACCTTTGGAGAGTCTTTTACTACTTTATCTGGCGGTTTGAAATAAAGCTTTGAACCAGACAATTCTCGTATTTCTGAAAACGCAAACCACAATGCCATAAGAGCGTCTCCCGTGTGCTCTGTGTTATCTCCTGAAAATGCTCTCATCTCGTTTGCCAACTGGCTTGCAAGTTCAATTGTTCTAGGATGTGTCGGATCACTCGGTATCGCAAGTTTCCCATTTTCCATAATAACAGCGAGCGAGTTTATTCCCACAACTGGGTCAAACTTCTCTTTTCCAGTATTATAACTTCTCACATTCACTCCTTCATTTTGTAAGTCTATGGCAAGCGCCTGCTGATAGGCAACCGTTTCAACTCGTATGGTGCTCATCCCATGTTGCGCCCACGCCTTCTTTGCAACGGCGCGCTGTTGGTTCGGAGTAAAATGCCCACGATGTATTTGACGGATAACATAGTCACCGTCAGCAATATCTCCATAACCATATTTTACCAAGTCCATATAAACTATCGCAGTATCATCTGCACTTTCTTTCTGGCTAATAGCCAAGTCCATTCCGGCCGCTGAAATCTGCAGTATGTTTTCTTCGTGCGGTTCATCTTGGAAACGAAGCTTGGAACCTTTTTTAAGTGCTGCCTCTATCCATTCATCTTTTATCTTCTGGTCTGGGCGACTACTTACATCACACTGATACATTCTGGCATATACATACGGGTTAAGAAGTCTTTCAAAATATAGTCGCGAATATGGGTAGCGTTCTTTCCATAATGTTTCCCATCCCTTGTCCATTTCTCCACGGTTTAATTCATAAAAAGAGGCAGCTTTTACAAAACGCTCTTTTGGTGGAGTGGTTATGTCAAGCATTATTGCTCCCCACTCTCTCCATAAGTCTTGTCGCACTGCCTCTTGTATGATTGCTCCTTGTTTTTTTGCTACTACAAATCTCGGGTCTTTATAAAATCGTGCGACAATATCATCCGGATGCCACATATTCCCAAGGTAGAAAAAAGTACCACCCGGAACAAGTACCGGAAGCACGGTTGTTTCCACCCAGTTTACTATCTTTTTTCTCTGACTCTCTGTAGCACTGTTTTGTTGGTCTACCACATCATCCATAAGAATTATGTCAGCCCTACGGGAAAGTATCTGACCAAATAATCCCGTAGCTGCAATTGTCGGGTCTTTGAGCGCATGGTCATCTCTTTTAATAGTGATACTTGTACCACTCCAGTTCTCTATTTGCTTCCTAGAGGGCTTCGTGAGAGGAACTACGCCTTCTGGTCTTATTGCCTTTGCCCACTCCTTGTATCGGTCATTTCTTTCTATATGAGATACAATCTCAGACAAGAACGACTGCGCTATGGTGGATGCCCTTGAGATTGAGAGAATACGAATGTTATGGTCTTTGGCAATTTTCCATAAAGGATAAGCTATTGAGAGATGGCTGGACTTACCGTGATCACGAGGATAGATGAATACTGCAAAAAACCTTTTTACCATTTGATACGCCGGGCTGTTCTCATTGAATGACTGAGAAATTTCATCATCAAGCTCATTATGGAATGGTTGATTTTCCTTATCATCAGACAAAAATATCTCATTCACAAATATACTAAAACTGTCTTCAATAGAAAGCATTAGTTTTTCGTATTCTTCTTTATTGCTCTGTACTTTCATCAATTTGTTTGGCCGTTCTTTCACGAACGCGCAAGCGACCACTCTCATCAAAAAAGGACGACTCGGAAACTTCTACTACCTGCGTATCTTCTGCGAGCGATTTTGGTTTCCCCTCAAGATATTCAAAGCACAACCGTATCATATCTTTGTCGCCCTCTTCAATAGCCATTTCTATTATCTTTTTTACGAGTTGTTGCGAGTATGTTCCATTCTTTCTATCTTTATCCAACTCCATAAGAGACTCTCTCAATATGTTTGTTAGTGTCCTTGAACCCTTTTTGCGACCGTTTCCTTCCCTTCGCGGGTCATATCCTTTTTTGAAAAGATGACCTCTGTTTTTCACTACAGTTGTTTCCAGTTGCGCCGGCGCAACTTTATTTTGTGTATTTTGCAATGAATTTTTCTTCTCCATCTTTTTCTAATATCTTTGCCATTTTAGCAAAAATTTCCGTTACTTGCACGGTATTTGCAAGAACAGCTCTTTTATCGGAAAGTCTCTCGCCAACAAGCTTCATTCTTTGCTCACCGGTATTTTGATTTATTACAATCATTTCTCCTGTACTATTTTTCGGGTCTATTGCCTCATCAAACAAAACATCGGCTATATGTGCCATCAATAAACTGTTCCAAAAATTAAGATGAAAGAGTACCCATTCTTTGTAGCTTAATATATCTGTGGTCATTTTATCTAACGAGGGCATTTTTTGTATGTTGTTATCCATAAGTTTATTTAGTTAAGTCAAAAATCACACCTATCACAAATGTTATCTTCCCACACAATCTTCTGATTTATGGTAATTGCTTTGTGGCAATTTACACATTGTGTGTCTTTTGATTTTAGGTGCATTATTTCGTTAATAAGTGTATCAAGATGTTTCAATGTCTTTGTGCGAAACTCTGCTCTGTTCGCAGACTCTCTACCAGAAAGATTGGCATAGTCCATTGTTATCCTTTCGGCTGTTGTGATAATGTGTTTGTTCATAAGTTTGTTCTTACGATAGCCCGAGAGCAATAACTACAAATATCGCCATTAAGATTACAGAGCCTCCAGAAACTACTGTAACTGTTTTCTGCCAACCAGTTCTATCATAGTATTTTATATTCTGAAGAAAAATAGTGTGCAAGAAAGAATAAAGGACGAAGAAAAACAATAATGTGTATAGTGCCATAAATTATTTTAGATTAGAAAGTAATAATTAGCTCGGTCTCAAAAAGGTATGTCTTCCGGATTTATATTTTCCGTGGGATATTTTACAGAGTCATCAACCACTTCCTCCGGTACTTGGTTTCGTATAGAGGCATCTTGCTCTTGAGTAATTTGGTGCACTTCTTTTATCTTTTCAATTACCTGTTTTTGTTTTTCCTCAGGCAATTTATTTCCGCGCTTGAATGTCATCGCGTAATATATTCCTTTGGGACCCTCTTCACCTACCGGCACAAGTAATGTTTCGTATTCATAGAAGTGTTCGCCCTCTTTGAATGTTTGCAAATACTCATAAAACTTCAACACCTCTTTATTTTCTACGCGAGAACCAAGAGACGCGCCCTTTACGATAAGACGGAATATCTCTTCAGGTTTATCAGGAAATACACAGTAGATAATTTGCTGTGTGTGCAAGTCTGAGTGTTTTTCTCTCAAATCAGAAGCCGTACCAATCTCACGAGGATTTACTCCGTACAAAACAACAGAGTCTCCTTTATGGTTATGCTCGCTTGTACGCATATATCCGGTCGGATTATAATATGCAAGTACGCGCCTAATTTTTAGAAACACAACGGAAAGAGGCTCGTTCCCGGTTTCATTAAACTTTTGAGTTTCTTTGTCAAATTCACGAGCCATACCTTTCCCAAGGTCTTTTCTTGGATACTTCCCTGTTTCCTCATCTTTCTCGGCATTTTTATCACGAATAAGGAACCTGCCAGTGTCTCCGTGTAGTACCACTTCATCAAATTTCTTATGAGAACCATAATGCGCTTCACCTGTCATTTCTTTTATATCGTCCATAGTTATTTTTTGTTAGTTGTTGTAGTAATTTTTTCCGAGAGAATAATAGGATATTCTTTTTGTGAGAAACCCTTCATACTTTTTTCTGTTGCACGCTCATTTTTCCAAATGAGTTGAGCCGCCTTGAATAATTCAAACTTATTTTCAATCTCTGTCCACTTCCAATTATTTTTATTCAATCTATATCCAACTTGCAACACCGCAAGTTTCAAATCTCCGTCAATTCCTTCAATTTTATTTTCACCATTCATTATTGCTTCCCTGTAAGATGAAACCTGCAAATGATGAGAGGCCCAAACCTGCTGACTTGTCTTAAAATCAATCAACCAGAACACTCCATCAATTTCTGCTATCGCGTCAAAAGTACCGGCAAAATTATGTATGCTTGAGAAGATTACTTGATCCCACGCAATCCACCTCGGCTTTACTTTATTATTCCAGTTAATAAAAGAAAGCACCGCGTCTATTTCTTCACCGGTAAGTTCTGATACTTTTCCTTTTGAGTCTGAAAACTCTGAGTCAATTCGCACCTCTTCTCCGCAGATTATTGCACTTATCGCATTATGCACTTTTGAACCGCGGCCACCCGCAGACTCCTTGATTGCCTGTGCTTCATCCCATCCCTTGTCCGCAAGCCATTTGTAAAAACCGATACCTTTTGGATAGCTATCACATATCCAAGTTACTGACGGAACCGCCTTGTATTCAGGAAGACCCTCCTTGTTTTCAATCTCTTTCAAATACCACCTTTCATCTGCTGTGGTGATACGAACTATTTTCCTTTTCTCATCAACCTCTTTTATTTCTTTCTTCATATTTTTTTATTATTTTATAAACTACTCCACCAATAAGAAGTGTATCACAAGCGCAAGTAAAAAGCAACTGTGGATAACTTTGCGCCGGCGCAAATAACAAAACCGCGCAAATAGAAACGCGGTTTGTTCTTATACCTACAGCTGTAGGGGAATAGCTTGTTGCAGGGAAAAAATATGGAACCTGCAACAAATTTATTATATCATTTAAAATATAAAAAGTATATAATATACATATGAACAATGATGTAGAAATAGCAAGATACTTCGCCTCGTTAAAAACTAATTTTAAGAGTATCAATATAACAAAAGACGATGAAAAGAAGTTCATTGAATGGGCAAGCTGTGGCAAGCATAAAAGCGATGTGAAAATGAGTGACTTCAAAGACGGTTTTAATGTCTTAGCTTCTGGGAAGAAGTGGGGTACAGTACATATGAGAATGTGGGAAAATGGTATAAACGATGTGCCCCTGTTTTTACTTTTTGGAGATCATAATTTCCCTACATTCATTGTTAAATATGCCGCTAAAGAAATGTTTAAAGGTAAATACAAAGAAAATATCCTTAAGATAGCGGAGATAAAATAGTTATCCACTTATCCACATAGTTATCCACTTTCTTCATTTGTGGTGGATGGTGTATGTTTATGTACAGGTAAAAGACTAGGATTTTTATTATCATTTGTAATAAAAAACCATCAGGCAATTTTGGTCCTAGTCTACCATCCTAATTGCCTGATGATTTTTTCTTGTAAATAGCTTATGAAACAGAAACTACAATTATATCTTGAAAGACCAATTTCATTTTATCCACAATTAGCGAAAATATTTGGAGGAATTGAAGAAGCATTATTTGTACAGCAATTATATTATTGGAGTGATAAGGGAGGTGATGAGGATGGCTGGATATATAAAACAAAAAATGAGTGGGAAGAAGAAACAACCATAAAACATAAAAAATTGGACGCCATTGTTAAAAAACTAAAACAAACAAACATATTACAAACAAAACTTAAAAAAGTACAAGGAGCACCGACTCTTCATTATAAATTAGATACTGAATTGCTACAAAAAAGCATCTCAGATTATCCTCCAGAGGGACATTTGGATTATCCCCCAGAGGGACATTCAGATAGTCCTCCAGAGGGATATTCCAAAGTCCTCCAGAGGGACATTCCTACTACAGAGAGTACTACAGAGACTACTTCATACACTCAACCCGGCAAAAATAAATTTTTGCGTGGAGAATTGAAAGAAAAAGAACAGCCCAAGACCAAGAACCCAAATGAAGGCGAGAGTACCAGACAACCGATCGGGACAAATAACTCGTTTCGCTATAGTGAGAAAAACTCATCCGACTCGTTTGAGAGCGTAATAGACCTAGACTCCGGTGACTTTGTTGATGAAAAACCCAAAAGCCACGCCAAATACCCAAACGCACGCACCATCTTTGCTCTTTTTGACCATCCAGAGCCCGGTTGGAAAATAAATACCACCGAATTGAAAAGCGCAGAGCTTCTTTACTTGAAAGGCATCAAGAATGTTATGGGAGCATTGCGTTTTTTCAAAGATTATCGTGATGAGGAAATGTGCCCGCAGATATATAAACCGTCTGATTTGGAGAGAAAGTGGAAAAACCTTGTTCACTTTAGGGCAAAACTTGGCGTATGAGAGCACTTACCACCCCAAGAGGAGTATCTTATCCGTTTGTACATAAACTATCCGCTACGGGCAATTTTGGTGCAGTTTAGAGCAAGTTTATAGGAATATCTAACACAAAAAAATATGACAATTGACGAACTCATAAAAAAAATAAAGGAAACCAAGAAAGAACCTTCGTACGATGAGGATGGAATGAAGCGACTTCAGCTTACCGCACAAGAGTATTCCGGTGAATATAAATTGATTTGGTCGGAAGACTTGCTTGAGGAGATAAAAAAAAGACCAAAACTAGTAAAATATAAAATTGGGCTGACTCACCTTGACGAACTAACGAACGGTTTTTCACTACAGCAACTTATAACGATTGCAGGAAGTACCAAGCACGGAAAATCAACCTTTAGCTTGTTTATTATGGATAGATTGAAAGAATTAAACCCGGTAATGATACCGCTGGAACAATCAAACGAAGAAATAATAACTCAAAGATACGATAATAAATACTTTATACCCCATTTTCTTTCCCCGTCAAAACTCGCATCTTCCGTAACGGTTGACTGGATTGAGGAGCGTGTTGTTGAGGGAATAGCAAAATACAACACAAAAATCGTGGTTATAGACCACCTTGGCTACATAGACGATATGGGGCCAAATGGAAAATATAAAAGAGAAAATCTTGCATATCGCATTGAAATAATTATGCGTGGATTAAAAAATATAGCAAAAAAGTGGAATATAATTGTAGTGCTTTTGGTACATATTTCTCAAAAAGATGAGGCAAAACCTCCCACAATGAAAGACATAAAAAATAGCTCATCCATTGCACAAGAAAGCGATACTGTTATGAGTATTTGGAGAAAAAACAAGAAGTCACACAATGTACAAATATACGACAATAAGACAATGATTTCAGTGCTTGCAAATCGTAGAAATGGAACGAATGGAAATGTTGGTCTTATCTTCAATAAAACTACCGGCTGGTTTGACGAAAGTCAAAGCTGGGTAGACAGTATGGAAGATATGGCACGGCAACAAATTGATAGTGAAGATTTTTTTGATGAATACTAATATGAGCTTGTATCATCCAAAAAGAGAAGAGCTATTATACACACAAAAACTGTTGTGCGAACACGCAAGTCTTCTGCAAGTATCCACAAACAATTCAAATGAAAATACAAAAGACTGTTCTACGGTTGAACTCTTATCATCTTTACTTGATAAAACATTGAATGAGTTGGAAAGCTACAAACTCGGAGAATGCCCGGAGGTTTCAGGAGTATGGAAATTGATTGTAAAATTGAGCAATTAAAATAATTTAATGGTAAAATAAATACAATGAAAAACGAACTTATTAAAGAGCAAGATAAACACAAGTTCTGTAATGTTGCCATCGCTTTTAAGGGAGACCTTGAGTGGAAATATATTGAGCTTGGAGCAATGCTTTATAGAATAAGAAAAGAAAGATTATATGAAGCTGGTTGGAGTTCATGGGATGAATATACAATGGAGTTTAAATTATCAAAATCATCCATATCAAGACTGCTTCGTGTGTATGAGG
>ENA-ORDP01001860-ORDP01001860.1-marine-sediment-metagenome-genome-assembly--contig:-NODE-1860-length-10884-cov-2.617416_pt1 | contig 10884 bp, 12 predicted proteins | sample MGYA00248627_ERZ508539 | MGnify/ENA primary metagenome ERZ508539 (study PRJEB26208, sample SAMN05571518) | marine sediment metagenome | biome: deep sea; feature: Hydrothermal vent; material... | reverse complement strand
GGCTTCGCTGAGTTATTACTACCAATACGGAACGTTACCAAGCCAAATAGGTCGGGGGATTTATCTTGGTATGTCGTTAGAGACCGGTCGTATTGATGACCCATTAACACCGACCTCAGGTGAGTTGAGTACATCAGGCAGCATTTATTGGGGAGCCGATACCGTGCTGGGATCGGTATATATCGGTTATGGTATCTCCAGTCGGGATCAGAAGACGTTCTATCTGGTTATCAGTGATACTTTTTTTTAATTTGGACGATTGTAATAATTCTTTTGCTTTTATATTAAGCTCAATGCCGTCCTGTTAACTGAGCCTTCCCTCGAACGCCCACTGTCGCCAGCTTGAACAATACAAAAAAATATTCTAGTAAGGGAATAAATACGCCTGTTAACATTGTTAGTGCTTATTGTTCACTTACGCCACTTGAAATAACGGGCTAAGGCCGACCGGGACTTTAGATATTCTCAATAAAAAGATGTTAATTTGAACTATTAATATATGCTTAAGTTATCGGTGTCCCTGGTGTCTATTACTCGTAAAATATTTATATTTTTAGTTATTTTCCACTACCTCTGGTCGTAGATGAACTTAATGGCGGTAATCGGTAGTTTTGTTCTGCCAGATACTTCTTTACCTTGTTGTACATCTCTTTTTCATTTTCCCGATCAGCATATTTAAGATATTTGGCAAGTGCATATAAATGTTCTGGATCATTCTGCATGTGGAGTACATCACCATAATTTCGCCATGCTGTTGCATCTTCAGGTGAAATTTCTACCGCACGCGCTAAACAGGATTCGGCTTTTTCAAGTTTATCTAGACGTACAGCAACAGTTCCACAATAAGCCAATGCATACACATCTTCAGGTTTATGCTTAAGTGTTGTATTGAAATAGTTGGCGGCCTTATCCATATCACCTTGCGAATAGTATAACCAACCAAGATTATTACTTACAAAACTGAGTTCAGGCTCTAATTCCAGGGCACGCTCGAAATCGGCAATTGCGCTCGGGTAATGCTTCTTATAAAGGTATGCAAGACCACGCCGACCAAGTAAATCTGCACTATCGGGGGATATCGATAATAATGCATTTAGATCGCGAGTTTGTTCATCATACCGTTTTAATTTTCCTAAACTTGATGCTCTCTGGCGCAACCATTTACTAACCGGAGCATAATCAATTGCTTTTGAATATAATTTAACGGCCTTCTTGTATTGCTTTTGGCGTTTCGCCTGATCGGCCTGCACCGCATACTCATAACCAAGTAATGCATAGAGACGAGGGTTTTGTTGGCGTTTTTTCTGGGCGGCACGTGTAAATTCACGTATTTGTTGCATGCTGCCACCCCATTTTGGTTGCAACCCATGTAGATGTTGCCAACGTAGGTAGTAAGCGTTCGGAGCAATCTTGAGAACCGTTCCTGTTATTTTCTGTTTTGCCTCATCATTTCCCATACCATTCGCAATCTGTAACAACATTTTATATCCAACAATCGCTGCTGGTTTCTTTTTTAGAGCAGCGTTAATATCTTTTTTGGCAAGTTCAAAATGATGTGTCATATTATCGACTTGCTTACGTGTTGTCTCACTCATATATTCTGCACCACGCTTATCCCACGCCACCGATACATGATGAATTCCACGCGCCAGACGTCCAGTCCAGGCACCATCATTATACTTCTCCCACTCATCAAAATAAGGGCTGTAACGTTGATCGCTGGTATAAAATACCAGGAAAGACTCAAGCACTGCCCATTCATTCGTTCCTTGTTCATAATCATCCTGTAATTGCCTCAACTGTGTATCAAGCTCATCAAACCGACGTGTTTCCAGTAACACCAGGAAATCATACGACATAGATTTTAAAGCCATTCGATCTTGCTTAAAGGCTTCGACAACCGCATTGCGGAGTTCGGGTTGAGCAGGCTCGTTACATGCAGCCAGGTTTAGAAGCAAAACGATAACAAAAGAACCCAAAATAAACTTATGCATATTTATTCCCACTCAGACCATGATATTTTACAAGACAGTTCACATTCTAATTAATAATTGATTCCAATTAAACCTCAAACGATCCTATACTGATTACAACGCTACTCTATCAATATTAGTAGAGCTTTGTACTGGAGGATACTTGTGAGAAATCTTATTTATTTACTTGTGATTGCTGCAATTGGATATGGGGCATACACTCATTTCAGCAAAGGCTCCAGCTCAGGAATTGTACTAAATGAAGATGGCGCTAATGGAGATTTTGTCACTATCACAAATGGAGATGTTGAAGGAGAATTCACTAAAATAGGTGATTTTGAGATCGAGTTACGGGTCTTTGGGTCGACCTCGAAAATTCCTAACGAAGGTCCTTTCGCATTAATAACTGATCATGTCTTTGCTAGCTCACGCGACCAGGCTAATTCGGCATTTAACCGCTATCTATGTGAAAAAGGTGCAGTGGGCCAGGCCAGTACCTTACAACTTATTGTAAAAGATCCACAAAGTAGAAAACAAATTGATGAAATGGCAGAAAATCGCGGCCAACGAAACTGTGCATACCTTTCCGGGACAAGTTACCACATGGATCGAATCTTTATCGACGGCCATGAAATGAAGGGACTAAAATTTACAACCTCTGCGAAATCCGACCCCTACAAATTTATCAAAGTAGATGAATTCAGGCGTATCCCCTGTAATTGACTTCAATACTCTCAGACCTGTCAGGAACACCGATTACTTTTATAATTTACCCCCGTTTACCAAACACATATCATTCCAGTTATAGCTGATTAGCCGTTCAGAAATAATGTGCAAAGAATAATTGTTTCTAATCTCCAAAAGGGAGGAGGATTTTTTTCACTAAGGAAAATAATGGCAAATGATGTCCCTCCTTTTCATTAGCGTCCCCTTTTTGTAAAAAATAGCTTTCTAACCCGATTTATGCAATTTGTAGTCGCTTAGCTAATTTGGTTCGCTAACAAAATGTGATATCATAAGAATGATACGTGATAAATCGGCTCTACCACAACAAACCTGCCACGCTTAAATAATGGGCGCCAAATTTTTCTTTCGCGGCCATTTTGATTTATAGTTAGCCTATGATTCGTCTATTCAAACTCGTCTTTATTATAGTCATCCTGACCGGTGCCTATTTTTCATATAAATCGCATATCGAATCCTCTGCGCCCTGGCATACCGTGACCACTCAGCAGAACAAACAAATAAGTTTTCCCAGCGCACCAAAACATACGCAAAAAATCCGTGACTTCACCCTCATAGGCCAATCGAGCTTACATATTTATCAACAGCAGACCGAGCGGGAGTTGTTTGCGTATATTGAATTACAAACGCGCAAAAGCAGTCTCAATAAATTTAATTTAAAACAGCTTGAGGCGGCTGTATTCGCAATGAATGGAACCGATGATATAAAAATAACAAATAAGCACTATTTCGAATATCAATCACAACCAACCCTGGATTATGTGGCACATGATACCAAAGGAAATCTAATCTATTGCCGAACATTCAAACTGAACGATCTGCTTGTGTCCTTAATTTATGCAAGCCCTACAAAACAATTTAACAAAATGCACCATAAGCAATTTTTTAATTCATTGCAGCTGTAACCTGAAATGACAAACTAAATAAGGGGGGGGGCAGAGACGTATTTGTTAAACGGTGCCTGGCGTGTTTTTGTCAACCCAGCGCACTTCACCATCAAGCAGGGTTTCTTTTTTCCAAAATGGGGCTTTAGACTTGAGCGCTTCCATAATAAACTGATTAGCCGCATAGGCATGCGCTCGATGCGCTGACCAAACCGCCACCACGACGATGGTATCAGCGGGTTTGATCTCACCGACGCGATGCAATACCAGCACGTCCATCAATGACCATTCATCCACAGCACGTTGCACAATCTTTGTTAAATATTTTTCCGACATCCCGGCATAATGTTCCAGATGCATTGCAGTAACCGACTCATCTTCATTAAAATCACGCATGCGACCAGCAAACACCACACTGGCTCCGTGTGAACCAGAGAGCTCGGGATGTGCATTTTCAAAAGCACTCAGACGTTCCCAGCAATCAATAGCCTTTTCACTGATCTCGATTTCCATTCTAGCCCCCGGTTACCGGCGGGAAAAAGGCCACTTCATCGCCGTCGCACACTGCATGTGCGGCATCAACGTATTCCATATTTACCGAGGCAAGAATATTGGTATCAAGTGACGATTCACCAACGGTCTGTTGCCACACCTCTAACACCGTTTTGACGGATTTTGCATCGAGCCGGTCAGCGGATTTACCGACTCGTTCGCGCAAACTGGCAAAGAATTTCACTTCTATACTCATATTTCACTTTTACCTGTATTCACTCTGTTCATTTGATTCACCCCACCGTATTCGGGTTAACCCAGACCGGCAACAGAATACACGGAGCTATTATAAAATTACATAAAATAGGATAAGATTATTTTACCTCAGTCAACGAAGTGACACACAATTAAGATGAGTAAACTGACCCACTTTAATCAGCACGGCGACGCCCACATGGTCGATGTGGCCGGCAAAGATCCAAGCCACCGACGCGCCGTCGCCCAGGGCACCATCCATATGCTGGCCGACACCCTCGCCATGATCCAGGCCGGGGAGCACAAAAAGGGGGATGTTTTAGGTATAGCCCGAATTGCCGGTATCATGGCGGCCAAAAAAACAGCCGATCTTATACCTCTATGTCACCCACTGATGTTGTCGCACGTCCAGCTGGATTTTCGCGTTACACCAGATGTCGCGGCCATTTCCTGTGTCGCCACAGTGGAAACAGATGGCCAGACCGGCGTGGAAATGGAAGCCCTGACCGCCGTACAGATTGCCCTGCTGACGATCTATGACATGTGTAAAGCCGTCGATCGTGGTATGCGCATGAGCGACATCCAGCTGGATGAGAAACAGGGTGGTAAATCCGGGGTGTGGTTGCGCGAATAACAGCCAATTTCCTGGGGAAATAGGCAAAAAAACTTTATACCCACGCCGATAAGCCGATACACAATGGTATGTAGTACTACCATAAGTAAGGCGAGACCATGTCTAAACTCCTTTCCCGAATAGGCCATTTTATCTTTCTTGGCAGCCTGTTCATCGCTAACCCATCACTGCTTATCGCCAGTGACGACTGGGTACTGGAAAAACGATTTAAGGAACAGCTCTCGCAGGCAGGAAAAGGTGATACCCAGGCCATGTATGAGATCGGCCGTATGTATGAGCGTGGTCGTGGCGTGGATGAGGATGCCAGTGAAGCCGTACGCTGGTATATCAAATCGGCCAGTGGCGGCTCCGATTCAGCCCATGCTCGACTAGGCATGATCTATTTTACCGGACAGGGGGCGGCTCAAGATTACCCGAAGGCTCGCTCACATCTGGTCACTGCGGCAAAAAACAATGACCCGGCCGCGCAATATTATCTCGCGATGATGTTCGAACAGGGTAAAGCGGTGAAACAGAATACGGTCAGAGCTTTAACGCTATACAAAAAATCGGCCGCGGGAGGTTATTACCAGGCCCAAAACGGAATTACCCGGTTAAAAAAAACATCCAAAGTCAAAAGTGTAAGATTACCAACACCTCCCGTTGCAGCTAAATTATCGTCTAGTAAACTGGCAAAAAGTCTGGTGCAATCGATTTTGCAGGGCGACTGGCAACGAAATGGTAAAGCGGTTGGGTTCTTACCCTCGCCTGGCACCAAATGTAAAAAAAACGGGAAAAAAGGCTATAAATGCCGCTCACAAACGATGTCGCGCAAATCAAATGACACCATCATCACTTATGTCACCGTGGCGACATTGTCTGGCTTCACCAAAAAAAACCGGTTTAATGTAACTTATCAGTACAATATTTTGCGCCTGCAAAAAGAAGGGGCACTGGAAATTAAACAGGAAGACGAAGATGAGGAGGATGGCGACTATTCAGCGGATCCAACTCAACACCATTTTACGCTTAAGTTGGGGGCCCAGCATACAAAACATAAACTTAATTGCATTCTAAGAGAAGAGCGAACCCTGGAATGCATAAAAAATCGAACTCAAAAAATTGAGTTTAACGACCGTAGCGGTAGTTAAGCGGATTCCTTATACTCGTCTGTGCTCAGTAGTAATAATAAACACACGTTTACGTCGATCAGGTGCGACAACTCGACGCCGATCTTCGTTTACCATTTTATGATTCAAATCATAAAATGGCAGCGGTGGCATCGAGGCGCCAGAACGACGATCATTTCTTGATCGGCGTTCCAGACCACTTTCTGGCGATAGTAATAGTCTAACTAACGCAACGATACCAATAAATAAAGCCACGGCGAGCAAAACAGGTAAATTTATAAATAAGTCCATATCGTTTCCAGCTCCTGAACATCTCGGTAAATAATGCAACCGCATTAGCTACTCTCATACATAACATTAACAAGCATTTAAGTCTTTTGGGGCGTCAGACATCACATTTTGCATTTATTAACACTTGTACCTGCTCTAATATGGCGTCATGGATCACGTTTTGCCCCCAAAAACACAACACGAACTAATAGAACGCACGCGGGCCATCGCCGGGTTAACATTGGCCGAATTAGCACGACGTCAGCATCTGTCGGTACCTTCTGAACTCTCACATGCCAAAGGCTGGACAGGTCAACTCATCGAACAGGCACTGGGTGCCAGCGCTGGGTCACGAGCCAAACCCGATTTTGTTGAACTTGGAATTGAGCTGAAAACCATCCCCCTGAACGCGCAGGGACTGCCTAAAGAAACGACCTATGTCTGCACTGTACCATTGAATGAAGCCGCTACCTCGTGGGAGGATTCCTGGATTCGCCGGAAATTGAACCATGTGCTGTGGTTACCGATTGAAGCCGATCCAGAATTACCGATTAACCAGCGCCGGATTGGTTCGGCAATCCTGACTGAATTAAGCCCCGAACAGGATCAACAGCTAAAACAGGACTGGCAGGAGCACATGGAGTTAATCGCGACCGGCCGCATAAATGAAATAAGTGCCCATCATGGTACTTATCTGCAGATACGGCCCAAAGCCGCCAACCATACAGCACTGCGTGACGCCACCGATGAAGATGGACAGAGCATCAAAACACTACCACGCGGATTTTATTTGCGTACCAAGTTCACCGCTGCAATATTGAATCAGTATTATGCTATTTGAGTCATTAATTCTTCGGTATTTCCGCTTCAGGATGCAGTTCATCCAGGCCAATTGACAATCCATTATCCGTGACGATGCGAGCATGAAAGCGTTTTAATTGCCGAGGTTCCGTCACCCCACAGGAATGGGCAATGATGCCCACTTCGTGCTCCATATTATGCTGGTAATGCATAACTCTTACTGCCTTATGTTTAGAATTCAATCCTTTTTGTAAACGCGGATTGTGGGTTGTGATCCCGGTTGGACAGGTATCCTTATGACATTGCATTGCCTGAATGCAACCAAGTGAAAACATAAAGCCACGTGCTGAGGTGATAAAATCGGCTCCCATACACAATGCCCAGGCTACTGCGGTCGGCGTTACTAATTTCCCGGAACAGATTACTTTGACATGATCACGCAATCCGTGCCGCGTTAAGGCATCAACCACCCTGGGTAAGCTTTCATTTATCGGTAGGCCCACAGCATCCATTAACGACACGGGGGCTGCACCCGATCCGCCATCAGCACTATCGACGGTAACAAAATCGGGGGCCGATTCGAGGCCACGCTTATTAACGGCTTCGCAAAAAGTATCCAGCCAGCCATAGGCGCCGATTACTGATTTAAAACCAACCGGCTTACCGGTAACTTTTCGAATGCGGATGATCATATCCAGTAACTCATCAACAGAATTAATGTCGGTGTGTCGGTTCGGACTGATAGAGGACTGCCGCGGTTTGATTCCTCTTATTTTAGCTATCTCTTGCGTTACTTTAACCGCCGGCAAGATACCGCCCTTACCGGGCTTGGCACCCTGGCTTAGCTTTATTTCAAACATCTTCACTTGCTCATGCGACGCTATTTCTTTTAGTTTTTCATCATCAAGTTGTCCCTCACTATTTCTCACCCCATATTTGGCAGTACCAATCTGATAAACCAGATCGGCTCCTCCGCCAAGGTGATAGGATGACAAACCGCCCTCGCCGGTATTCACCCAGCAACCCGCCCTGGCTGCCCCCAGTGACAGAGCACGCACGGCAGGACTGGATAAAGCACCAAAACTCATAGCAGAAATATGAAATAACTTATTCGTTATATAGGGCGAAGCACAATTAGCACCAATCGTTACCGAGTGCGCGGGCACCGCATCAATCTCAAGTGTCGGAAACGGACAATTGACAAACATCACAGTTCCAGTTGGACGTAAATCACGCGTTGATCCAAACGCGGCATTATTATTTACATTTTTTGCCGCTCGATACGCCCAGTTACGTTGCGAGCGGTTAAAAGGCAGTTCTTCACGATCCATCGCAAAAAAATATTGACGGAAAAATTCACCCAGGGTTTCAAATAAATAACGGAAGCGACCGATAACCGGATAGTTGCGCCGAATCGCCTGTTTGGACTGACTAATATCGATAATAAATATCACGATGACCGCGAGCACACCCAGACCAATCAGAAAAACAAAGATGGTCGACATCAGATCTAAACTGGCGGTTAAGAATTTTGAAAATTCTGACTCAAACATAGACTCCTCCTGGTGCCATTTGCTATTTCGTACCTGGCAAATACACAATATTTAATTATTAATTGATACGACAATATCGTTTAGTTGCAATTAGCTTCTTTAAGTTCCACACACTTCAAGTACAATAACGTTTTTTTACATGTTGAGCTATTATGTCCGATACTAAATCCGAACTAAAAGATCACGTCCGCTCCATCTTTGACCGTGTCAGCCCAAATTACGATAGCCCGGAGATGCGCTATTTTCCATTTTCTGCTGACTATATGATGGGCCTGGCCAAACCAAAAAGTGGCGAACGTGTATTAGACATTGCCACGGGAACCGCCATGGTCGCGATTGCCGCGGCCCAATACCTTCGACCCGAGGGCCGAGTACAGGCCATCGATATTTCAGAAGGCATGCTCGGCAAGGCGAAACAAAATATCGACAAACATGCATTAGAAAATATCGACATCCATAATATGGACGCCGAGCAACTTGATTTTCGGTCCGACTACTTTGATTTGATCAGCTGCGGATTTGGTTTATTTTTTCTGGCCGATGCCAGGCAGGCTGTGAGCAAATGGCATCATGTGCTCAAACCCGGCGGTCGTATCATTATTTCAACCTTTAACCAGTCGGCCTTTATGCCAATGGTTAAATGGTTCCGGGAATTGATTAAAGAAACGGGCGTCGAGTTTCCGGCCAGCAGCTGGCAACAGTTCAGTGATTACGAATCCTGTCTGGGATTATTTTCAGATGATCTGTACCAGGATAAAAAAATCACCATAAAACAACACGGCATACATCTCAAAGACGCAAACGAATGGTGGAACATCATTATCAACAGCGGCTTGCGCAGTTATCTCCAACTGTTAAATCCAGAACAGCAGGCTCAGTTAAAGATAAAACATTGCCAGCAATTAGACGAGTTAAAAACTGACGATGGTATCTGGATGGATGTAGACGTAATTTACACACAGGCTATAAAACGAGCCTAAGCTGTCTTACTATATAATATAAAACTTATATTTGTTTTTCGCCCAGCTCAAGTTTCATCACACCCTGTAACGCCTGTTGCATTTGATCATTGCTTAGATAATTACCGGTACGATCATCCCAGTGGCCACAGGTAATCCGAATAATCTGGACAGGCATAGCTGAGGTTAAACGCATATAGGTTGTATAGCTAACCTGGACATTATCCTGATTTTCATAATCATACGTCAGTTTGGAGATCTCATAATTCCCCCCTTCCAGGGCCCGAAAAGAACTGGATTTATCCGCAAAGGACACTTCACACCAGGGTTGAAACCGATCAACCTGGTTCTGAGCCATTGGTTTACCGTTCTGAAAATATACCCCAAAAGAATTTGGCGGCACTTCTATTTTACCAACCACAACCCACCTGGCCCCAATGAGCTCATCTTTCACGGCACAGGCCGACAAGGCCCCGAATAAAATTAAAAACAGCGACAGTTTAAAAACATTCAACACAGAGAGATTATTCATTTTTTCACCTGTAATTACAGAGTTATGTATAATCTGAGTATAATCATCAAAGATCAAATAGTAAATCAGGAAGCCAGCCTATTCTCCATATAACCCTTCATTTCATTGTTCCAGCATTGATCGTGGCATTATTCTTTCGAAAGAACTGGATCACGGCTTATGTGTTGATGATATCGACCATGTTGGTGGATCTAGACCATCTTTTGGCATCTCCAGTTTATGATCCCACGCGCTGCAGTATTGGCTTTCATCCCCTGCACAGCCTGTTCCCCATTATCATATACAGCGTTATGTGTTTTATTCCAAAAACCCGGTTAATCGGCATTGGTCTGGTCATTCACATGTTGTTGGATTCGATCGATTGCCAGTTAACGAATTCCGTCTGGTATGTTTAAATTCTAAATAATAGTTCCGAAAAGGTCTTCACTTTATACATGGCAATTTGCTGGGCAGGTTCCTGTCTGAGCCCGCTCCTACAAAATAAAACGGTTGCTAATCAAAATAAATTAAGTGAACAACTATTTAGTATTCGTATTAAGGCGAGGGATTAGGGTATTGGACATGAATTTTTTCTATACCATCCAGAACTTCATCCTCTAATTTGAGCTCAACACTGTCGATATTAGTTTTTAATTGTTCCATTGTTGTTGCCCCAATGATGTTGCTGGTCAGGAACGG
>ENA-ORDP01001859-ORDP01001859.1-marine-sediment-metagenome-genome-assembly--contig:-NODE-1859-length-10892-cov-3.771431_pt1 | contig 10892 bp, 13 predicted proteins | sample MGYA00248627_ERZ508539 | MGnify/ENA primary metagenome ERZ508539 (study PRJEB26208, sample SAMN05571518) | marine sediment metagenome | biome: deep sea; feature: Hydrothermal vent; material... | reverse complement strand
TACAGTCGTGACGCACGAGCCGGCATTGCCGCTGCATCGGCACTGGCTTCCTCACCAATGCCTTCCCGCCCTGGTAAAACGACGATGGGCGTCGGCATGGCGACCTACCAGGGTGAACAGGCCATTGCAGTCAGTTTCGGTCATTTATTCCAATCGAAAAATCCCAAAGACCACAACTTTCTGTTAAATGGCGGTGTCAGCTTTTCCAGCATCGGTTCCCCGGTATATCGGGTCGGTGGCTCGGTCGAGTTCTGAGGACATTAAGGGGACATAATATCCATTTCTTGCCGTGGGATATCGGGGCATATCAACCTTTGTGTTGTTCATGATAGAGTTCCCTCGCTGACTTATGCTGATATTTATCGATTTCAATAGCAACAACACAAAGCGAAGGGGATGGCACCCACTGTCATTCAGGCTTTATTTGCACTTTGGTAGTGACTTGGGCCTAGACCGTTTATGCGGTTTCACAGGAACGGTTTTGGGTTCAGGTCGAAAGCAACTCATTTACTCATGCCCAATCATGGTACAGCCTTCATAAAGTCGAGAATGACTCGACCGCCACCTGCATGCTTCTGGAAGGCGTTTTCCGCTGTTTCGACACATCCATAAAGTCCCGTTCAATTTTTTTGAGTACGAAGGCATTAAAATATTGCTCGCTGCAATAATCACATTCAAGGCAGGGCACGTCATCCACCACCATGATGTCATCCTCACGCTGATAAATGTATCTGACATCCTTCTGACTTAAATGCGTATTGCCGCAAAATGAGCACTGCTTCTTTTTCATGATTCATTCCTTTGAAAAGGGGTTATAAATTTCGGTGACACCGGAATATATACGGTAATAATTACCATCCAGTCGCCCATCCGTCCGCAAACCACATGAACAGGTTTGCCTGTATCGGAAAATCCGGCAACAAGACAACTTTCGCCGTGCCCCGTATCTCCATGCAGTTCCAGCACCCTGCCAGAAAGCAAAGCTTGTTCCACATCGTCCAAACTTAACAGATCGTTCAGACGTTCTCTGTCTCCATGCAAAGAATAGCGATAATGCTCATCGTGAACACATTGCTGAATCCACGTTTTATTTATCATGTTCTCCGCAGCCATCATGTTCCATCAAACATTCACCATCCCATGTAGAAGCTCAAGACTTGCTATCCGATCAAGTTTGGACTTATCCGAAACAATCAGAGCTCGAAAATGCAGCGGTGCCTCAGCAATGAACCAATCCACCAGTTCAAGATAAAAATCAAGCCGCGCATTAGAAACCTTGGTCCATTTCAATTCTCCGCTCGCTTTGTGGCGGTTTTTAATATCACGAAGTTCGGATGAAAGACGAACCCTCTCATCCGCCGGGCACCATATTCCACCAAACAGCATAACACCTCGTCTGTTATTCTCCAAATGGCAAGACTCATCGCCAGCGCAAAATTAATCCTTCACTTGCCACAATGAGAATTGCTGACTCATCGCAGTAAACATTATAAAATTTGTGCCCAAACGTGTGGATTATTTGATTGATTTCCTGCGCCTGAAAAGTTCGGGTATTCGTATAGCCGAACGCAAGCTCATGACTATTTGTATTAAGAAAGCCAGAATGTCACGACGCGAGTTCATGAAGGTTTTCCATAAAAACAAGATCAATCCTAATTTACTGCAACTTTTCAACATGCTGCAGGGTGCAGCAGGGATTTTGCTGGTTACGATACAAGAATTTGCCAACATCCTTCTGGTTGTTGCTCAATCTGGGCAGTGCCTTTGATTGTCCTCTGCCGAGGGTCGCTTTAACTGCCGTTTCTGCGGCTGCGCCACAGATCGAGCGATTCAGGGTTCGAGCTCCCATGCGATGCCAGAGACGTGTATTACTGACCTGCATCTGTACAGCTCCAGGGTGCCACTGAAGCTGTAGGGCAGAACACACTGGGCACCATGGTGGGAAATCAGCTGTTGCCAGCGGCTACAGATTTCTTCTATGGCATCCGTCCAGCTGATCTGTTGCATGCCCTGTCGTTCACGCTGTATTCCTGGATACGTGCAGTGGCACGAGATATTACCATGTTGTAGCCGTAGCCCGCTGCCAGTCCTGTTGCCAGTTGGTCGGCACAGTAGAATCATGGAGTAGACAACCGTTCTCAATTACCGGGTAGAGTTCGCCGTAGTGTTTGATTTGTGAACCACTGACGCGTTGGTTGATGTGTGAAGGGGTTAGTTGCTCAAGTCGTTCCAGGCCGACGGCGGCGATCAGCTCCAGCAGATTTTCAATCATCGAGGCGTGATATTTTGCCACCCGATCGGCTTTGTCATCGACATCCAGCATCTTGTAGCGCCTGGGGTCCTGGGTGGCAACACCGCTCGGGCAAGTGTCCTGGTTGCAGTGCCGAGACTGAATACAGCCCAGGGCAAACATCATCGCCCGCGCAACATTGATAGTATCCGCACCCAGCGCCAGCAGACGCAGCATGTGAAAGGCGGAAAAGACTTTGCCAGAGGCGATAACACGAACCCGGTCACGCAGCCCTATACCATGCAGCGCGCTATTGACGAATACCAAGCCCTCTCGCAAGGGGGTTCCAACAGAGTTGGTGAATTCTACCGGTGCTGCGCCGGTACCACCTTCGGCGCCGTCAACGGTAACGAAATCTGCAGTGATGCCGGTTTCCAGCATGGCTTTGCAGATGGCCAGAAATTCGGGTTTTTTTCCGATGCAGAGTTTAAAGCCTACCGGTTTGCCGCCGCTGAGTTCACGCAGTTGGGCGACAAACTGCAGCAGGCCGGTCGGTGTTGAAAATACGCTGTGGGCCGAAGGGGAGACCACATCGTGACCCATCGGCACATGCCGGATCGCGGCAATTTCCGGGGTCAGCTTGACGGCCGGGAGAATACCACCATGACCCGGTTTGGCGCCCTGGGAGAGTTTGATCTCAATCATCTTGACCCCATCTTTACCGGCTTTTTCAGCAAAAAGATCGGGATCAAAGCCGCCATCGCAATTGCGACAACCGAAATAGCCGGTACCAATTTGCCAGATGAGGTCACCGCCGTATTGTTGGTGGTAGGGGCTCAGCCCTCCCTCACCGGTATTGTGGGCGAAGTCGCCGATTCTGGCTCCCTTGTTCAGGGCCAGGATAGCATTACAGCTAAGGGCGCCGAAACTCATGGCAGAGATATTGAGCGGCGAGGCTGCATAGGGTTGTTTGCCGTGGCCGAAGATTACGCGTGGTTGCTGTTCCCTGACCGGCTTGGGGGCCAGCGAATGGTTGATCCATTCATAGCCGTCCCGATAGGTATCGAACAGGGTGCCGAAAGGCCGGGTATCCCGTACCCCCTTGGCGCGTTGGTATACCAGTGAACGGAATTCGCGACTGACCGGAATGCCGTTGGTGTCCGATTCAACGAAATACTGCTGGATCTCCGGGCGGATGGATTCAAACACAAAGCGCAGGTGCCCAATCACAGGATAAATACGTAGCAAGGTATGTTTGCGCTGCAGAAGGTCATAAATTCCCAGGCCGATGATCGGTATAACAACGACCAGCAGCCAGAGTGCCCAGGGCCGGATCAGGGCCAGCAGCAGTATCAGTACCGGGACAATAATCGAATAAAGAATAAATTGTTTGCGGGCTATCATGTTGTTCTCGGGATGCATTGGGGAAGTATTTGTAATAATAGCTCCCGTAAGCATTGGGTTTGAGGTACGTTATTCGTGGCGATGGCTTGATAATCAGATTTACTCCGAAGCTGGCACCCGCTCTATTCTACTGGTTCATTTGCCCAGGAGGCTGTATTTCCTCACCGACGAAGCATTTCTGAGCCATTCACCGGGCCGTCGTTTGCTCTATGGACAGTTGGGCTCGTTGCTTACTGGCCGCGGAGGCCCGGAGAAAATTTCCGGTGCTATAAATCACAAGGCCGGCCCAGATCAGACTGAAAACGATTAGGTGAGTTTGGGTAAAGGGTTCATCATAGATAAAGACCGCGACCAGCATACTCAAGGTGGGAGCCAGGTACTGCATAAAGCCGAGCATCGACAGGGGTAAGCGTCTGGCGGCGCCGGCAAAGGCTAGTAACGGTATGCAGGTGGCCAGCCCGCTGCTGGCCAGCAGTAGTTGACGGTCGATTGTGAGGTCAAAAAAATATTCGTTCCCTGCTTGTGGATACAATAATAGAAAGCCCAGTGCTGGGGTCAGCAGGAAACCGGTTTCCAGAAACAGACCATGTAGTGCGCCGGTATTCAAGCGTTTTTTGACCAGGCCATAGAAACCGAATAATAGAGCCAGGGCCAGAGAAATCCAGGGCAGATGGCCCAGGCCAACTGCCAAATAGGCCGTTCCGGTAGCAGCCAGCGCGATGGCGATTCTCTCGAAGCCACGTAGACGTTCACCGAGAAAAAGCACTCCCAGAATAATACTGATCAGCGGGGTGATAAAGTAGCCCAGACTGGTTTCCAGAATCCGGCCCTGGTTGACCGCCCAGACAAAAATCAGCCAGTTGCTGGCAATCAACAGGCTGTTCAGGGCCAGCCACCACAGGTTTTTTCCTAATGCAGCAAACTGACGGAATACCGACCAACCGTTTTTGAACAGAAGCACCAGGGTTAGAAAAAATACCGACCAGATAATGCGGTGGGCAATGATGGTCGGGGCATCGGCAAAGGCCAGTTGCTTGAAAAAAATCGGGACCAGGCCCCAGAAGCTGTAGGCAAACAGGGCATAGCCCAGCCCCAGGTTGTTGTGCGTGGTCTGGGAGGCCACAAAGGGGAGGGTGGTTGGTGAAGGATTCATGGCACGACCGGGGCAGGCAAGGGCGAGCTATTCTACTACATCAATCCGCTGTATGGCATGGGCCGAGAGCAGTTGCCGCGTGTTCGGAAACCAGATTCCGACAGGGCTGGCTTGAAAAATCCTGGCCACGAAATCGTCAGAGAAGCCACGGGACAGAAAGAATTTCCGGTCGCGCTCCTGCTCCTGTCCGGGATCAACATTGGGAATACGCCGTGTTTGTTCCAGGCGGTACTGATGAAAGCCCAGTTGTGCTCCCGGCGCCAGGGTGCGGATTCTACCGGCTGCAAAGACCAGGGTACAGGCTGAGCTGCATTCACCTATGGCATGGGTTGCCAGGCTGTAGTCCATTACGGCTTTGGCAATACCCCGCGCTTCGTAGATATTGCCACCTTTGCTGGTGATCAGCAGTTTGCGTACCGTCGTGTTCTTAAGCAGTATGGCCCGGACCCGTCGGGTTGCACCCAATGCAATCAAGCCGGAGAAGGACAGGCTCCGCCCATCCGGTGAAACTTGCAGAACGTACTGTGCAGCATGTTCGCGATCCATCCGCTCCAGATAATCGGCGGCAGCTGGTGGGGGAAGGGTTGAATGATATGCGTCCATATATTGTGGCAAGGTCAGGATGATTGCCATGATGGCGATGATTTGGGCACCCAGTGCCGGGGTGTGAAAGCCACTGTGTGAGGAATAGCGCTCCGCAGCGCGCAACACTCCGACCACTTGCCAGACCAGTAAAATGATGTGTGCGAACAGGACATACGCGAACAGAACAGCGATCGCTGCCTTTGGGGGTGACAACAGGGGCTGCACGAGGCTTGCCAGTATACGTAACGCCACCAGGTTGACCACGACACTGACCCATAGCGGCAACAGGCCTTGCCAGTGCCTGAGAATATAGTGGCCGGGATGAAAAGTACGTAAGTGCACGGCAAGTTATGCAGGAGGCTGTCCGAGAATAGGAATCATAGCAAGGGGAAACGGATTTGAGGTCGATTTTGCCATGATTTGAGGCGGGTACTTGCGGTATTTAACGAAAATCAGGGGGAATCGGGCCAAGGCTTGAAAAAGTAAGTGTGCCGAGCCCTGATATTTTATAAATCCACAGTAAAATAAAGGAGTCGGAGCCATTTTAATGTGAACCTGCAAGGTAATGGCGGCGACTAAGTGGATGAAGATTGAATACCTTGGACAAAGGAGAATCGAAATGAAGTCAAGTCATATTTATGCAACCGCCTGCATGTCACTACTTTTTTTTGCCGGCACGGCTACCGCAACGCCGCCACTGGTACAGATTAATCCCGATATTCTGAAAAATCTAAGGTCGGGCCAACCTGCTTTGCAGATGCAAGTCCCCACCGTAAGTCTGAAGCAAGGAATTTATGGGACGGTGTCGATTAACAACAGCAGTAGCCGATTGTTCGGCTACGGTATCAAGGTCCGGTTGCGGCAGGGCGGCAGGTTGTTGGCTAGCCAAAGTTTGACCTTGAATTCTCTCAGTCGTGTCAATTATCATTTTCGTGTCGGTCCAGGGAGTTATGTCGTGACCGTGGTAAAGGGCCCGCGACCACGTAGTAACCCGAGGCCGAGGGCTAATTGGTGCTTCAGCGGCACCTCGCCAGGCTCACGTACCGCAACCTTAAGCACAACACATCCCGCAGCGACCGGTCAGAACTTTACCATTAACTATGCCGTGGCCTGGAACCTAAGCAGTTCCTGCTGGTAAGCCTTTTCTTCCACTCTACCTGGACAAGGGTGCGGTGGGTGTCGGGCAGACGCAAGCGAAATTCCACGCGTGGGGTGTGCGAGACCGTGATAACGGGGCATACTCCGCTGAGTGATTGTATGGCAAACGCCTCTCGTTATAGGTAACGCAAATAGAACAGGTATAACCGTTCGAACATGTTCTTGACGGTAATCAGTTTCCGGGAATGACGTGGAAAAATATTCCGGAATGGGGGTTTGTTGTCACTGGATGCATGCAACCACAGCGCATCGTTCTCCATGTTGAGAATGCAGGAGAGTTCGAAGCGATAGGTGCGCGAGGGCTCTTGGCCGCTTAACACGGCCCGCATGTTTTTCGCCGCCGCCTCCGAGCGCAATTGTGCCATGTGGGCCTGATGGGGTATCCAGGGCGGTGGGTTCTCATGGTTACTGCAATCACCGGCCGCGAATACATCGTCCAGGCCCCTTACGCGACCAAACTTGTCGACCTCAATATGCCCGCCAACGGAAACCGGCAGGCAGGACTGCCGTACCCAGTCAGGCGCCGTGATGCCGGGTGTAAACAGGACCAGATCCACTTTTCGGAAAGAGCCGTCCGCATCGCGCATGCCGCCATCGAGAAACGCCGCCGGCTCATAGCCATAGTCGAGGATAATATCGCGTTCCAGTAGTCTGTCGGTGATGGCGCCGGTTTCTCCCGGTTTAATATCCGGAGAAAAAAGATGAATCTCGAATTTGTCCCGCAGGCCCTTTTCTTTTAGGGCGTAGTCGAGCAGGCAGGCGCATTCGTACATCTGCCCCCCGCGGCCGGCGACAAAACCGTCGCGCTTGTTGAGCTTGAAACCCACGTAGATGATGCCTTCCTGCAGGCCTTCCAGCCTTTGCATGAATGCATTCATATCATCCGGTCCGTCACAGGGTGAAAAGGTATGCTCGCGGGTGCCGGGAATGTCATCGACCCTGAAGGCGGGGCCCGTACCGATAAACAGGGCATCATTGGTATAACGGCCTTGTGTGGTCAGTACGGTTCTCCCACCGTCCTGAATATCGACAACCCTGTCGTCAATAAAGCGGATGTCTCGGCGCCACAGCCAGGGACGGATATTAAGCGTAATACCGTCCTTTGTTTTTTTCCCGATTATGAATTCGGGGATGGCGGGGAAATAGATAAACCGGCCATTCCCGATAACCGTAATGTCATAACGCGAATAAATTCGACGAAGAAAGAATGCGAAAACAGGAAATAACGGCAATGGCAGAAAATAGCCGATAAAAAACAGGGAAGCAAAACCGTTTCCGACGATGACGATCTTTTTCTTCATAACACCCATTTCCTGGTTTTGTTTCAGCACCCGATCAGGTCCACTGACCGGTGTGGCACCGGTAGTATATCTATTGTTTTTCGCAATGACACTTTGATGCCCAACCCCGCATTTAGACAAGCCCGGCCCACGGCTGACAAGCCGGGATCAACCCGTACTCCAGGCGCGCGGGCGTCGCATCCCGGCAATCTTACAGGCCTGTTTCACATAACCATAGGGAAATAATGTGAACAAGTGCTGCTTGGCAATTTTCTTGTCGTAATCATATTCATTAACCAGAAATCCGACTACATGACGCACATCCGGTGCCACCTTGTTCTCCATCCAGTAGTCCCGCATGAAGTTGAGAATCGGCCAGCATTCCTCTGTGAGCACCAAGCTTTCGCTGGTGGCCAGCTCAGTGGCAACTTGTTCATCCCAGTCTTCTGGGTCGACCAGGTAGCCTTCGCTATCCAGGGTAACTTGTGTATCAGTACTCATATCCGGTCTCCAATTTAGTCAGCCTGCAGGTACTCTATCTGCCAAATCAAATGCTTGTCAAACAATATTGTTAGCCCATCTTTGTCAAAAATCACCCAATAATTTGGTAAATTGGCTGATTTCCCCAAGTCTCGAAAATACAAGTTGCTTATAAACAATAAGATACGATTGGCTGGCACTGACCGGATGGATTGAACAGATCATACAGGGGAAAGTGGTCTTTTTTGAGCCCTCACCGGGCATTGAAGCCTTGGCGCAAACCCTTGCAGTCAGCCTGCGGAGCAAGGTTGTTCTTGCCGACCTATTGGACAAACCCAATTCCGGTCGCATCGGTGACAGCGGGATCAGAGGATACGGGAGTAAAGACCTCTGCAGACGAACGTGATCTGCACATGCGACTTCCTGTCGCAACTATTCTTATTTGTTTGTCATATCGCTGAAACACAACCGTTATAGGATGGCTCCCTACCTAACTCTTATGGAATATTTATGGAAGACAACTCAATTACGACTGAGCCAACCTACAAAACATTCATATTGTCTAATGAATGGCACTCTCACATTATTGGTTTTTTTATTGGAATACTAATGATGGCTATTTATCTATGGATGGCCTCAGGGTTTATTAATTTACTGGTTGGCCTGTATTATTCATATCCAGATAACTGGTCTCACGGTGCGGAGGGAATGATTAAAGATACGGTAATTATTCTAGCCTCATTTGAACTTATTCGAGTCTTCCAGTCTTATCTGTTAATTGGGCGCGTCAAGGTTACTTTTATTCTTGACGTAGCACTTGTGGTACTGATTGGTGAGTTAATAAGCCTCTGGTATGCTGAACGCAATACAAATGAAGTACTACTGAGTATTTTCGTCATAACATCATTGATAGCACTTCGAATTATAACTACGAAGTTTTCACCTGATTGTAGTGGAGCCTGAAATAATCAATATTAAGCTCTTGTTAGTGCTTTTTTGGTGAGCCATGTACTCATCGAGTAATTGCCGAATTATTTTTTGCGGCGCCGCCGTCAAGGCCATCGCCTGCGTCGAGGGTACTTTGGTGATCAAAAAAATACTCGGCCATCTGAAGGAAAAAGCCCCCACGGAGGCCGCTCGTTGGTTGCCCGAGAGCCGGGTGACGCCGTGGACTGGCTTGTTTGACTGAGGCGCAAACATCGGCGATTTCACTCGAGTTGCAGCGGCGTAGTAGAATGGCAGGACATCGGTATCCCGATGACGGTGAAGAGGGTGTGTTCTTTATGGATGCGGCCCAGTTTAGCCAGATTTCGGGTGATAGAATTTAGGGCCTGTTCACAGAAAATCCGGAGTCAGGATGCGCCCGTTCTTGGACCGAACAAAATTATTCCGGCACCAATCAGGCATAGCGCCGCGCCAAGCATATCCCACCGATCCGGCATTTTTCTCTCGACCAGCCAGAGCCAGATTAGTGAACTGATAATATAGATGCCGCCATATGCCGCATAGGCGCGACCGGCAAATGCAATATCCACACGGGTCAACAACAGGGCGAAAAGGGCGAGGCTAGCCATGCCGGGGAGTAGCCACCAGGCACTGTGCTCCAATCTTAGCCAGGCCCAAAAGGCAAAACAGCCCGCGATTTCGAAAATTGCAGCCCCCACATAGATTGGCACCGTTAGCATCGGTTCTTTCGTCAAGCCCATGTTCCCTTGGCTACTCCAGTAAATATCCGGCGGTGACCCAGCCTTTTTTTCCGTCAGAGAAATAAGTGATCCGGGTATAGCCGAGCACTTCCAGACGTTCGGCTGCCAGTCCCGCGCGTTTACATTCTTTGCTGGCACAATAGACCACAATCACGGTGTCCTTATCTGGCAGCCGTAATGGGGCTAGTTCGATGATGTCGTCCGAAGCGATGGATATGGCACCCGGCAAATGGCCTTTTTCGTATGCCGATAGCGGCAACGTATCTACCAGTATGAAGTATCGCTGGTCGATTTGCCATGAGCGCAATATTTTGGCATCGATGGTTATCATCTCAAAGCTCCTTTTGAGGGACTATTTTTGGGTAAGGGCTGCCGACGGTGTCATTTTCAGACGGACACTGTGGTCCGCACTTGTCCGGGGAGTTGGCGCAGCAGGCGCCCACGAGCGTCTCCGCGAGTCTCAGCAAATCGGGGTATACGGCCGAATAGATAATGAACTGGCCTTGTCGCCGCGGTGTGATCAAACCGGTATGGGCAAGCCTTTGTAAATGGAACGTCAAGGCATTGGGGGCAGTGTTTAACTGCCTGCCCAGATGACCGGCTGCCAGACCAGCCGGACCAGCGCGGACTAGAAGGCGTATGATAGCCAGCCGTGTTGGATGACCGAGCACTGCAAGCTTTTTGGCCATAAGGTCGTCGGTAATCATGAAAGCAATATTACAACAGATCATGTAATATTGCAATATGTTATTTCTAACGTAACTCTTGAATAACAAATTTGTGATTGATTTTGTTATTCTCGGATTGGGGGCCGCGAAGCGGGGTGAGTCGCTATTCAGTGCATTCATCTTTTGTCCCATTACGGCGTGTGTTCGTACTCGAATGGTCACATATGA
>ENA-ORDP01001858-ORDP01001858.1-marine-sediment-metagenome-genome-assembly--contig:-NODE-1858-length-10892-cov-7.783889_pt1 | contig 10892 bp, 11 predicted proteins | sample MGYA00248627_ERZ508539 | MGnify/ENA primary metagenome ERZ508539 (study PRJEB26208, sample SAMN05571518) | marine sediment metagenome | biome: deep sea; feature: Hydrothermal vent; material... | reverse complement strand
TTGCTGTTTAATTAACAAAAATTAAATCGTATTATATTGTAGGTTCGAATTTATTCGGACAATGCTGTGCGAATGAATTCGCCCCTACAAATGATCCATTCGATATGGATAACTCTGTTTTTATGATCTGGAAAAATCATGCGTATATCAATAATTGTTGCGATGGATGAAGGTCGACTTATCGGCAATGAGGGCGGCATGCCCTGGCATCTGCCGGCTGATCTGAAGTTTTTTAAGTCTGTCACTATGGGCAAGCCTGTTATCATGGGGCGTAGTACGTGGGAGTCGATTGGTAAAGCACTGCCCGGCAGGACTAACATCGTTATCACACGAAATACCACTTTACAGGCTGAAGGCTGTCAGCTGGCACATTCAGTCGATGAAGCACTGGCCATTGCAAAAAAAGAGTCCGCAGAAGAAGTTATAATTATCGGTGGTGGCGGGATCTATGAGCAAACACTGGATCGTGTTGACCGGATCTATTTGACCCAGATCGCTGCACACCTGGTTGGTGATACACATTTTCCTGTAATCAATCCAGATGAATGGCAGGAAGTCTCCCGGCAGGAACATAAAGCCGACGGTGATAATCCGTTTGATCTGACGTTTGTAGTGTTAGACAGGAAAAAACAAGTTAAAGGGGAAAGGTAAGTCAAAATCAAAAACAATTTTCTCGCGGAGTTCGCAGAGGACGCAGGGAGGTCAAAATATTTTTCTTGTAAAACATTTTGTAGTGTTTTTGGTTTCCCTGCGTCCTCTGCGAACTCCGCGAGAGATATCAGGTTTTGATCTTGAAACTTCTTCATTTTCCCTTAATTTTGAGCTATTCTGTTTAGTCTAAATTTATTACTATCCGGCCCCCAGGCCGGGTTTTCGACTACGGCAACACACAGGAGAAATAACATGGCTGACCTCTTTTCAGATGAGTGGATGAAGAGCTATATGGATGCATGGAACAATGAACCTGACCTGTCGGATGCGCTGGCTGCTATCGATTTCAACTCAGTCATTGGTTATGGTTTTGTAGGTGATGATGGCCCAACAGGCGTCATTACGGTAGAAAATGGCAAAGTTACTTCTGCAGGTGCATACAATGGTGAAAACCTGAGCTGGGACATCCGCGCCAAACCTGCCAATTGGGAAAAATGGCTGTCTAAGGGCATCGGCATGGCTGGGCTCGGCATGGCCTATACCACCGGCAAAATGAAGTTTGCTGTCGGAGATTACTCAGCCATGCTGAAAGACCCTCGTATGGCAGGGCCTTTCATCAAGAGTTTCTCTGTGATGGGTACAGTTTAAACATAGACTTAAAAAGATTTACCCAAAAGAACCGCAGATATCCGCGGTTCTTTTACCCCTTCAGCATCGCCCGAACTTTTCCCAACTGTCGACGGCTGACATCAATGACGTCATCAATATCCTGAAATGATAGCTGCCAGGTTCCATCCTTATCGTTGCTCAAACCTGCCAGGCAATTGGGGTCGACCAGCGCATTGCGATGCACGCGGAAAAACAGTTCTCCAAATTCATTCTCAAGGGTAGTCAATGATTCCTCAATCAATGCATTCCCGTTCGTATGCCGCACTTCAAGGTATTTCGAATCGGCCCTGAAATAATAGATATTATGGATATCTATCATTTGTATGTCTCCCCTGTCGATCACACAAATCTGTTTTCGTGCTGAATCATTCTCCTGGGCGATTTGTTGTAATTGAGCTCGGCTCGGTTTGCCCGCAGCAGCCAGTCCTGCTGCAAGTTTTTCTCGGCTGATAGGTTTTAGTAGATAGTCCACCGCATGCGATTTAAAAGCATCCAGTGCAAATTCACCGTAGGCAGTGGTGAATATGATTGCCGGTGGATTTTCCAATGTGGATAAATGTCGCCCTGCTTCCAGTCCATCCATGCCCGGCATACGGATATCAAGCAGTACCACCTCGGGCTGCAATGCATGTACCTGTTTGATTGCCTCTGTTCCATTACCAGCCTCGCCGACGACTTCAATACCATCGATTTCACTGAGCAACTTTTGCAAACGGGTACATGCCAGTGCCTCATCATCAACGATAAGTACTTTCATTGCTCATCCTCAGGCGTGTCAATGGTAATAGGAAATTCCAGTTCCACGCGGAAACAGTCACCTTCATGGAATGAACGAAGGCTGGCATGTCGACCAAAGGCTATCGAAAGCCGCTCTCTAATGTTCTTCAATGCTATCTGATTACCACTCTGGGGGGATCTTTCATCAACCGATGGCAGTGGATTATTGATGGTTATTCGTACCTTGTCATTGTCGTCCAGCTTAATGCTGATACGTATCTCACCACCACCGACACGTGGTTCGATACCATGGTAAACGGCATTTTCAACCAGAGGCTGAATGGTCAGGCTGGGCATCTGTGCATGTATTGCTCGCGGGTCGATCTGCCAGTCTACTTTCAAACGATCATGTAATCGTAGCCCCTCGACTGACAGATACTGCCGGGTTAACTCAATTTCTGAATTCAGGCTTACCAGTTCAGTCCCCGATTCCAGCGCTGCCCGGTACATCGCAGATAAACTAATCACTGCCTTTTCTGCAGCGTCTGCATCAACATGTAACAGTGCTGCAATGGTATTCATGCTGTTAAACAAAAAGTGTGGATGAATCCGGGCCTGCAGCGCCTGTACCCTGGCCACATTTTCTGCCGCAGACTTCCTTTGTATCTGCCTTTGCAGATACATATATCGTAATGCGATACCGCTGACAATAGTACTGATGGCAAGATTTCGTAACAGGAACAGGCTGTGGCTTTCTGGCACCATTGGCCACAGACTGACATAGTAAAGGGTGAGCTGGTAGGCAATTTCACTCACAATCAATGTCATCAGCTGGATGATAATGAAGGCAACAATGGTGCTCGCTGTCAGACTCAGTCGCTTCAATCGCGGACTTAGCGCACACAGTACAGATAAACTGCTAAGACCCAGCCAGAGCAATAGCAGCACCAGCAGGCCGAGAGAATCCCAGCCTGTATGAATACTCTGCCCCGGAACCAGTAACATAACGATGGCCAGCAGCACCATGATGAGCATGACAAGAAAGACTGTGCGTGCGCTACAATAGTCGCTTAGTATTTCATTGTTATCTGTATTCTGTCCCATCTAGCTAGAATAGCTTATTTTTCTGGAAAAACTGCAAATAATATCGGTTTCAGTAAACATGTTTTATTGAGCCGCGAAAGACGCTGAGGCACACAGAGATAGAGATTGTTTAGTAGATATTTGTAGCCTGGCTTATCCATTCACTCACTCATGCTATAGTTACTAAGGAGAACGAGATACTTCTTCTGGCCTATCTTGACTCAGCAAAAATGAGGATCAGTCATGATAAAAATTAGCACATTCATTCACTCCGCCTATTTTGTCACACTGTTTACCATTTCCCTGTCTGCTAGCGCCACATCGCTGCTAGAGACTAATACAGCAAATACAAATAGAGCCCCTGATCCGGCTGCCATGAACCATCAGGCTGAAGAATCGAATCAGGGTGGCAAGGATAAAGTGGTAGCAACAGACACTAGTATCACCGATGGGCAGAAAAAAGAGGCCGAAGAGGTAGAGCAAAAAAAACAGTGCGCAATGGCACGTAAAAATCTCGGTATCTTAAAGAAAAGTCAGGGTGTGAAAACATTCAGGACTAGTGAGGGTGAAATTGTCAGGTATTCCCCTGATAAAATTAAGCAGATGATTCAGGATAATGAAAAAGTGGAAAAAGAAAATTGCGAATGAAAATAAAGAGGTGGATTAAGGATCATCAAAAACATGATCTGGCTTTCTATGTAGGTCTGGTTAGCGATAGCGTAACCTGACATTTTTTCATCGCTTGTCGGCTTACGCTTTGCTAAGCCGACCTACTTCCTACTTCCTGACCTTTTACCTTTTCTCTCGCATCCCGGTATCATTTCCAGCCGCTTTTGAGCACTCCATTTATGGTGATTTGTTTAGCGCCAGTAGAACTGAGTGTGAACCTGCTAACCGGATCGTTTACCTGGTCACCCAGGCTCTTTGTTTCGAGTAGAAAACAGTTTGCCAAAGCGCAGCCGGCTGTAACAGGAAAAACACGAACTTGATAGTAAACTGTGCTTGAGCCAGCTGTTACATTATTCCATCCCGCATTCGTGTATCCAATCTGGGTTAGATCAGTAGTGTAAGTTGCATTTCTCGCATAGAAATTCTCAAGCTTTTGAGCGATCTCCATCAACCCCTGCTGGGCATCGCCTCGCCGGCTCTTGCGTATCGAGTCGCGAAAACTCGGGTAGGCAAGAGCAGCAAGTATCCCTATCAGTGCGACTACAATCATCACTTCGATGAGCGTGAACCCCTTCGAATCAGATTTCTTTTTCATTGAGAAACTCATATTTTCGGCCTTATTGCTCATTATAGACACTTTTTTCACCGTGCTCCGTATGGTTTATGGTGTGGTTTTGATGATCTCTTCCCAGTTTACCGGAAAGAAGCGATCCGGAAATTTGAACACCGACTCCAGGCCAACGATGACTGTCGCCTCTCGACCAGAAAGACTGACTGTACCACCGCCATCATCCGGGTAAATGATCGTCGCCGATGGAGGCAGGCCCGGTATATTCAGATCAATCGACCTGTCGGCTGCATTAAACACAGTCCCAGTCCCAGTAGATGTATCTAAATTTGCTATGGCAGTAGCGTCGAGCAGACTGATGGCATAAAGATTAGACAGTCCTGAAGTTGTGGTTGCCGTACAGACATCTGCGCTTGTACCCCGCTCGCCCTGGTAGGTCGAAAATAATATGACTGAATTGACGATACGGGCAGTAGAGAACGACTTTTGCTTCACAGTGCCTTCCAGTAGATCAATGAACCAGCCGCTGCTGGCATCGAGAGCAGCTTGTGCTGTCACTTTCTGGGCAGCACTGCCATCCTGAATCAAGTTTGCTGTGGCATCGTACAAATCCCCTTCACCAAGAACCGCATAGCTGCCCGGAACAGTGAATACATCTGTATCCTTGATCATATAAAACCGATCTGTGGTGCTATTATCTAGCGGGCTAGGGCGGTAACCTGATCCGATCAGAATGCCCAGGAACGTGACGCCACCCCGGGAATAGTATGCAACCTCAGGTTTATTGAAAAATCGCTGGAATCCTACATCATTGGTGCTGCCATCATTGACATCGGCAATGACACCACCGGAGATTGTGGTGGTAGTAAAACCACTATCCGGTATATCGATGCGGAATACACGCCCACCGACACCGGTAGCATATAAACGGTCAGTGATACCGTTGTTGTTTATATCTACCGGCAGGATACCAATGATGCTGTTTTCCATGCCGGCAACCTGCAAGCTGTTCACACCGGCAGAGATATCCGTTGTTGTATCAGCAGAAAAGTATGCAAGTCTCGCACCGGTGGCCGCATCAACAACATAGATTGCATTGCCCTGCGTATCATCCACGCGTGTCGCTGGTATATTGCCACTCGTATCATGATCCTGCGTGGTATTGTCATAGCCCCCGCCGAACACCAGAACATCCCTTGCCGCGGCACCATTGAGTTCCATTCGTAGGAACTGCGGTTCTGACCAGGTCTGGCCGAGACGGGAAAAGCCGGTGGTAGTACCACCAATTATTTCCCATGCCATTTTTGGTTTACTTATATCTGTGATATCGAGAACATAGACATTTCGACCTCCCCTGCGCATCGTCACAGCGACATACTTTTTACCGCCAGAATCGTAGACTGTCATCGGGCCATCGAGGCCATATACTGGTGTGTTCGCAGCCAAGTTGTCCCTCAATGTGCTTATAGTGCTTAGAAACTGCTCTGGCATGAAGGACCACAGTTCGCCCCCGCCGTCACCAACGGCTGTTGTTGCTGTGTCAGTGCCGCCATTAAAGGCATGTAACACCCCTTCCGAAGTCCCTATCAGTACAATGTCAGTTGCAACGCGGGTAGTCAGGCTATGCACTCCGGTATTTCCTGTAGCATCGGCCAGGTCAATAACAATACCCGCAGCTGCGTCAGCTGCAGATGTAGCCAGTTGTAATGATGTGCTGCCAGCACTAACAACATAGTACTCACCGCCATTGACCAGAGACCCACCACCCTGTATGGGAAGGCTGGTGCCACCTCCATTGGAATAGACCACGATATCACCAGTGTTCCAGATCTGGGCCTGACTGAAAGTTATAGTATCCCCTGCGGCATCGACCGCAGTATCGGGGGTAAAATTAAGTGCTGGTCTGTAGCGTGCAATCTGGGGTTTAGTATGAAGTGGGGAACCCATGTATTCTCGTAAGCCATCGCCATCGGATGCCGGCGGCGTTGCCTGTGGAAAATCGTCGTTACTCGTGTTAGTAGTGGGTGGATTGGGTGGAGTAGGGACAAGAGGAGGCCCGTCTCCTATCCAGTTTACCCAGTCCAGTAGAGTGCTCCGAACGCCGGGGGAACCTGCACCAACATCCCCACTGGTAATAAGGATATTATTCTTATGCACACGATTTGGACTGATGGTTACAGGATTGCCAGCTGGATCAACCGTGTTGATGGTGGCGGTCAGATCTCTATTGCTCCCAGGCAACCACGTATAGAGTCTGCGTGCTGTCGTGCTGGACATATTAGACATTGCACCACCCTTATATGTCTCACCTGTATTGGCTGTACTGCTCCAGTAATCCTGTGTATTGGTAATGAAGAGAAAGCTCGTATCGACAACATCGGCACCATTACGATCCCTGAAAAAGACATCGCCATTAGAATCTGTGCCAACTCTGTATTTTTTGATATTGCCCTTCCAGTAGCTTTTTGCCAGGGGGCTGAACATCGGGACATACAGAAAATCATTACTGATCGCCGCATTGTCGGGGTTGTAGGGTATCGTCGGTGAGTTGTAGGTATAAGGTATTGATATGCTGGCATTGTTCACGATCTTCTTAAAAGCAGCTGTCAGCTTATCCGCATTGTCAACCGTGTAGTATTCACCTTTACCTTTATCGGCAATATTCTGCAGATAGCCTTCCTGAGTTGAGTTTTCAGTGATGCCAAAGCCAATGGTGTCAGTGACAATGTTTTGGACACCCGTCCAGCCGGTAGCCGTTTTCAGGTCTGTAGTACTTGCCCACTCGACGATCTCACTTGAACATCTTCCATCTGAAAAGTAAGGATCGGCTGCACAGCCAACAGCCGGAGAGGTGGTGCCGGGTGCAGGATATGCCGTTACCCCATAGTGAGGGATGAACGCACCAACATGGCCGCTCCAGTGACCCGGGTCACCAGCGGTGGCCGGTCTGTTCGAATTTGGGCGACCATCGGTCAGAAACACCATGCGGTTGGGGCGACACCAGTTTCCTGTTGGGTCATCACCTATCGGTGACTGATAGGTCTGAGGAGTAGTTCCTAAGTGGGCGACGGTCCAGTTATACGGTGTGTCTGTAAAGCTGTTTCTGAACCATTCCACGCCGGCTTCAAGGGCCTTGACAGAAGGGGTGTAACTTCTTGCACTTAAACTGTTTACCGCCGATACCATGGCCGACCGGTTGTCGACAATTTTCCCAAAACCCGAGACTGCACGCAGAGACAACGGCCCATTATTATAAATGTGGGTCGTATAGGCCATGATAGCGGCATTAATATTGTCATTGCCCGAATCATTCAGGATAGTGGTCAGGGCAGATCTCAAATCCGCGATTCTAGTACTATGATTACCATTAGAATCATGAGTCGTACTGCTCATACTGCCGGATTCATCAAGAATAAAGAGCATGTTCGGTGGCACCTTGACTGCTGGAGGTGTGAGATAAATCTCAACATCATCTGCCTGCACTGCCGCTGAGCCGAACATCAGGCCCGCAATAGATATAAACAATAAAAATTTAAGTCCGTTCCGGTTAGGAATTGTTGGTGTATTTGTGGCCTTCATGATTGTATAACTCCTGTCAGTTTCATCAGTCGCGTACTAGCACAACTGTTGCCCTGTGGTGTGATCGTGCATTGCTATTGCTTACGCTGCCATAGGTATCAGCCTGATAAATCAACGCGGTAGCATTCAGGCTATAGCCGGAGAATCTGTACTCACCCGGTGCGCTTTTGCCGACATAGGCCAGATCCAGATCCCCACTCGAACCCGGTTGCCCGTCGATTCCGGGAAAAGAAACATAATTTGTACTCGTTAATGTCCCGGTGTATACCGTTGGAACTACTACCTGAGGGTTGTTACCGGTTAATCTGGCGAAGGCATTTTCAGCCGCCTGGAAACTCAGTTGTTTATGCTGATAATTGGCGGCAATCCTGGCATCAAGATTTGTCCCGCGCATGGCGGTAACACTCAACAGTGTGATGACTGCCAGTAAAATCATACTGATAATCAATGCAACGCCCTGCTGCCGCTTTAGAATTTGTTGTCTGGGCATGAAAGCTATCTGTCCAGATTGATCGATTTTTGTCTGTTTCATCATATCCTCAATCATCACTGCTTCTGCATGATGGCATTCAGGTTGCGAAGTTGTATCGTTGTGGTAAAGACTTTGTAGGTCTTTTCATCATTCGCCGGAACGGTGTAATTCATCCCTAGCAAGCTGAGGTTATAGGGAGCCGTCGCACGCATTTCAACGGGCTGGTTGTATTCAGCTGAGTCAACAATCAGGCCAACCCGTAGCGATACTATATTTATCCATTTCCCTAATGCATTTACCTGTGTGGCGTTCAGGTAGCGGTTGGCATAACCATCTGCGGTATCATCAATGCCATAGAGGGCTTTCATGAGCTTGACGCCGGAGACCAGTGGCTGCTGTGTTCCTCCATCTACCTCGCACATCAGCTGCCCATTGACAACAAGAAATCGAACCGTTGCAGGAGCTGGATTATTTATATAGCCCCCACAGGATGGACCACTCCGGTACCTTACAGCGACAACATCTGAATTTTGCCCGGTTCCCACTCCAGTCCCACTGGCACTAATTGGAGGGATTGAACGTAAAGTGGGAGAACTGGCCTCGCTGGCCCTGATATCCATACCGGCCATGACGAGGGTGCGCCGCAGATCCTGGATGGCGAAACGTCCGTTTTCAGTCATCGACGATACAGCAGCCCGTGCATTGAAGCTTGATTTACTTTTAACATAGACCTCACCAGCAGCTGCAATGATAAACAGGCCGATCAACGTGGCAACCATCAGCGATATCAGGGTGAAACCCTTGCTGTAAGGTAACTTGCTCATATTTGTATAGTCCATAGGGTCAATTTCCTGGCAGACCTGCATCTGTACCGGGCATAACAGTAATCGACAACCTGTCTGTAAGCGTTTTAGCACTATTGTCGGTAGTTCTTGTCAGCCAGTTGATCTGGATGTTGGCGATGGCACCGCTGGCATTAGTCGTTGAAGTCACCAGCATGGTACCCCCCGGCAATGCCGTTTTGACACCGTTTGAACAACGGGTTTCCCATAGGTCATAGGCAGCAATATCTTGAGGCAGACAGGATGAGACGCTAGTCGTCGAGCCCGGAACCATGGCACAGCTTACGGGTGCAGTACAATTCGTCGCTATCGCAGAAGCATAACTGGCAATACCAGGCAGATTGGCGCGCATTCTTTCGGCCAGCGACCAGGCAAGATCAGAGGCCCTGCCACGATATTCTGCATTGCTTGAACCCTGCAATGAGGTCATTTGTAAGGCCGCAATACCCAGCAGGCCAACACCGAGGATGACCGCTGCAATCATTACTTCAAGCAGCGTTGCTCCCCTACTATAGCGCCATCTACAGAAATTTTTCATCATGGGCAGCTACCTCCTTCCGGTACATAGGGACGCCCATTCTGTGTGAGACACACGATTCGTGTCTGTCCATTAAGGGTCAATGTAAAAAAATCATTATTTCCACCTGCGAGCCCGACAGCCCGCCCGTCTGGACTGAAGATCACCGCATTTCCTATGTTCCCACTTGTCGTAACACCGAGTTTAGCGCTACTGGTTTCATGATTAATGAGTTGCAGGTTGGCACAACCGGCAAGATCGGTTAATACGTTTGCAGTCCAACCCACATTCCATGTGCCATTTCTGCCTATCGATACCCTGCACTCTCGTTTTACCGCCTCACTGCGAGTAGTAAGAAAGGCTGAAACAAGATCATTTGTTGCAGCAGAAAGGCGATTGCGATCAATTAATTCGCGAAAACTCGGCACAGCCAGTGCCGTCACCACTCCAAGCAGAGCTAGTGTTATCATCACCTCAATTACGGTATATCCACGCCAATAGCGCATATCTGTAGTCCTTTTACGGCTTATGCTTAGTGCTGAGTATAGGACTGGTTAGAAAAAATCCAGATACCAATTATCGGTTGACAAAAGACGTTTGTCGGTTTGTGGGTATAATCCGGAGATCGAAACCCTTGTCTCTCGCAGAGTTCGCAGGGGGCGCGGGGAGGTCAAAAGCTTTTTTTTCGTAACTTCAAATTCTTTTATTCTGGTTTCCCTGCGTTCTCTGCGCGCTCTGCGAGAGGAAGGTTTTTAGTTTTTAAACAAGCTGGTTGACTGTTCTGATTATTCCATTTTTCATTAGGACTTCGGAGAAGTTTAGTAGGTATCCCAATCTAATTCCAGTTAGGCGAAGGTATGTAAGTAGCTGTTTTTTGTGTGTATTGCTTATTCTTTCTACACACTTTAATTCAACGATAACTTTATTCGCAATGATTAAATCAGCCCTGAAAGCATCTCTGAATTTGATTCCCAGGTACTCTATTTCTACTGGCACCTGTCGTTCTACTTTTATACCCTGCCGATGTAGTTCTTTTTCCAGGACAATTTCATAGACTGTTTCTAACAGCCCAGGGCCAAGGTTCTGGTGGATATTTACAGCTGTACTAATTAATTTATTTCCAAT
>ENA-ORDP01001857-ORDP01001857.1-marine-sediment-metagenome-genome-assembly--contig:-NODE-1857-length-10894-cov-4.210536_pt1 | contig 10894 bp, 8 predicted proteins | sample MGYA00248627_ERZ508539 | MGnify/ENA primary metagenome ERZ508539 (study PRJEB26208, sample SAMN05571518) | marine sediment metagenome | biome: deep sea; feature: Hydrothermal vent; material... | reverse complement strand
TTATACAGCGTCAGTCGGTGAACGAGCCGGTGCAGACCGGACTGAAAGCCATCGACGCCATGGTGCCCATCGGTCGCGGTCAGCGCGAGCTGATTATCGGTGATCGCCAGACCGGCAAGACCGCAGTGGCGATCGACACCATCATCAACCAAAAGGGTGCTGGCGTTAAATGTATCTATGTGGCGGTGGGCCAGAAAGCATCGAGTATTGCTGGTGTGGTCCGCAAGTTGGAAGAGCACAATGCTATGGAGCACACCATCGTGGTGGCGGCGTCTGCGGCAAACTCGGCGGCTTTGCAGTATGTGGCGCCCTACGCCGGTTGTGCTATGGGTGAATATTTTCGTGATCGTGGTGAGGATGCCCTGATCGTTTACGATGATTTGACCAAGCAAGCCTGGGCCTATCGCCAGGTATCTTTGCTGCTGCGGCGCCCTCCCGGGCGCGAAGCCTACCCGGGCGACGTTTTTTATCTGCATTCCCGGTTGCTGGAGCGGGCGGCCCGGATTAATGCGGATGACGTGGAAGAGCGTACCCATGGTGAAGTCAAGGGCCGTACCGGCTCGTTGACGGCATTGCCAATCATTGAAACCCAGGCCGGGGACGTCTCCGCATTCGTACCCACCAACGTGATTTCAATTACCGACGGGCAGATTTTTCTGGAGTCAGACCTGTTCAATGCGGGTATCCGCCCTGCCATTAATGCAGGTCTGTCGGTATCACGTGTTGGTGGTGCTGCACAGACCGGGATTATCAAAAAACTCGGTGGTGGTATCCGACTGGCGTTGGCCCAATATCGTGAACTGGCAGCTTTTGCCCAGTTCGCCTCTGACCTCGATGAACTGACTCGAAATCAGCTGGAGCGCGGTCAACGGGTTACCGAACTGATGAAACAGAAACAATATTCGCCTATGTCAGTGGCGGAAATGGCCGTCTCGTTGTTTGCAGTCAATGAAGGTTATCTTGATGATGTGGACGTACAAAAAGTTGTAGCTTTTGAGGAGTCCATGCAAAGTTTTATGGTTGCAAGCTACTCATCGTTATTGGATGACATCAACGAGCATTGTAAATACACCGATGAAGTCGTGGCTAGTTTGGGTAAGGCACTGGATGATTTCAAAGCCAACGGTACTTGGTAACCGCGAACACGCATGGAGTTAGCTTATGGCTGGCGCAAAAGAGATACGCGGCAAGATCAGCAGCATCCAGAATACCCGCAAGATCACCAAGGCGATGGAGATGGTTGCGGCCAGCAAAATGCGTCGGGCTCAAGAGCAGATGAAGGCAACCCGTCCCTATGCGGAAAAAATGCGCGTTGTTATCCATCATATGGCCCGTGCTCATCCGGAATATCGGCATCCTTATGTCATGCACCGGGAACAGCCCAAACGGGCCGGTTTTATTGTTGTAACCTCGGATCGGGGGCTCTGCGGGGGGCTTAATACCAATCTGTTTCGTACCTTGCTTACGTCCATGCAGGAATGGGATAGTGATGGCAACGGGGTTGATATCAGTGTTTTTGGAAAAAAAGGGGTTCAATTTTTCAGCCATACTGGTGGAAATATGGTATCACAACTGCGCAACCTGGCTGACAAGCCGGAACTGGCAAATTTGATCGGCTCCATCAAGGTGATGCTAAGCGCCTATGACGAAGGCCGTATCGACCGATTGTTCGTGGTCAGTAATGAATTTGTCAATACCATGACCCAGCGCCCCAGGGTTGAGCAATTATTGCCAATCACGCCCGAGAAAAGTGAGACCCAGTTGGCACATCACTGGGACTATCTGTATGAACCGGATGCCCGGGATGTGGTTGACACCTTGATGACGCGGTATATCGAGTCATTGGTGTATCAATCGGTGGTAGAAAATATTGCCTGTGAACAAGCGGCGCGTATGGTCGCGATGAAATCCGCTTCCGATAATGCGGGTAATATTATTGATGAGCTGCAATTGGTCTATAACAAGGCACGGCAGGCAGCCATTACTCAGGAAATTTCAGAAATCGTCGGCGGTGCGGCGGCTGTATGAGCACAGTGTCGAAGCCGGTAGTGTTTAGAAGAGCCAGTAGTAGTTTATAAGAGGATTTGCAAACGATGAGCAGTGGAAATATCGTAGAGATCATTGGGGCCGTGGTGGATGTAAAATTTCCCCGTGGCGCTGTGCCAAAGGTGCATGACGCGCTGACGGTTGAAGAAGGCGGTTTGACCCTGGAGGTGCAGCAGCAGATCGGTGATGGTGTGGTTCGTACCATTGCCATGGGCTCGTCCGATGGCCTGAGGCGTGATCTTGCGGTGAGTAATACCGGGTCACCGATTTCTGTGCCTGTGGGTGCGGCCACGTTGGGCCGAATCATGAATGTGCTGGGCGAACCGGTGGATGAGAAGGGTGCGATCCCGACCGAAGAACGCTGGGCGATTCATCGGCAGGCGCCGACCTATGCCGAGCAGGCATCAACCCTGGATATTCTGGAAACCGGTATTAAGGTAATCGACCTGATTATCCCCTTTGCTAAAGGTGGTAAAGTGGGTCTGTTCGGTGGTGCCGGTGTCGGCAAGACCGTGACCCTGATGGAGTTGATCCGCAATATTGCTGCTGAGCATTCCGGATACTCCGTGTTCGCCGGTGTCGGTGAGCGGACTCGTGAAGGTAATGATTTCTACCATGAGATGACGGAAGGCGGTGTTATCGATAAGGTCTCGCTGGTCTACGGACAGATGAACGAGCCTCCGGGCAATCGACTGCGGGTGGCTTTAACGGGCCTGACCATGGCAGAGTACTTCCGCGAGGAAGGGCGGGATGTATTATTTTTTGTTGATAACATCTACCGCTACACGCTGGCCGGTACCGAGGTTTCTGCGTTGCTGGGCCGGATGCCGTCTGCGGTGGGTTATCAGCCGACACTGGCCGAGGAAATGGGGATCTTGCAGGAGCGTATTGCCTCTACCAAAACCGGCTCCATCACCTCGATTCAGGCCGTCTATGTTCCTGCTGATGACTTGACCGACCCCTCACCAGCGACCACATTTGCCCATTTGGATGCTACCTTGGTGTTGTCCCGACAGATCGCTGAGCTGGGAATCTACCCCGCCGTGGATCCACTTGACTCAACCAGTCGACAGCTGGATCCGTTGGTAGTGGGTCAGGAGCATTACGATACCGCCCGCGCGGTACAGGGCGTGCTGCAACGTTACAAGGAATTACGTGATATTATCGCCATCCTGGGGATGGATGAGCTGTCCGATGAAGACAAGGCCACTGTGGCCCGGGCCCGCAAGATTCAGCGCTTTCTGTCACAGCCATTTTTTGTTGCTGAAGCGTTCACCGGCCAGCCGGGTAAATACGTGACACTCAAAGAAACCATTCGGGGGTTTAATATGATCATCAGCGGTGAGCTTGATGAAATCCCTGAGCAGGCATTTTACATGGTTGGCGGTATTGATGAAGTGATCGAGAAGGCCAAAACCCTGGGTTGAGGATTGCTGATGGCTATGACCATACATGTAGATATTGTCAGTGCCGAGGAAGCAATTTTCTCGGGCACGGCCAATATGGTATTTGCGCCTGCAGAGATGGGAGAGGTGGGTATCGCTCCCCGACATACTCCGATGATGACCCGACTCAAGCCCGGGGCTGTCAGAGTACAACTTGATGGCAAGGAAGAGCTGGTGGTAATATCCGGTGGTTTGCTGGAAGTACAGCCGCATATGGTCACTGTTCTGGCCGATACGGCGATTCGAGGCGATGATATTGATGAAGCTGCCGTTCTTGAGGCCAAGCAACATGCCGAAAATGCGATGCGTGATAACAGCTCGAAGATCGAGTATGCCAAGGCCAAGGCGGAATTGGCCATCGCCATCGCAGAATTGCAGGCATTACGCAAATTACGGGGTAGGAAGTAGGACTAATATTCTTGTCTGAGCTACGCGTCGGCCCCGCTACGGTCGTATCCATCAGCTATTCCATCAAGGATAGCCAAGGCCAGTTGCTTGAATATCGGAATTTACCGGTCGACTATGTACAGGGTGGGAAAAGTGCCTTGTTTCCACAGCTCGAGGCCAGCCTTGAGGGCCACCAGGTCGGTGACTGTATTGCCGTCGACCTGACCGCAGAAGAAGGGTTTGGTGCCCACGAGCCAGGCCTGACTTTCACCGACTCGATCCATAATGTACCGGAAGACCTGCGCCAATTGGGTATGGAATTTGAGGCTGAAAATACCGATGGTAAGTCCATGCGCTTTCGAGTCGTTGCCATGACTTCTGACAGCCTCACGGTTGATGCCAATCATCCGTTGGCTGGCAAGGATATCCATTATGAAGTTACCGTGAAGGCCATTCGTCGTGCTACAACACAGGAAATCACCACGGGAGAAGTAGAGGAAATCTCTTCGCTTCTGCAATAGTGAGGTGAGACAGCCAGCTGGCTGGGCCCTTTGCTTAGGGGTGCTGAGTCGTTGCGCCCCTGATATAATTGATCGATGGAAAAGTCGATTTCAGGAACGGGATCGTTCCCCCTCCACGTTGTGGTGCTCGCCGCCGGATTAGGTAAACGCATGCACTCTGCTATCGCCAAGGTGTTACAGCCATTGGCGGGCCGACCGTTGTTGCGCTATGTACTGGATTTGGCACACAGCCTTGAGCCTGAACGGATCCACTGTGTGGTTGGTCATCAGGCAGATAAGGTGCGACAAGAAATCGCTGACCCGGACATTCATTGGGTAGTGCAATTTGCGCAGAACGGAACCGGCCATGCAGTGGCCCAGGCCTTACCGGATATTCCTGATAAGGCCCGCGTGCTGGTACTTTATGGTGATGTGCCATTACTCCAACGGGCCACACTATTACCGCTATTGAATCCTGCGTTACAGCAGGCTGTTACCCTGTTGACTGCAGTTGTCAAGCAGCCTGAGGGACTGGGACGAATCCTGCGTGGACCCGATGGGGCTGTCCAGGCGATTGTAGAGCATCGAGATGCCGATGCCCGAGTGCGCCAGATCCAGGAAATCAATACAGGCGTGCTGTCGGCACCAGCCCGGCGGTTGCGAGACTGGTTAACACAGGTGGTGCCTGAGAATAGCCAGGGCGAGTTCTATTTGACCGATTGTATCGCTATGGCGGTGCGGGATGAGGTCGTAGTACAAAGCGCAATCGCTGAAGATATCGATGATGTTCTCGGGATTAACAGCCGCATTGAATTGGCCCTTGCTGAGCGGGTTTACCAGCGGCGCCAGGCAAACCGCCTGCTTGCAGCGGGGTTGCAGCTAGCAGACCCGGCTCGTTTTGACTTGCGCGGGCAGCTTCGACATGGCCGTGATTGTGTTGTGGACTGCAATGTGATTTTCGAAGGCCGGGTAACACTCGGTGACCGCGTCCATATCGGTGCCAACTGCATCATCCGCAATTCCACTCTGGCAGCGGGTGTGTCGATCCTGCCAATGAGCATTGTCGAACAGGCAGAAATTCATCACGGTGCTCAAGTTGGTCCTTTTGCCAGGATCCGCCCGGGTTCGGTATTGGAAGCCAATTCGCGGGTTGGAAATTTTGTGGAGCTAAAAAAAACCCGGCTTGGCCAGGGTAGCAAAGCCAGTCATTTGAGTTATCTCGGCGATACCGACATTGGTAAGGGTGTTAATATCGGTGCCGGGGTCATCACCTGTAATTATGACGGTTTGAACAAGTATCGTACAGAAATCGGTGATGGGGCGTTTATCGGTTCCGATTGTCAGCTGGTGGCGCCGGTCAGGATAGGTGCCGGAGCAACCATCGGTGCCGGTACCACATTAACCGATGATGCCTTAGCCGATACCTTGACCCTGAGCCGTACCCGGCAGCAGACCATCAAAGACTGGTTGCGCCCGGCAGGACGCAAACCGAAAGCGGAGAAATAAGTCATGTGTGGAATCGTTGCGGCCCTAGCACCCCGCCCCGTGCTGCCGGTATTGATGGCCGGTTTGCGTAGCCTGGAATACCGCGGATATGATTCAGCTGGTGTGGCATTGATCGAGGAAGGCACAGAACAACAGGGTCAATTATTCCGAGTGCGTAGTGCAGGCCGGGTGCGTGATTTGGAACAGGCCCTTGCCGAACACACGGCTTTGGGCCAGGTGGGTATTGCCCACACTCGCTGGGCAACCCACGGGGTACCCAGTGAACGTAATGCCCACCCATTACTCAGTGATGAAGGTGTGGCTGTGGTTTGCAATGGCATTATTGAAAACCACGAAGCCCTGCGCAGGTCACTGCAGGAACAGGGTTTTACCTTTACTTCAGATACCGACACGGAAGTGATCTGTCATCTGGTGGTTTCACAGCAACGACTTGGCCGTGACTTTGTCGAGGCCTGTCGGCGCAGCATCACTATGTTGGAAGGTTCCTACGCCTTGGCCATTTTGAGTCAAGTGGAGCCGGATTTGATCGTCGCTGCCCGGCGCGGCAGCCCGCTGGTAGCAGGTTTGGGTGAAGACAGTCAGTTTCTGGCCTCGGATATGACGGCCTTATTGCACTATACCCGACGTTTCCTGGTACTCGAGGAAGGAGATTTTGTCATTTTGTACCGTGACCGTATCGAGGTCGAGAATGCCCATGGTGAGCGTCAACAGCGGTCCGTTATAGAGACTAATATGAGCCCGGAGAGCATCGGTTTGAACGGGTACCGTCACTACATGCTCAAAGAGATCTATGAACAACCGCGCGCCGCACTGGATACCCTGGAGGGGCGAATTATAAACGGACAAGTGCCTGCTGCGGTATTTGGTCCGGCGGCTGAAGCACTATTTTCTGAGGTGGATAACGTCAAGATTATAGCCTGTGGAACCAGCTACCATGCCGGCTTAGTGGCCAAACACTGGATGGAAGGCTTTGGCATTGCCTGTGATGTTGAAATTGCCAGTGAATTTCGTTATCGTCAGCCGGTTGTTCCTCAAAACAATCTATTGGTGGCCATTTCGCAGTCAGGCGAAACCGTAGATATTCTTGCGGCAGTCAAGGCTGCTAAAGAACGTGGTTTTGGTCCCCTGCTGGCGATCTGTAATGTGGCAGAAAGCGCGTTACTACGGGAAGCAGAACTGGTACTTTTAACCCGAGCCGGGCCCGAAATTGGTGTGGCTTCAACCAAGGCCTTCACCACCCAGTTGGTCGGCTTATACCTGTTGACGATGAGCCTGGCAGTCGCCAGAAGTAGCAACCAAGAGCGTGTACGCCACGCACTACAGGGCCTGGCCGGTCTGCCAGCGCTGATCGAGCGGGCACTCGGCTTGGAACCACAAATCAAGGCCATTGCAGAAGGTTTTGTTTCCAAAGAGCATGCCCTGTTCCTGGGCCGAGGTAGCCATTACCCCATTGCGCTGGAAGGGGCGCTCAAGCTTAAGGAAATCTCCTATATCCATGCCGAGGCCTACCCGGCAGGAGAACTCAAACACGGCCCGTTGGCACTGGTTGATGAGAGAATGCCGGTGATTGCGGTGGCACCCAATAACCCCTTGCTCGAAAAGCTCAAATCCAATATTCAGGAAGTGCGTGCACGTGGCGGGCGCATGCTGGTGTTTGCCGACCAGGCGGCCGGAATACAGCAGGATGACGATGTTACGGTAGTCCCGTTGGCGCCGGTGGATGATCTTTTATCGCCAATCGTTTATGCTATTCCGCTGCAGTTGCTGGCCTATCACGTAGCCTTAATCAAGGGCACCGATGTCGACAAACCCCGCAACCTGGCAAAGTCGGTGACGGTGGAGTAGCAGCGATGTATATGTGGTTCCAGGTCTAAAAATAAAGTAACGATTCAGCGCACTCTACCCAGGAGGCTGTCCGAGAATAGGAATCGTAACGAGGGCAAGCCATTTTGAGACCAGTTTTTCAATCATTTGAGGCGAATAGTCGCTCATATTTAACAAAAATGAGTGGGAAAATGGGCCAAAAGGGCTTTTCTGCAGTAGATTTTCTATTCTCGGATAGCCTCCCAGGGACTTAAGCAGAATTGCCTATGATCTCTGGCAAGCTGAGCAAAGATCGCGCCCGGTAATTTTTGCTGCCCGTGTGCAGAATGCTTCAACGGTATCTGGATTACAGAGTTGCTATGGCTGCGTCAATACCCGGGCTATGGCCCGGTCCCAGCCAGCCAGCAAAGCTTGCCGCTTGTCTTCATCCATGATGGGTAGATAACGCTGCCGGCATTGCCAGGTCTGATCAATGGCGGCAGTGGAAGGTACCAAGCCTTGTTGCAAGCCAGCCAGGAAAGCTGCACCCAGGGCCGTGGTTTCAGTCACTACCGGCACCTCGACCGTAACCTGGATGATGTCCGCAAGAAACTGCATCAGCCAGCGATTCACAACCATGCCACCGTCGACCCGCAGCGTGGTGAAGTTGGCACCATCGGCCTGCATGGCATCGATCAGATCGCGGGTCTGGTAACAGACTGCCTCCAGCGTAGCACGGACAATTTCCGCCCGGCCACTGTCCCGGGTCAGGCCGCTCAGCGTGCCCCGGGCATCCGGATCCCAGTAGGGCACACCAAGCCCGGTAAAAGCCGGGACCAGATAAACACCCTTGTTGCTGTCCAGGCTGGCGGCCAGTGCTTCGGTTTCGGCAGCCGACTGGATGATTTGAAGGCGATCGCGCAGCCATTGTACCGCTGCGCCGGCGACAAATATCGAGCCTTCCAGCGCATACGATGTTTTGCCATCCAAACGATAGGCGACCGTAGTCAGCAATTTGTGCTGTGAGGTTAACGCCGAGGCGCCGGTGTTCATGAGGGCAAAACATCCGGTACCGTAGGTGCTTTTGGTCATACCCGGGCTTAGGCAGGCCTGACCGAATGCGGCAGCCTGCTGGTCGCCAGCCACGCCACAGATGGGAATTTGTTGCCCCAGGATGGTTGGGTCGGTGTGACCGAAATCATCGGCACAGTTTTTTACCTCCGGCAACATGGACTCGGGAATATCGAATAATTCCAGCAACTCTGGGTCCCAACATTGCCGGTGAATATTAAACAGCAGCGTGCGGGAGGCATTGGTCGCATCGGTGGCATGAACCCGGCCACCGCTCAGGCGCCAGATCAGAAAACTATCCGTGGTACCGAAGGCGAGACGGCCCTGCTGGGCCAGAGTCCTTGCACCACTGACCTGTTGCAGGATCCAGTGGATCTTGGTGGCCGAAAAATAGGGGTCGAGTAGCAAGCCGGTTTTTTCCCGCACCAGGATTTCATAGCCCTCCCGTTTGAGGTCGGCACAATATGCTGCCGTGCGACGATCTTGCCAGACGATGGCATTGTACAGGGGTTGGCCCGTCTTGCGGTCCCAGACCAGCGTGGTCTCGCGCTGGTTGGTGATACCGATTCCGGCGATGGTTTGTGCTGCGGATTGTGCAGCATCAACCATTCTTCGAGTTGCCTGCAGGCTGCTTTGCCAGATCTGCTCGGGGTTATGTTCTACCCAGCCATCATCGGGATAGATTTGGTCGAATTCTTGCTGGGCGGTACAAAGTGGCCTTCCAGAGGGTTGAAACAGGATCGCCCGACTGCTGGTGGTGCCCTGGTCGATGGCAAGCAAAACAGGATTTTTTGACATTCTGGGTTCTCCCTGACAAAGTAGCAAATCAATAATTGACATTGAGCCACATTGATCGCCCTGGGGCAATGTCCAGCGCATTCAAAAAGCGATCAAAACGACCGATTCAGGAGGTCAAATGAGCCGTGAAAATTGTGCCAAGGCAGATGACAAACCATCATTGAACAAGCGTCAGAAGAAAATCCAGCAATTAGTCCGACAACAGGGTTTTGCTTCTATTGAGTCCTTGGTGCAGCACTTTCAAAAAACGCCACAAACCATTCGCCGTGACCTCAACACCCTGTCGCAACTGGGCTTGTTGACTCGATACCATGGTGGAGCGGGTCTGCCTTCGAGTGTGCGCAATGTGGCCTATCAGGAACGCAAGATTTTCTGTCTGGAAGAAAAACAGCGGATCGCAAATCTGCTGGTACAACATATCCCTAATGATGCTTCGCTGTTCATCAACATCGGTACCACCAACGAACAGATTGCCATGGCCCTGAAGGATCACGATGGTTTGCGAGTGATCACCAATAACCTCAATGTTGCCTATATTTTGAGTCGCTATAAAAATTTTGAGATCATTATCACCGGGGGTGTGGTTCGCCACCGGGATCGAGGTATTACCGGTGAGGCGACCCTGGAATTTGTTAACCAGTTCAAGGTTGATTACGCCATTATCGGTATTTCCGGCATTGAAAATGATGGATCCTTATTGGATTTTGATTACCGTGAAGTCAAGGTTGCGCAGGCAATTATGGCCAATTCGCGCGCAGTTTACCTCGCTGTTGACCACAGTAAATTTAGTCGTAATGCCATGGTTCGACTGGGCCATGTTTCGGCGGTGGATGCCATCTTCACTGACCGGGCACTGCCTGAAAATTTCGTCTCTATCGCAGCAGAGGCAGGTACACAATTGTATGTTGCTGACTGATTTTTCTGCTTATTTGGTATGACCCCTTTAAGTGGTGCGGGAACTAAGTGGCTCTTGCACAGTCTATAGCGTGCGGAGGGGAGTTCGAATATCGTTGCCTGTCCAGCACTCTTAGGTATTTGGTGTCACCGCGACCGGCCGCTAATACTACCCGTCCCGTAACGTAAGTAAAACATTCTAAAGACCAAAAGACAGAGGAAATCTATGAAAACCACAACACTTCGGTCGAGACGGCTGTCTCAATTTACGGCCATTGCGTCGGCGATGGTATTGGCAGGTTGTGCTACAGCTGGTACGACAGCGGGTGGCAAAAACGTGGCTAAGGCCCCGATGGTTGGATTGGGCGCGTATACCCAGTCTCACGCTAAAAATCCCACACCACCCCGACGTCTCGGTGGTCCTGTGACGGTGACTGCCTCACA